>JABAHQ010026331.1_pt2 | contig 12408 bp, 10 predicted proteins | sample 7062091 | NCBI WGS metagenome assembly JABAHQ01 (sample SAMN14534359, study PRJNA622989) | marine sediment metagenome | biome: marine biome [ENVO:00000428]; feature: marine pelagic biome [ENVO:01000023]; material: deep marine sediment [ENVO:00002113] | place: India: Gulf of Kutch | collected...
CGGCCGCCGTCGAGCGGCGGCAGCGGCAGCATGTTCACGATCGCCAGCACCAGGTTGATGAGCACGGCGTGGGCGAGGTTGTCGCCCAGCCAGCCGGCCGCGGGCGCCGGCAGCAGCCCCAGCAGTCGGAACAGCAGCGCCGCGGCCGCCGCCAGCAGGAGATTGGTGGCGGGCCCGGCGGCGGCGACCAGCACCATGTCGCGCCGCGGCCGGCGCAGCCGGCCGAAGCGCACGGGCACCGGCTTCGCCCAGCCGAACAGGACAGGCGCCCGCACGAGCAGCAGCAGCGCCGGCAGCGCCACCGTGCCGAACGGGTCGACGTGGCGCAGCGGGTTCAAGCTGACCCGCCCCAGGCGCTCGGCGGTGTCGTCGCCCAGCCGCCGGGCCACGTAGCCGTGCGCCGCCTCGTGCAGGGTGATGGCGAACAGCACCGGGATGGCGTAGAGCGTGACCGTCTGGACGATGAGGGCGATATCCATCGGCGGATTGTCCCAGAGCCGCGTGTCAGAGCCCGAGCGGGGCCAGTGAGCCCTGACCCTGGCGCACCACGTCGGGTTCGCCGCCGGTGCCCATGGGCACCAGGTCGAGCACGGTGGTGGGCTCCAGCGCGCAGGCGCCGGCGTCGATGACGCCGTCCACCTCGTGCTGCAGGCGCTCGCGGATGGCCTCGGGGTCGTTGAGCGGGTGTTCGTCGCCGGGCAGGATGAGCGTGGTGGCCAGCAGGGCCGCACCGTGCTGCTCCAGCAGTTCGCGCAGCGCGCGGTGTTCGGGCACGCGCAGGCCGATGGTCTTGCGCGAAGGGTGGCTCACGCGCCGCGGCACCTCCTTGCTGGCCTCCAGGATGAAGGTGTAGGGCCCTGGTGTGGCGAGCTTGAGCAGGCGGTACTGGCGGTTGTCCACCTTGGCGTAGCTGGCCAGCTCGCTCAGGTCGCGGCACAGCAGGGTCAGGTGGTGCTTGTCGTCCACCTGGCGGATGCGGCGCAGCCGGTCGGCCGCAGCCTTGTCGTCCAGGTGGCAGGCCAGGGCGTAGCTGGAATCGGTGGGCACGGCGATCACGCCGCCGCGCTGCAGCAGGGCCGCGGCCTGTTTGAGCAGGCGCGGCTGCGGGTTGTCGGGGTGGACGCTGAAAAGCTGGGACATGTCAGTCTTCCGGCGGACTCACGGGCAGGCGGCTGCGCGTCGTGCGCCAGCCGCTCACCGCCCCGCACAGCACGATGAGCGCGACGCCGAGCAGTTCGATCGCCCCGGGCACGTGGCCGAACGCCAACCAGCCGAAGGCCATGGCGAAGGCGATCTGCGTGTACAGGTAGGGCGACAGCGTGGAGGCAGGCGCCCGCTGGTAGGCCAGGATGAGCAGCAGGTGGCCGAGGGTGCCCATCACGCCCACGAGCACCAGCAGGGCCAGGGTGCGCGTGTCGGGAATGGCCTGCCAGACGAAGGGCAGCAGGGCGCTGGTGACCAGCGCACCCACCCAGCCGGTGTACAGGTGCATGGTGAGCGGGTCTTCGGTGCGCGCCATCCTGGCGGTGAGGATCTGGAACCAGGCGCTGATGAAGACCATGGCCAGTGGCAGCGCGCTGGCCCATCCGATGTCGCCGCCATCGGGCCGCACCACCAGCAGCACGCCCACGAAGCCGCCGGCCACCAACAGCCATTGGACGGTCGACACGCGCTCGCGCAGCAGGGTGGCGCCCATCAGCGTCACGGCCAGCGGTGTGAACATGAGGATGGCGGTGAACTCGCCCACCGGCATCTGCTGCAGCGCCAGGAAGCCCATCAGGCTGAGCGACAGCAGCAGCGCGCCGCGCAGCAACTGGAAGCGCGGGTGCCCGGTGCGCAGCGCGGCTCGGCCGCGCCGCGGCAGCAGCCAGGTGGTCATCGCCACCGCGTGGAACAGGTAGCGGAACCAGATGACCAGCAGCACCGAGACCACGGCGCCGACGGCCTTGACGGTGGTGTCGAGCACGGCGAAGCACGCCGTGGCCGAGACCAGAAGGGCGATGCCCGCGAGGGTGCGGGCGGGGGCGGGCGCGATGAGGGCGGTCATGGCGGTGGGGTGCGTCGCTGGGGCTCAGGCCTCCGGGGGCTCCACCGGCAGGCGCTTCTCGCGCGCCGTGAGCCAGCTCGCCGTGGCGCCGCAGAGCACGATCAGGCCCATGCCGGCGAGCTCCAGCGCCCCGGGCACGTGCTCGTACACCACCCAGCCGCAGAACATGGCGAAGCCGATCTGGGTGTAGAGGAAGGGCGCGATGGCGGAAGCCGGTGCGCGCTGGAAGGCCAGGATCAGCAGGAAGTGCCCCACGGTGCCCATGAGGCCGATGAGGCAGAGCAGGGCCAGCGTGCGCGCGTCGGGCACGGCCTGCCAGACCAGGGGCAGCACCAGGCTGGCCACCAGGGTGCCGACCCAGCCGGTGTAGAAGTGCATGGTCATCGGGTCCTCGGTGCGCGCCATCTTGGCGGTGAGGATCTGGAACCAGGCATAGATGAAGACCAGCGCCAGCGGGATCAGCGCGGCCCAGCCCAGGAAGCCGCCGCCGGGGCGCACCACCAGCAGCGCGCCGGCGAAGCCGCCGGCCACCAGCAGCCAGCGCAGCGCGGTCACGCGTTCGTGCAGGAACAGTGCGGCCAGCAGGGTCACCGCCAGCGGCGTGACCATGACGATGGCGGTGAACTCGCCCACCGGCATGTACTGCACCGCCAGGAAGGACATGAGGCTCACCGAGAGCAGCAGCACGCCGCGCAGCGCCTGGTAGCGCGGGTGGTCGGTGCGCAGCAGCGCGCGCCCGCGGATCGGCAGCATGACGGCCGTGACCACCACGGCGTGGAAGGCGTAGCGGAACCACAGCGCCAGCAGCACCGACACCACCGCGCCCACCACCTTGACGGCGGTGTCCAGCACCGCGAAGCAGGCCGTGGCGGCCACCAGGAAGCCGATGCCGGCCAGGGCCTGGCCAGGCCGGGGCGCGGCGGCGCCCATCAACGGACCCGCTCTTCCAGCAGGGCCCACACGGGGGTGACGCTGCCCGGCAGGTCCGGCAGCTTGCCCAGGTCGGTGTGGCTCTCGTCCGGGCTGTGAAAGTCGCTGCCGCGCGAGGCGGCGAGGTCGAACTCGGTGCAGAAGCCCGCGTACTTGGCGTACTCGGACTGGCTGTGCGCGCCGGTCACCACCTCCGCCGCCTGGCCGCCGTGCTGCCGGAACTCGGAGAACAGGGCGTATTCCTCGGTGGGCGTGAACTTGTAGCGCCCGGGGTGGGCGATGACGGCCACGCCGCCCGCGCCGGTGATCCAGCGCACGGCGTCGCCCAGCGCGGCCCAGCGGTGGGGCACGAAGCCGGGCCGGCCCTCGGTGAGGTATTTGCGGAACACCTCGGGGATGTCCTTGCACACGCCGCTGTCCACCAGATGGCGAGCGAAGTGAGAGCGCGAGATCAGGTCCGGGTTGCCCACATAGCGCAGGGCGCCCTCGAAGCTGCCCTTGATGCCGACCTGTGCAAGCCCTTCGGCCATCTCACGCGCCCGCTGCTCGCGTCCGCCGCGCGTGGCGCGCAGGCCGTCGAGCAGGGCCTTGTCGTCCGGGTCCATGCCCAGGCCGACGATGTGCACCGTGGTGCCGGCGAAGGTGACGGAGATCTCCACACCGGTGAGATAGGGCAGGCCCTGCGCGCGGGCAGCGGCCAGGGCGCGGTGTTGGCCGCCGAGCTCGTCGTGGTCGGTGAGCGCCCAGAGCTCCACGCCGTTGGTCTTGGCGCGCGCGGCCAGGACTTCCGGCTCAAGCGTGCCGTCCGACACGGTGGAGTGGCAGTGCAGGTCGGCGTTGAGCAGGAGATTCACGCCTTCCATTGTAGGAGTGGGGGTATGGCCGCGCTGTCGCCGGGGTTGGCTCAGCCGGTGTTGCGCAGCCCCGCCGCGATGCCGTTGATGGCGATGTGGATGCCCCGCTTGGCCCGGCCCTCGTCGTCGGCGCTCAGGGTGCCTGCGCGGTGGCGACGGATGAGTTCGACCTGCAGGTGGTGCAGCGGGTCGATGTAGGGGAAGCGGTGTTCGATGGAGCGGCGCAGGGCCATGTTGCCGGCCAGCCGCTCGCGCTCGCCGGTGATGAGCGCCAGCGCCTCGGCCGTGCGCTGCCACTCGGCCTCGATGGCCCTGAACACGCGCTGGCGCAGGGCCTTGTCCTCCACCAGTTCGGCGTACAGCGAGGCGAGTGCGAGGTCGCTCTTGGCCAGCACCATGTCCATGTTGGACAGCAGGGTGTTGAAGAAGGGCCAGTCGCGCTGCATCCGCTTGAGCAGCGCGGCGTGCTTCGGGTCGGCCGCCACGAAGGACTGCACCGCCGAGCCGAAGCCGTACCAGCCCGGCAGCGTGAGCCGGCACTGGCCCCAGCTGAAGCCCCAGGGGATGGCGCGCAGGTCCTCGATGCGGCCGGTGGCCTTGCGGCTGGCGGGGCGCGAGCCGATGTTGAGTTCGGCGATCTCGCGGATCGGTGTGGCGCTGAAGAAGTAGTCGGCGAAGCGGGGCGTGTCGTACACCAGGGCGCGGTAGGCGGCCATGCTGGCCTGCGACAGCGCCTCGGCCGCCGCCAGGAAGGCGGGCGAGGCGTCCTGGGTCGGTTGCAACAGCGTGGCCTCCAGCGTGGCGGCCACCAGGGTTTCCAGGTTGCGTCGGCCGATCTCCGGGTTGGCGTACTTGGCGCCGATCACCTCGCCCTGCTCGGTCAGGCGGATCTGCCCGCGCACCGTGCCCGGGGGCTGCGCCAGGATGGCCTGGTAGCTCGGCCCGCCGCCGCGTCCCACGGTGCCGCCGCGGCCGTGGAACATCCGCAGACCGATCGACTTCTTCTTGCCGGCGTTCAGCTCGTCGAACAAGGCCACGAGCGCCGTCTCGGCCTGGTAGAGCGACCAGTTGCTGGTGAAGATGCCGCCGTCCTTGTTGCTGTCCGAATAGCCCAGCATCACGTCCTGTTCGCCATAGCCGTCGGCGGCGCCGCGCTGCACCATGGCGCTCACGCCGGGCAGGGCGTAGTACTCGCGCAGGATGGGCGCGGCATTGCGCAGGTCTTCGATGGTCTCGAACAGCGGGACCACGATCAGGTCGGCCACGGCGCCGTCGTTCAGCGTGCCGTGCAGCAGGCCGGCCTCTTTCTGCAGCACCAGCACCTCGAGCAGGTCGCTCACGGTTTCGGTGTGGCTGATGATGGCGTNNGCTCGCGCCCCCGCTTCGCGGCTTCGAAGATGGCGAGTTCGCCGCGCGTGTGCTCGCTGTAGGCGGTACCGGGCACGCGCAGCGGGCGCAAGTCGTCCAGCGCGCGCAACAGCACGGCGCGCTTGTCGGCTTCGTCCAGCGCGCTGTAGTCGGGTGCCAGGCGCGCCGTGGCCAGCAGCTCGGCCACGGCGATCTCGTGCTGGTCCGAGCTTTGCCGCAGGTCGACGGTGGCGAGGTGGAAGCCGAACACCTCCACCGTGCGGATCAGGCCGCTCAGGCGCATGTCCACCAGCGCCTCGCCGTGGTGGGCGCGCAGCGAGGCCTCGATGGTGCGCAAGTCGGCAAGGAAGTCGGCGGCGCTGGCGTACGGGTCTTGCGGGGCCACCGCGTGGCGCGCGGCCTCGCCGCCGGTGAGCGCGTGGAGGCTGGCCGCCAGCCGCGCGTAGATGCCGGTGAGCGCGCGCCGGTAGGGCTCGTCCTGGCGGTGCGCGTTGGTGTCGGGCGATCGGTCGGCCAGGGCCTGCATGGCCTCGCTCGCGCCCACCAGCATGCCCGACATCGAGAGCTCTCCGCCCAGCAGGTGCACCTGCGTGAGGACGTGGCGCAGCGCGACCTCGGCCTGGCGCTGCAGGGCGAGTTCCAGCGTGGCGGCCGTGACGTTGGGGTTGCCGTCGCGGTCGCCGCCGATCCACTGGCCCATGCGCAGGAAGGGCGCCACGGGACGGCCCAGGCCGGCTTCCAGTTCGGCGTACAGGCGCGGGATCTCGGGCAGGAAGGTGCTCTCGTAGTAGCTCAGCGCGTTTTCGATCTCGTCGGCCACGGTGAGCTTGGTGAAGCGCAGCAGGCGCGTCTGCCAGAGCTGGGTCACGCGCGCTCGCAGTTGCGCATCGATGGCCACTTGCTCGCGCGGCGAGGCCTCGTCGCGCGCCGTCAGCAGGCGGGCAATGGCGCGCTCGGCGTCGAGGATGCTTTTGCGCTGCACCTCGGTGGGATGGGCCGTGAGCACCGGCGACAGGTGCGCGCCGGCCAGCGTGCGCGCCACCTGCGCGGGGGTGATGCCGGCCTCGCGCAGCCGCTGCAGGGCCAGCGCCAGGCTGCCGGTCTGCGAGCGCTCGCCCGCGCGCTCGTGCACGGCGCGGCGGCGGATGTGGTGGCGGTCTTCCGCCAGGTTGGCCAGGTGGCTGAAGTAGGTGAAGGCGCGGATCACGCTCACCGTCTGGTCGGCGCTGAGCGACTTGAGCAGCTTCTTGAGCGCCTTGTCGGCCGAGCGGTCGTCGTCGCGGCGGAACGCCACCGAGAGCTGGCGGATGCGCTCGATGAGCTCGAAGGCGTCCTTGCCCTCCTGCTCGCGGATCACGTCGCCCAGGATGCGGCCGAGCAGTCGGATGTCGAGGATGAGGGGCTGGTCCTTGTCGCGGCGGGCGGCGCCCGTGGTCGATCGGCTCATGGCGGGGCGTGCCTTGACGGAAGGCTTACGGCAGGTGGGGGAAAGGGCCATGCTAGCATCGCCCGCACCCTGTTCCGGTTCCGAAACGGGTACCGAATTTCCCGTGTCGCGCGCGCCGTCAGCCAGGCGTCAGTCCCCCGAATTTCCCCATGTCTTCGCCCCTGGCCATCACCATCGCCACCCGCGAGAGCCGGCTCGCCTTGTGGCAGGCCCGCCATGTGCAATCGCTGTTGCAGGCGCGCGGCCACCGCGTCGAACTGCTGGGCATGACGACGCTGGGCGATCAGATTCTCGACCGCACGCTGTCCAAGGTGGGCGGCAAGGGCCTGTTCGTGAAGGAACTCGAGGACGCGCTCGCTCGACGGCCGCGCCGACATCGCCGTGCACTCGCTCAAGGACGTGCCGATGGAGCTGCCCGACGGCTTCGCGCTGGCCTGCGTGATGGAGCGCGAGGACCCGCGCGACGCCTGGGTCTCGCCGCGCGCGGCGGGCCTGGCCGATCTGCCCCAGGGCGCGGTGGTCGGCACGTCCAGCCTGCGCCGCGTCGTGCTGCTGCGCGAAGCCCTGAACGCCCTGGGACGCGTTGACGTGCGCATCGAACCCCTTCGCGGCAACCTCGACACGCGCCTGCGCAAACTCGACGAGGGTCAGTACCACGCCATCGTGCTCGCGGCCGCCGGCCTCAAGCGCCTGGGCCTGGGGGACCGCATTCGCGCCATCTTCGAGCCCGCGCAGTCGCTGCCGGCGGCGGGGCAGGGCGCGCTGGGCATCGAGGTGCGGGCCGACCGCGCCGAGCTGATCGAGGCCCTGCAACCGCTCGTGCACCAGGCCACCTGGCTGCGCGTGGCGGCCGAGCGCGCCGTCTCGCGCGCCATGGGCGGCAGCTGCTCCATGCCGCTGGCCGCGCACGCCGAGTGGCTGGGCGAGCGCCTGTGGCTGCGCACCGCCTGGGGCGAGCCCGAGGGCGCGGGCCCTCTGGTGCGCGCCGACGACACCGCCTCGGTGGCCAGTCTGGACGAGGCCGAGGCCCTGGGTGTGCGCGTGGCCGCCGCCCTGCGCGCCGCTGGTGCACAGGGCGGGGGGTGAGCCCTTGAATTCGAAGGCCGCGCACGCCATCGAGCGGGTCATCGTCACGCGCCCCGAGCCCGAGGCCGCGCGCTGGGTCGAGTCCTTGCGCGAACGCGGCTGGCCCGCCGAGGCCTGGCCGCTGCTGCGCATCGCCGAGCCGGCCGATGGCCCCGCGCTGGAGCGCCTGCGCATCTGGCGCGCGGCCTGGCCCAAGCAGGACGCCTTGATGTTCGTGAGCAGTGCCGCCGTGCAGCGCTTCTTCGCCGAACCCGTGGCACCGCCGAACGCCCATACCCGCTTCTGGGCGCCCGGCCCTGGCACCGCGCGCGCGCTGTCGCAGGCCTTGTGGCCGTTGGGCGTGGGCGAGGACCGCATCGACACGCCGCCGCCCGCGGCCGAACAATTCGACTCCGAGCACCTGTGGCCCGTCGTGCGCGACCAGTTGGCGCCGGGCCGGCGCGTGCTGGTGGTGCGCGGCACGAGCGAGGCGGCCGAGGGCGATCCCTCCGGCCAGGGGCGCGACTGGTTGATCGAGCAATGCCGCCAGGCCGGCGCCGAGGTCGAGGCCTGCGTGGCCTACCGGCGCGAGCGCGTGGTGCCCGACGAAGCCGACCACGAGCGCCTGCGGACCGCCAGCGGACCCGCCACCGTCTGGCTGTTCAGCAGCAGCGAGGCCGTGCAGGCCCTCAAAGGCCACTGGCCCGCCGACGCGCGGGCGGTGGCGCTGGCCACGCACCCGCGCATCGCCGACGCGGCGCGGGCCCTGGGATTCGCGCGCGTGATCCGCTGCCGTCCTACATTGGCCGACGTGGTGCGCGGCCTAGAATCCTGGGCATCCGCCTCGCCATGAACGCACCCGACAACGACACCGCGCCCGTGGCGGCCCCCGCGCCCAGCGCCCATCCCCCCGCCAGCCCCCTGCCCGAGGCGCCGCGTCCCGCGCGCCCGGCCGTGGGCCTCACCCTGCTCGCGCTGCTGGTGGCCGCCGCCGCGCTGGTCATGGCGGGCATGCTGTGGCAGCGGCTGAACACCACCCAGGCCGAGCTGGCCCGCCGCGCGCACGAGGCCGAACTGCAGGTGGTCGAAGCGCGCACCGTGGCCTCGCAGGCCGAGGCCCAGGTGCAGGAACTGCAGGCGCGCCTGGGCGTGGCCGAGGTGCGCCTGTCCGAGGTCAGCCTGCAGCGCAGCCAGCTCGAGGAGCTCATGCTCTCGCTCTCGCGATCGCGCGACGACAACCTCATCCAGGACCTCGAAGCCTCCCTGCGCCTGGCCCTGCAGCAGTCCCAGCTCACCGGCAGCGCGCAGCCGCTGGTGTCGGCTCTGCAGGCAGCCGACCAGCGCATCCAGCGCGCCGCGCAGCCGCGCCTGAACCCGGTGCAGCGCGCCATTGCGCGCGACGTCGACCGAATCCGCGCCGCCGCGCTGGCAGACATCCCCAACCTCGCCCTGCAGATCGACGAACTCGTGCGCCAGGTGGACAACTGGCCAACGCAGAACGCCGTGGGCGTGGAGCGGGCCGCACCACGTGCGCCACGCCGCGCGACGGCGCCGGCCGGTGGTGCAACCTCATCTGCTCCGGCCGCGGAGGCGGGCCCCCCACCTGCCGCGAGCGAGCCGGAGGCGGACAGCTCCCCGTGGCAGCGCTTCGCCGAGCGCTGGAACCGCTGGTGGCGCGAGGCCTTCGTGCGGGTGGTGCAGGGGTCGCGCGACCTGGTGCACGTCAGCCGCATCGACCACCCCGACGCCGCGCTGCTCGCGCCCGAGCAGGCCTTCTTCCTGCGCGAGAACATCAAACTCAAGCTGCTCAACGCGCGCCTGGCGCTGCTGGCACGCCAGATGAATGCCGCGCGCGCCGACGTGGTCGTTGTCGAGGGCCTGCTCAAGCAGTACTTCGACGGCAACTCGCCTGCCATCGCCAGCGCCCTGGGCAGCCTGGGCCGCCTGCGCCGCGACCTGGTGTCGCAGGACCTGCCCCGTCCCGACGACACGCTCGCGGCCCTGGCCGCGGCCGCCGGGGGGCGCTGATGCGGTCTCACGCGCGGCAGCGGGGCGCCATGCGCAGCGTGTTCTGGCTGCTGGGTCTGGCCGCGCTGGCCGTGGCGCTGGCCATGCTGGTGGGAGACAACCGCGGCACGGTCACCCTGTTCTGGCCGCCCTGGCGCTTCGACATCTCCTTCAACTTCGCGCTGTTCTTGCTCATCGGCGGTTTCGCGCTGTTGTACGCCGCCCTGCGCGCGCTGGCCCTGCTGCGCGACCTGCCGCTGCAGGCGCGGCGCTGGCGCAGCCAGCAGATGGAACGCGCCGTGGTGGGCTGGGTGCTCGACGCGCTGTCGAACCAGATCGCGGGACGCTTCGTGCGCGCGCAGTCGGCGGCCCGCAACGCGCTCGACCACCTCGATGGCAGCACCAGTGGCGACTGGCCCCGGCGCGAGCAGTTGCGCGCGCTGGCCCATCTGCTGGCCGCCGAAAGCGCCCATTCGCTGCAGAACCGCGCGCAGCGCGACGAGCACCTGCAGACCGCGCTGAGCCCCACCGTCGCGCGCACCTCGCCCGAGGTGCTGGAGGGTGCGTTGTTGCGCGCCACCCGCTGGGCCGTGGAGGACCGCGACGCCAGCGCCGCACGGGCGCGCCTGGCGGAACTGCCGCAGGGCGCGCAGCGCCGGGTGCAGGCGCTTCGCCTGAAGCTGCGCGTGGCGCGCCTGGGCGACGCCACCGGCGAAGCCCTCGAAACCGCGCGCCTGCTCGCCAAGCACCGCGCCTTCTCGCCCGAGGCCGCGCGCAGCCTGCTGCTGGGCCTTGCCCTCGATGCCTTGCGCGGCGCACACGACCTCGCCCAACTGCAGCGCGTGTGGGACGGGCTCGACGCCGCCGAGCGCACCATGCCCGAGCTCGCGCTGGCGGCAGCCGATCGCGCCCACGCGCTCGCGCAATTCGAGCAAGGCGGCGACGACGGGGCTGAAGGCGCCGACGAAGCCCGCCGCCAGGACGTCGCCGAGCGCGTGCGGGCGTGGCTGTCACCCTTATGGGACGACTTCGGTTCGCTCGACGAACGCCACCAGGCGCGCCTGGCGCTCGCGCTGGAGCCCGACCTGCCGACGCTGGACGCCGCCGGCCTGGCGCGCCTCGAACTGCTGCAGCGCCAGTGGCCGCAGAACCCGCACCTGCAGTACCTGGCGGGTCAGGCCTGCCTGCATCGGCAGTTGTGGGGCAAGGCCGCTCAGTTGCTGGGTCTGGCGCGCAGCGGCCTGCGCGACGCCACGCTGTGCCGGCGCACCTGGCGTTCGCTGGCCCGGCTGGCCGAAGAGCGCGGCGACACCGAGGCCGCGCAGGAGGCCTGGCGTCAGGCAGCGCGGATCGATTGACCTCACCCCGGTACGCGGTTCGCCGGCGGACCAATGAAAAGGCCAGCGCAAGTGCGCTGGCCTTTTTCGTTTGGGCGTGACGCCCGGTGGCGCGGCTCGCCGCGCCACCGGCGGATCAGCGCTGCTCGAACGGCAGCGTCATGTCACGCAGGTCCTTGCGGGTCTCGACCAGCACCAGCGGGCCTTCGTCGAGCGCCACGGGCGGCTTGGGCTCGCGCGGCACATGAACGGGTGCCGGCTCGGCCGCGATGGCGGCTTGCACCTGGGCGACCTTCTCGGCGTCGGAGTTGACCCACTCCAGACCGCTGGAAGCGGCCACGGCCTGGAGCTCATTGACGCTCAGCGAGTAGGGCTGGACCTTGGGCATGCCCTGCGGCTCGGGCACCGGAGCGGGCGCGGGTGGCGTCACCGGGGCCGACGCCACGGCAGGCGCTGCCACGGGTGCCGGGTTCTGGGCCGGCGGCGCGGTTACCGGGGCGGCAGGGGGCATGGTGAAGTAGCTGCGCACCGGCGGCGTGTCCTCGGCGGCCTCGACCTCCGTGGCCATGGGCACGGTGTCACCGGCCTCGGCGGGCGCTTCGGCGGCGTCCTCGCGCGGGCCGCGCTCGCGGCGTTCGCGGCCGTAGCGGTCGCGGCTGCGGCGCTCGCGCGGGGCGCGCTGGGCGGTGTCGGCGTCGCCCTGCTCGGGGCTGGCGGCGACGGCGGCGTCGGCTGACACGGCGGTTTCGTCGTCACCGCGCGGCGCGTCCTGGTTCTCTGGGCGGCGGCGTTGTTCGCCGTCGCGGCCCTCGCGGCCATCACGACCGCGGCCACGGCGCGGTTCGCGACGAGCCTGCGCCTCGGCGTTGTCGGCCGTGTCGGTGGCCGGTACCGCGTTGGCGTTCAGTTCCGCGTTTTCAGTGGCGGGTGCCTCGCGGCGCTCGCCCCGGCGGTCGCGGCGGTTGTCTCCCTGGCCACGTGCGCCTTCGCCTCGGCCTTCACCGCGGCCTTCGCTCCGGCCTTCGCCTCGGTTGTCGTTGCGGCCCTCGCCGCGGTTGTCCTGGCGGGCTTCGTTGCGGCGGTTCTCGCCGTTGCGGCCACCGCCCTGGCGTTGGCCTTCGGCGGCCTGCGCGTCACGCGGCTGGCCATCGCGCTGGCCACGGCCTTCGCGGTTGTCGCGACCTTCGCCGCGGCCACCTCGGCCGCCACGGCCCCGGCCGCCATCACGCCCGCCGTCCCGGCGGGCCTCGCCCTTGCCGGCTTCCTTGCCTGCGGGCGTGGCCGGTGCGGGCGCGGGGCTGGGCGTGGCGGCGGGGGGGCCGCCGAACAGCTTCTTGAGGAAGCCGAAGAAAC
>JABAHQ010006589.1_pt2 | contig 12407 bp, 11 predicted proteins | sample 7062091 | NCBI WGS metagenome assembly JABAHQ01 (sample SAMN14534359, study PRJNA622989) | marine sediment metagenome | biome: marine biome [ENVO:00000428]; feature: marine pelagic biome [ENVO:01000023]; material: deep marine sediment [ENVO:00002113] | place: India: Gulf of Kutch | collected...
ACGTCTTGCCCAGCCCGGGCACGCCCTCGATGAGGATGTGGCCGCTGGACAGCAGGGCCACCAGTACCTGATCCACCACTGCCGGTTGTCCCAGCAACTGGCTGTTCAGGCGCTCGCGGATGGCGGCGAGCAGTGCGGTGGCCTGGTCGAAATCCATGTCGGTTGCCGCCTCGGTGGGTTTGTCGTCGGTAGTCGATGTGTCCCGGTTTGTCATAGTCGCGACCTGATGGTTTGCAGTGATTGTACGATGTCGGTAAAGCGGGTTTCGTCGTCGATCCCGCGTCGGGTCATGGCCCCGGCGACCGTTGCCGGCGGCATGTCGCAGTATTGGGCCAGCGCCCGGTGGCGGCGATCGGTGTCCATGCCCGCGTAGCCATCCACATATAAACCGGCGCGCCGCTCGATGTCGTCCCGCAGGGGTTGTAACAGCGTGTCGGAAAACCGGTGGCGCCACAGGAATTGACCCACCGCCTCGATATGCTCGGCCATGGATCGTCTAACAGTGACTGTCAGCGGCAGTGACGGTAGAAAACGGCGCCCGCGATAAAGCAGCCACAGCCCCAGCCAACAGCCAAAAGCGATAACGACCTCGCTGGCATAGCGCCAGATCAGGGCAAAGATGGACGGCATGGTGCTGCCTACCAGCAGCTGTACGCGTTCGCTGTAGTCGGTGAGAATATGAAACAGATAGGCGTGATCGAAATAGCCGATCTCGTCGGATTGCCAGATTCCCGGGTCGGCGGTGATCGATACCATACCGTCGCCGACTTCCAGTTGCATAAAATGAACGCCCCAGTCACTGCCGCTCCAGTAAAACGGTGCGATACCGTCATAGGTTTCATCGCCTTCCAGGTTGAACGCCGGATGATACAGTGCCCAGTTGGGATTGAAGTAAACCCTTATATCCTCGTCGACGCCGTCAAAGCCGAGGGTGGTGAGCTGGTCCGGGTCGATACGTTCCTCCCGCGGGGGCATGGCGTCGCCGACGCCTCCCTCGGCGACCTGCCGGTTGTATTCCCGCAGCCAGTCGCTGAGTGATCGCTGCGAGGGCGACTCGGCGTTTTCGGCGCTCTGGTCATCCGCCGCCTCGTCGTCGGCAGCGGTGTCGGTGTTTTCGATCAGCGTCTCCAGCGCCAGGGGGCCGGGGTATTTCCCGCAGTCACATTCCGATGTGTGGACTGTGACATCGAAGTAGTCCAGCAGGGGATCGCTGTTGTCGATACTGGAATAATCCGCGGCGACGATCAGGTGGCCGCCGTTTTTCACCCACTGCACCAGTGCCGCCACCCGTTGCCGGGTCAACACATCGCTGCTGTCTTCCACAAACAGGGTATCCGCGTCGCCCAGGGCGTTGTTGTTATAGAGAGTGTCGACGGTCTCCACCTGAATGCCCAGCCGTTCCAGATATTGCTGAGCGGCCAGGTAGGGGTTGCGCCGCGCCGCCGCAGACCAGCCGGTGTCCTCGGTGGTCCGATAGGATTCAAACAGCGCGAAAAACAGATAGACACAGAGCCCGATGAGCGCCAGGGCGACAATGGCGTAGGCCTTATGCTTCATCCGGGAAGACCTCCCGCCAGCGTTCGCAGAGCCGGTCGACCTGCTGTGAAGAGGGCTGTTGGTGGCCGTAGGCCAGGCGTTGCCAGCTGAGCGTCAGTTCCTCGGTGAAGCGGCTGAGTTGGGGGTCGTTGCCCTGATGTACGACGGCGACGCACTCGCCTTCGGTGTAACTGTCGTGGAAACGGAAACCCCGCTGGTGCATCAGCCGGGACAGTGTGGCGCGATACAGCAGGCTCAGCGCTTCGCGAAATTCACCGCGGGTACACAATTGCCTCACCCGGGCGGTAATGTCCCCGGGCAGGCTTTCCTCGCTGACATCCAGACCGAACAGCACCCGTGGCGGCCGGGATTGTCGCGATGCCGGTTTCTCGAAAGCCAGCAGCAACTCGGCGAACTCGCGCCGGAAGCGATAGACCACCAGGATCAGCAACAGCAGGGCCGCCCCCCAGAGCAGCACCTCGAAGATCAGTCCCAGGTCGGGGGGCTCTTTGGTATCGGTATCGGTATCGGTATCGTCGCCGGCGAACAGCGCCTCCAACCATTCAATCAATGTGATAAACCACTCCGGCAACGCCTCCGTCGTGGCGTCGTCCGCCTCCCGGGGCTTTAGCCGCCAGCGCGTGACTTCCTCGGTCGCGTGGAAGGCCTCACCGGCCAGGATGTCGTCCATTATCGCCCGGGCATCCTCCCGGTTTTCGATGACCGGCGGGGACGGCTGGGTATTGGGGGTGGTCGAGTTTGACTCGGCCAGACCGGGGGTGGGCAGTGTCAGGCAGGCACTGGCCAGCAGTACGACGATGGCGGCCGAACCGGGAACCGACGGCCCGGAGCGGCGCCGGCGGGATTGCGCCAGGTGGCGAAAGCGAATCTCCACATCCCAGGCTTCCAGTTCGATCCGGCGGCTGATGTAGAGCGCGAATCCGGATGCGACGTAAAAGGGGGCGATCAGCGCCATGGACAGCAGGGTCAGCGCGTGGCTGATCCACTGTGCAAGGCGACCGTCCTCCATAAACAGGCTGAAGACATGCAGGTTGGCTTCGCTGGGCACCAACAGCGCGACCAGGGCCACTATGCCGAATACCAGCAACGCTTCCAGGTGAGCGCAGACCAGGGTCAGCCAGATGGCGGCACCGGTATTCTGCCGGTGTAAGACCTGCAGGCGCTCGCTGCGCCGGCGCCCCGACAACCCTTCCAGTAACGTCACCGGCATATCGAAGGCGCGGGTGGGGTTGAATCGGCGCCAGGTCAACCACGCCACCCATTCGGGGCGCCACAGGGTCGGCAGCCGGCGCAGGGTCCGGCGCACGGTGATCGGCTCGTCGAACAGCGCGAGACTGAGAAAGTACAGCGGTGCCCGGTCGAGCAACGGCTTGAACCACCAGATCGACAGTATCGCCAGCCACAGCCGGTCGGGCAGCAACAGCGTGAACAGTGTGGCGATGGCGATCAGCGGCAGTGACCAGCACAGCAACAGCGGCCAGTACCAGTGTCGCGCCATGACGAAACCCAGGTCGACGGCTTCCCAGGAACTGCGCAGGCGCGGCTCGATACGGATGCGACTAAGATCCACGCCGTCGCCCCGCTCTGCATAAGTAAATTCCCAACAGGACGGCGATGGTGGCGCCGACGCCGTACTTCAGAGCCAGTGGCAACGCCGTGGTCGACGACCAGAACGCCTCGATAAAGGCGGCCATCACCAGCATCAGGGCCGCGCCGTAGACGATCAGGATGGCTTCGCGGGCGGCCAGGCGCAGGGCATCCACCCGCCGCAACGCCCCGGGGTCCACCAGGGAAAAACCGAGTTTCAGTCCGGCCGCACCACACAGCACGATGGCGGTCAGCTCCAGGGCGCCGTGCCCGACTACGAAGCCGTAAAAGGTGTCGGTATAACCCAGCTGTGTCAGGTGTCCGGCCACTCCGCCGATAGACAGGCCGTTAAAGATCAAAAAGAAGATCGAACCGAGGCCGAACACAATGCCGCTGGCAAAGGTGCGAAAGCCGACGCTGATATTGTTGTAGATGTAGAACCCGAACATATTCAGGTCCGTGGCCGAGCTGCGCTCGCGGCCGAGCACGCTGGTGCCGGGTTCGTACATGGACTCGAACTGGCGCACACTGGCCGGGTCCATCAGGCTGTAAATCAATTCGCTGTTGACCAGACAGCCTATCGTCATCAGCAGCAGCGGCAGCACAAACAGGCCCGCGGCCCACACCACGTAGACGCGATTGCGGCGCAGGGTGGCGGGGAAGCCCTGTACCAGGAACCACAGCCAGCGCTGGCGCAGACGGGCGTTGTGCTGGTACAGGATCTGATGACAGCCCACCACCAGCCGGTTGAGGCGGCTGACCAGCTGCGGACTGTAGCGCCGGGCCTTGGCGGTGGCCAGTTGCTGACACAGTGCGCGATACTGGTTGGGAAAGTCGCTGTCGATCTGCTCCCGCGGCGCTTCGAGCAGCTTTTCCGTCTGCTGCCACAGGGTCCGGTGCCGGGCTTCAAACACGTGCTGTTTCACCGGCGATCCCCCAGCAGCCAGCCGCCGACGCTGTGCAGATACTGCACCGCGTCGGCGCCACTGGTCCCCGTCAGCGGTTCCAGCAGACCGGCCAGCTCGCGTTGTCGACTGTCGCTCAGCTGCTGGTGGCGCTGGGTGAAGGCAATAACGGCGATCTGGTCGTCGAGATCCAGCGCGATGGCGGGTGCCCGGGGCGGTACCGGCGGCAGGGACAGCTCCTCGCCCCGGCGTTCGCGATGGATCACCAGCGTGCCGGCGGTGAGATCCCCCAGACGGCGAAAGCGCGCGTCTATCACCATGCTCAGGAGGCCGCCCAGGTAAAACAGTGGCAGGAAGTCGGCCGCGCGCAGGACGTTGCGCAGCAGTGAGGTGTTCCAGTTCACCGGCGTCAGATCATCGTTGACCGCCATGATGCCGATGACCTGCTTGCCCGGTGTCTGCCCCCGGTTCAACACCTCGAACACCACCGGGTAAAACCATTCCAGCAGGAATGCCAGCACCAGCATGATGCCGTTGCCGACCTCGCCCAGGGCGCCGAGCACTCCGGCGGCGATCATCAGTGCCACCGTGCGCACCGACAGGTCGATGGCATAGGCCAGTATCCGCGGCACCGGGCCGGCCAGCTGGGCTTCCAGATCGATACCTTCCGGGGTTTCCACGCGGTATCGGGTGTCGAGTAGCACCTCGCTCATTGACTACACCGGCGAAGGCCGCTCAGACGCCCTTGGTGGCTTCCTCGCAGCTGAACATATTGCGATAGACGATACCCGTGGCGATGAAAAACAGCGGGACCGTCCAGATCAAGCCCAGCGTCAGCGGGATCATGGCCACCACCGTAATCAGGGTCAGCACGACGTAGAGTCCGAACAGCGAAAACCAGCGCTTGGTGACCGCCTTGCGGGAGGTCTCCAGAGCCTGCCAGGGAGAGGACATCACTCCGTACTGTGTCGAGTGCTGGAACACCTGCGCCCGGCCTGACTGAGTCCTGAGGGTGATCGCAAACGGTCCGTGTATCGGTCGGTTGCGTTCGATCAATAAGCGTAGAACAACGCCGGATAAATGCTAGTAACTATTACCGATGCTGATAAGGCGGTACCGATGCGGGGGACGCGGTAGCGATGGCAGGGCACAGTCGGCGGGAGCAGCTATGGCCGGCGCCGGGGAAAACCGGCGCCCGGCACAACACTGACTACTGGTTGGCGGCCTTGAAGCGCTTGACCTCTTCGTTGAAGCGGTTGCCGATCTTGTGCATCGAGTCGACCGTGGCGTTGTGCTCTTCCAGCNNCTTCCAGCCGGGCTTTGGCTTTCGCTTGCAGTTTCTTGGCTTTGTCGCTGTCGGGTTCGACACCGGCTTCCTTGGCTTTGGCCATGGCGGCCTTGTCTTCCTGCTTCAGGCATTTGAGGTATTTGTCGCCTTTCTGCAGGTACTGCTTCACTTCCTGTTGACCTTGAACCATGGTTTCTTCATTGGCTTGGGTGCCGTCGGGAATCTCCGGCGGTTCGGGTTTCTGGCATTTGGCAAAGGCCGTGCTGGCCAGGAACAATGACGTTGTCGCGATCAGCGATAGCTGGGTGAGTCGCATGTTAAAGACACTCCTAATCGGTGGGTTGTCAGCGTTATTCATCCGGAGGTCATCGGGCAGACAGCGTGCCGCGAAGCGCCCGCGGCGTTCCCAGTTCCTGGAAATGATGCCCGCAGCGCCNNAAGAAAGTGCGAGTGGGCAGTCCGATACCGCCGACTCCGGTATTGTTATAGATGTTACACAAAACCATTGTAACGCGTGTGGCGGCAATCCAAAATCGCAATCCATGTGCACGGCTTCTCACTGTCATGACCGGTTGACTCCGGTGCGGCGTTTCCCGTCGCCAGCGGTCTCTGCTCCGGAGGGTCACCGGTGATAGCGGACCCGGACCGGCTGTCGACGTTGCCGCTGTTTGACAGTCATTTGCATATAATCGATCCGCGCTTCCCGCTGATTGCCCCTCACGGCTACCGGCCGCCCGGGTTCACCGTTACCGAATACCGCCGGCGGATGGCGCCCTACGACCTGCGCGGCGGCGCCGTGGTATCGGGCTCGTTTCAGGGGTTTGACCAGCGGTATCTTCAGTCGGCGCTCGAAACACTGGGGCCTGATTTTGTGGGTGTCACCCAGTTGCCGGCATCGGTGACCGATGCCGAGATTGTGCGCCTGGATGCGCTGGGGGTGCGGGCGGTGCGCTTCAATTTGCACCGCGGCGGGTCGGAATCGGTCGATCAGCTCGAATACATGGCCCGCCGGGTCGCCGCGCTGGTCGGCTGGCATGTGGAGCTGTACGTCGACGCCGCCGGGCTGGAATCGCTGCAGGACACCCTGTTGTGCCTGCCCGGCCTGTGCATCGATCATCTGGGGTTGAACCGGGCGGCGCTGCCCCTGCTGTTGCGGCTGGCCGAGGGCGGGGCCCGCATCAAGGCCACCGGTTTCGGTCGCGGCGATGTCGACGTGGAGCAGGCTCTGCCCGCCCTCGATGCGGCGAACCCCGAGGCCCTGCTGTTCGGCACCGATCTGCCCTCCACCCGGGCGCCCCGGCCCTATGCACACCGGGACTTCGAGCGGGTGCTGGACACGCTGGGGGAGAGCGCCGCGCGGCGTGTGTTCCACGACAACGCCGTCCGGCTCTACCGGCCGCGACGGCAACCCGGGTAATGGATAGCCATCGGTATGAACGATTCCACCTCCCTGAAACGCGTGTTGTCGCTGCCGCAGATGGTGCTCTACGGCCTGGGTACCACCATCGGCGCCGGTATCTACGCACTGGTGGGGGAGCTGGCGGCGGTATCGGGTTATTCGGCGCTGGCGGCTTTTGTGCTGGCGGCGCTGATGGCCGGGCTTACTGCCATGTCGTTCGCCGAACTGTCGGGCCGCTACCCCCACGCCGCCGGAGCGGCCGTCTATGTGGGGGAAGGCTTCGGTTCGGTGCGCGCCTCCACCGCCGTGGGTCTGCTGGTGATCGCCGCCGGGCTAGTGTCGGCGGCGGCCCTGATCAATGCCCTGGTGGGGCACGTGATCGACTGGGTGCCGGTTGCCCGGGCGGTGATCGTCATTGGCCTGGCCCTGCTATTGGGGGCGATCGCCATGTGGGGCATCGCCGAGTCGGTCACCATCGCCGGTGTGATTACCGCGCTGGAAATCGGCGGATTGCTGCTGGTGATCTGGGTGGGCCGCGGGTCCCTGGCAGCCGATACCGAACAGTGGCGGCCGCTACTGGAAGGGTTTGCCCTCCCCCACTGGGGCGTGGTGTACGCCGGTGCCCTGCTGGCGTTCTATGCGTTTATCGGTTTTGAGGATATGGTGGTGGTGGCCGAGGAGGTACGTGGCGTGAGTCGCACGCTGCCTCGGGCGATTCTGATCACCCTGCTGATCACCGGCCTGTTGTACCTGGCGATCATGGCCGAGGCGCTGCTGACGTTCACGCCCGCAGAGCTGGGCCGCAGCGACACGCCACTGGTGGATCTGTTTGCCCACTACCGCCCGGATTGGGCCTGGGCCATCAACGCGGTGGCCAGTGTGGCGATCATTAACGGGGCGCTGATCCAGATGATCATGGCCTCCCGGGTGATCTACGGCCTGGCCCGCCGCGGCCAGTTGCCGGAGCGCCTGGCGGCGGTCAATGCCCGTACCCGCACGCCGTTGATCGCCACGGCCATAGTGACCGTCGCCGTGGGGGTGCTGGCGGTGGTGGGGCATCTGGCGATACTGGCGACGCTGACCTCGGTGATCATGCTGAGTGTTTTCGCCGCGGCCAATCTGGCGCTGTGGCGGATCAAGGGGCGCGCCACCGGCGCGCCGCCGCCGTTCAATTTTCCGCGCTGGATACCGGGGCTGGGGTTTGTGGTGAGCCTGGTCTTTGTATTGGGTTTCTTTTACGACCTGTGGCGCCACGCCGGCTGAGCCGTCGGGCAAACTGTGTCACCGGTGCACGGTGAGGGGACTAGCGGTGAGGAGACAATAGCGATGACCGAGACGACAGCGCCCGCGACCATGCGGGCCATGGTATTCGGCGGTGCGGGTCGGCCGCTGGCACTGCAATCCGTGCCGGCGCCGGCGCCGGCACCGGATCAGATCCTGCTGCGGGTCCGGGCCTGCGGCATCTGTCGCACGGACCTGCATATCATCGACGGCGAACTGGACGAACCGCAACTGCCCCTGATTCCCGGCCACCAGATCGTGGGCGAGGTCGTGGCCCTGGGGGCGCAGGTGACGCGCTTTAGCGCCGGCGAGCGCGTGGGCGTGCCCTGGTTGGGGGGCAGTTGCGGTCACTGTCGCTACTGCCGGCGCGGACAGGAGAACCTGTGCGATCACGCCCGCTACACCGGCTATCAACTCAACGGCGGTATGGCGGAATACGCGGTGGCGGCTGCCGACTTCTGTTTTCCCCTGCCGGCCGACTACAGCGATGAGCAGGTCGCGCCGCTGCTGTGCGCCGGACTGATCGGCTATCGCGCCTACTGTATGGCCGGTGAGGGCGAGGATCTGGGAGTGTACGGTTTCGGCGCCGCCGCGCATATTCTGGTGCAGCTGGCGATCGCCGACGGCAAACGGGTCTGGGCGGTCACCCGCCCCGGCGACACCCGGGGGCAGGCGTTCGCGCGCTCGCTGGGTGCCCATTGGGCCGGTAGTGCGGCCGACGTACCGCCGGAGTCACTGGATGCGGCCATTATCTTCGCCCCCGCCGGGGAGCTGGTGCCCCAGGCCCTACAGGCGGTGTGCAAGGGGGGCAGCGTGATTTGCGGCGGCATCCATATGTCGGATATTCCGGGGTTTCCCTATCGCTGGCTGTGGGGCGAGCGGCGCCTGCAGTCGGTGGCCAACCTGACCCGGCGCGACGGCGAGCAGTTCCTGCCGCGGGCCGTGCAAATACCGGTGACCACCACGGTGACCCGCTATCCGCTGGAGCAGGCCGGACAGGCGCTGGAGGATCTGCGCTGCGGGCGCTTCAGCGGTGCGGCCGTTGTGGTGCCCTGAAGCGGGCCGGCCTCAGCCGACGACAATGAGCGGGCAGCCCAGCCTTGCCAGCTGTGGCGCCAGCGGTTTCAGCCAGCGCTGGCGCGAGACCACCACGTAGTCGAACCGGTCCCCGGCCTGTTGCAGGGCATCGGCCAGTTGGTCGGGTTCCAGGTAATGCAGGTGAGTCCCCCGGGGCAGGGACGCTTTTAATGTGGCATCCGCCGCAGCGGCCGCTTCCCGGATCAGTGTCAGGTGCAGGTCCTGGCCCTCCAGTGGCGCCAGGAGAGAGGCCAGGGTCTGGTAGAACACTGCGTCGCCGCCGTCGATCACCAGAAAGCGCCGCCCCGGGGGCATGTTGCGGCCCAGAGGCGGGGCGGAGGCGCTGTCGTAGATGCAGTAGTCGGCATCGGTGACATCCTCCAGTTGGAAGTCGCGGCGGCGCCCGCGCACCGAAGTGACCGTCCAGCGCACCGCATTCTGCTCGGCACGCTGTGCCAGCCGCTGTCGGAACCGGGCCACCGTTTCCGCGAAAGCCGATTCCAGGCGGCCGGGGTCGAGCGTCTGGGGGTTGCCGGTGCTCAGGCAGATTTCCCGGCTGAAGGGCAGGGCGGCGGTGGCCAGCAGGTCGGTGTCCTGGATGAACACGCCGTGCAGCGGTCGCTGCAGGCGCGAAGCCACGGTAACCGCGTATTCGATCGTGGCATCGGAAAAACTATTGCTGTCGATGGTGATAACGACGCGTTTCTCGACGGCGGGTGGTTGGCGATCAGTCATGGTTCGCTCCGGTTCCGGTCTCCCCGGACCGGTCATCGCTATCGGCGTAGCGTTTGTGCAGCGCCTGCCATTCGCCAATACGCGCCACGATTTTGCCGTTGATGCTGTCCGGCGGGTAGTTGCCCTCGGCGTCGGCTTCGCCCATGGGCAGGTCGGCGAGGGTGGCCATGACGTCGTCGACCCGCTCGGCGGTGTAGATATGGAACCGGCCCGCCGCCACCGCCTCGCGGACATCGCCGCGCAGCATCAGGTGAACCTGGTTGCTGGCGGGGATGATCACGCCCTGGTCGCCGGTCAGGCCGCGGGCGTTACAGATGTCGAAAAAGCCCTCGATCTTTTCATTGACCCCGCCGATGGCCTGGATGTCGCCGTGCTGATTCATCGAGCCGGTGACCGCCAGGTCCTGGCGCAGGGGCAGGCGCGCGATCGCCGACAGCAGGGTGCACAGCTCCGCGGCGGTGGCGCTGTCGCCATCCACTCCGCCGTAGGACTGCTCGAAGACCAGGCTGGCGGACAGGGGCAGGGGGTTGTCCCGGGCGTAGCGGTCGGCGAGGTAGGCGCTGAGGATCAGTACGCCCTTGGAATGGATCTCCCCGCCCAGCTTCACTTCCCGTTCGATATCCACCACTTTGCCCTGACCCAGTCGCGCGGTGGCGGTGATGCGCGAGGGGCTGCCGAAGGCGTGACCGGCCAGTGACAGTACGGTCAGGCCGTTGACCTGGGCGACGGCGGTGCCGTGGGTGTCGATCAGGCTGATACCGCGGATGATCTGCTCGTGGTACTGCTCACGCACGCGATCCGCGCGGTAGCGGCGTTTGTCCAGGGCCTGCTCGATATGCGCCAGCGCCACGCTGTCGCTGCCCGCCCGACCGGCCCAGTAGTCCGCCTCCTTGAGGACATCGCCGATGTATTCCAGGTGCAGGGTCAGCTTGGTGCTGTCGTCGGCGTGGCGGGAGGCGGCTTCAATGACCCGGGCCACCGCCGGTGCCTGCAGCGGTTTGAGATTGTCGGCCTGCTGCTGGGTGGCGATCATGCGGGCGTAGAGCTGGTTGTTGTCGGCACTGCGTTCGGTGCGGTAGGAAAAATCCGCCACCACCTTGAACAGTTTGTCGAACTCGTGATCGTAGTGGCGCAGCAGGTAGTAAAGCGGTGCTTCGCCGGTGAGGATCACTTTGACATCCAGGGGAATCGCTTCCGGTTCCAGCGACAGCGTGCTGGCCAGACTCAGGGCTTCCTCCAGGGAGCTGATCTTGACTTCGCGGGTGTTCAGCGAGCGCTTCAGGCCCTCCCAGGCGTACATGTGCGAGAGCACTTTCTGCGCCTCGAGAATCAGATAACCGCCGTTGGCCCGGTGCAGGGCGCCGGGCTTGATCAGGGTGAAGTCGGTGAGCAGGGTGCCCATCTGGGCGACGTGTTCGATGCGCCCCACCAGGTTCTGGTAGGTGGGGTTGTCCTCCAACACGATGGGGGTGTGATCGCCCTCGCCGCTGTCGACCAGGACGTTGACCTGGTAGATGTGAAACTCCCGCGCCCGGCGCTCGACCTGTTCCACTTCCACGGTGTCGCCCTCGGGGAGAAAGTCGCGGGCATTTTCCACCGCGTTCTTTTTCACCGCCTGCAGGTAGTCCAGCACCTCCGGGTAGTCGGCGTACTGTTTTTCCATGCCGCTGATGAATTGTTCCACCGTCAGCTGCGTGGTTTCCCGGTTCAGGGTGCGCATGCGGTGGATACTCTCGCGGCGGATCAGGGGCATCTCGCGGACGATGCCCTGTAATTGCTGTTGCAGGCGGGCGATGGTCTGTTCGATGTCTTGCTTTTTCTCCGGGGCCAGCTGCTCGAACTGTTCCGGCGTGATGACCTTGTCGTCCACCACCGGCGCCATGGTGTAGCCCGAGGGCGTGCGCATGATGGCGATGCCGTGCTCGCGCGCTTCCTCGTCCAGTTCCCGGAAGGCCTGTTCGAAACGTTTCTGGGACTGGTCCTCGATCTCCTGGCGACGGCGCTGGTAGTCCTCGCTCTGGAAAGCCGCCGGAATCGCGGTCAGCAGATCCTCCACCAGTTGCTCCATGTCGCGGCACAACAATTGACCCGTTCCCGGCGGCAGGCAGAGCAGCCGCGGTTTCTGCGGATTGTCGAAGTTGTTGACGTAGCACCAGTCGTACAGCTCGCCGCGGGGCCGGGCGCGCTCGCCGAGAATCTGGCGCACCAGGCGGTGCTTGCCCAGCCCCGGCGCGCCGAGGACGAACAGGTTGAAACCGTCGCGGTCGATTTCCACACCGAATTCGATGGCCTCCAGCGCCCGGTCCTGACCGAGGGGAGCATGCAAGGGTTCCAGTTCGCCGGTGTGGGTGAAGGTAAAATCCGTCGGGTCACAGACATGGTAGAGCTGCTGTGCGGATAAATGCTGAATCATTACCCCGGTCCTTAGCGACAATCGCGGTTGCGCCGAATGAATAGCTGGATGATAGAAAACCAAGAATAAGGGATAAACCGTTGCGGAGCCATTGACGGGTATCAAGGGGGCATAGAAGCGGGTTCCGCGACGCCCTGCCAGTTGATTATACTGGTGACGTAACAG
>JABAHQ010006181.1_pt5 | contig 12396 bp, 14 predicted proteins | sample 7062091 | NCBI WGS metagenome assembly JABAHQ01 (sample SAMN14534359, study PRJNA622989) | marine sediment metagenome | biome: marine biome [ENVO:00000428]; feature: marine pelagic biome [ENVO:01000023]; material: deep marine sediment [ENVO:00002113] | place: India: Gulf of Kutch | collected...
TCTGTTTGCCACTCTTTTGGGAACGGTGGTTTATCTGAAGGGAAGGCTTCCCCAGATTCCCGAGAAACTTCGGTTCCTGGCCAGTCAACCCCCAACAGAAATTATTTCCCAGGACGGAAAGATTTTGAAAGTGTTCAACAGCCATCGATACGTCAGTCTGGATCAAATCTCTCCTCATTTTCGCCAGGCCATCCTTGCCGTCGAAGATAGTGGATTTTATCAGCATCATGGTGTGGATGTCCCGGCCGTCCTGCGGGCCGGGTTAAACAACCTTCGACAGGGAAAAGTCGTTCAGGGCGCAAGCACCATCACCCAACAGCTTTCCAAGAACATGTTCTTATCCTTTGATAAAAGCTTTTCCCGGAAGGTCACCGAAATGCTTCTGGCCTTTCAAATCGAAACCTCCTTTTCCAAGGCTCAAATCCTGGAGGCTTATTGCAATCAAATCTATTTCGGTCGGGGAATGTATGGAATTGCCAATGCCAGTTGGAAATATTTCGGTAAAACCTCGGCCAAGCTCACCTTGTTGGAAGCGGCGATTCTAGCGGGAATTCCCAAAGCTCCAGCCCGGTACAACCCTTTGGCTCATCCCGGAAAAGCGTGGATGCGGGCCAAGCATGTGTTGGCCAGAATGGAGGCCGAGGGGTTTATAACCGAGGAAGAGAAGATCCAGAGCCTCAAAGAAAAACCGGACATCCGAAAAATCGCGAAAAAATCAGACCCCCAATCTTATTTCGTCGATAGCGTGGTGGAGGAAATGGGCCTTGCCTTTGGCTCAGGAATTCTACATCTCGGCAGTCTTCGGATATTCACCACTTTCCAATCCCGGATGCAATCCCTGGCCCAGGACGCGGTGGAAAGACATTTCAGGTTCCTGGAAAAAAAAATAGTCCGGACTGATCCGGAATCCTCGCTTGAAGCCGCCCTGGTTTGCATCGAAAACAGTACCGGTGCCGTTCGGGCCATGATCGGGGGAAGGGATTATTCGAAAAGCCAGTTTAACCGGGCGGTCTCCAACCAGCGAATGCCGGGTTCTTCTTTCAAACCTTTTGTCTACATGAGTGCTTTTCAGAATTTGGGATACCATCCGGGAACCGTGCTGGTGGATGAACCCGTGGTCTTTGAAATTCCCGGCACGACGCCCTGGGAACCCGACAATTTCACGGGAGAATTCCAGGGGCCTATCGTTTTAAAGACCGCTTTCGCCTACTCCATCAATGTTATTTCCGCAAAGCTCGTTTATCGATTGGGCCCCAAAAAGGTGATTCGAACTGCAAAACAATTCGGGATTCGCTCTCCCCTGAGTGAAACCTACTCCCTAGCCTTGGGAACCTCCGGCGTGTCGCCTTTCGAACTGGCCTCTGCGTACAGCATCATCGCAAACCAGGGAATCTATCGGGAACCTTTCCTGATATCAAAAATCGAAGACCGGGCGGGAAATGTCCTCTTCGAACATTTTATTGAAAACGAGCGGCGGTTTGCCCCGGAGGAGATTTACCCTCTGCATGACATGATGCGGGCGGTGATCGATAACGGGTCGGGAAGGGTCCTTCGGCGAATGGGTTTCAAACACCCGGCGGGGGGGAAAACCGGCACGACAAATGGGTTCAGGGACGCTTGGTTTACGGGTTACACGAAAGAATATACCACGTCCGTCTGGGTGGGGATCGACTCCAACGATTCCCTCATAGGCCCCGGAGGTAAAGGCATTACGGGGTCCCAGGCGGCAGCACCCATCTGGGGGTTGTATATGAAGAAACTTTTAAAAGACAAGAAAACGGAGGATTTTGAACGGCCCGAGTCCATTCGTTTCGCTTACGTGGATGCTCATTCCGGGATTCGTTCCCCGGCCCAGGCCAAAGGTGCGGTCCGTGTTGCGCTGAGAACGGGAGTAGGGATCCCCATCCCTCCTTCCCCGCAAATCGAGTCCCACCGGAAGTTAAAAATTTTTGCGGGGATTCGGCCCAGAATTCCCGACCCCCTCCCCGGAGAAAGAGTTTCCGAGAGCCAAAGTCCTGTCTTCGAACAAAGAGCCGCCGCCCTCAAATCCTCGTCCAAAAAAAAGAATTTGAGCGGTATCGTCTGGTTCATGCTCAACGTGGAAAAAGCATCGTTGGGTCAAGTCGCCCGGATCCCCACCCGGAGATTGATTAGGATGCTGGAAGCGACCTTGACTCTGGGTGAAGATCCCAAAGTGGAGCGAGCCAGGAGCAAGATCATCGGGATTGTTGTTCAACGGAAAGGCCGTCTGGATGAGGCCATGAAGAAGGTCATGAAACCTGAGGAAATCGAAAATATTGAAAACCATTAGAATCCAAAAGGAGGCGTATGACCAAAACCAAGCTGGTGAATACGGTTCTTGGAAACTGCCGAATTGTCTCGGCGAACAGAGAGCTGGTCGACTGCATCATCAGCCGGATGATTGAGACCATGACCGATAACCTGAAAACCCATAAAAAATTTCGATCCCCAATTTCGGAACCTTCAAAGTCTACTCCCGAAGGGGAAGAAACGGCCGGAATCCAAAAACCGGGGAAAGGGTCAAAATCAAGGCCGGCAAAACCATTAAGTTTAAACCCGCACCCACCCTTAAAAACATGCTGTGAGGATCCCCATGCGAGAGGTTCGAATTTACGATGCCAAAGGTAAATTGAAACAGGTGCTTACAGAGGAGCTCTTGAAACGTCGATCCGACGTAATCCTGAAAACCCCGTTTAAGGAAAAACGCTTGTTGAAGAAAAGACTGAAGAAACTGATCCCTTCATGAGGAACGCCACTATAACGCCGAACCATTGATGGCATAAAAATAGAAAAACTTTCATTTCCCCTGTTTACTCTTATTTTGTTTTTGGAGAAAGCTCGCTCGCTCCCAGTTTTCGGAAATCACCAGGGAAACGGCCCGGCCGTTCCGGAGTCCTAATCCGGTCCTTCATCCCTTCCTCCCTCGGTCCAGGCCTCCCCGGCCATTCAATGTTTTATTCCGGAGGGATTTCCCGGTTCCCAGGGTTGGGTCGCCGGTTCAAGTGAGCTATTTTTGTCAGGTCCATGGAAAATCCAAGGGTTTTGTTTTAAGCTGAATATTCTTTTTCCACATCGATGGACAAACTTGCAAAAGCTAAAGGGTGGAAATTAATTACTTGCTATCCCTCTTTTCAAGACAAAGATTGGACTGGGGCGTCGTGTTTGGAGTGGGCTTTTGGATGTTATTTCTCGGGGCACCGGCCGGGGCCGAGAATTCCGACCCGGACTTTTACCGCCAGCAATGTTCCCAGGGAGTGACTATCTATTGCATCGCCATCGGCATGGAGGAGCAAAAGGCGGGGCATTTGGAAAAAGCTTTGGAACATTTTCGGTCCGCCTGCCAGAACCATCCCCAACACGGCCACCTGGGGGCGTGCACGCCGTACTTGGCTTTGGCCCTGCAGCTGGAAAAACTGGAGGAGGCGGCCTCGGGCCTGGAGTCCCAGTGCGATTCGGGAGACGACCGCACCTGTTTTTACCTGGCCAAGGAATATTTAAAAATCACCGCCTATTCCCGGGCCGACCGCCATTTGGAGCGGCTGTGCCGGACCCGATTTCAGCCCCCGGATCCGGAAGATTACGGACCCTGTTTTCATTGGGGGAAAAGTCTCCAGAACCGGGGCGAATTGGAACAAGCGGCGGAAGTGTTTGAACGGGATTGTCAGCGAGACCCCATCCAGGCCGCCCCAAGTTGCCGGCATCACGAAGCGTTGCTTGTGCAGATAAAGCAGGAACGATCGACTCGCTCCCAGGGGATCGAACCTTTCCAGCCTGTGGAAGCGGTTCTGGGTCTTCTGGTATTATTCCCTTTTTTTAGTTTTGGCCTTTGGAAAATGGGGAGGAGCCGGACCCTGCAGGTCGTCCGCCTGCCCCTTCCCCTGCTCACCTTGATGGGATGGGGCGTGTGGGAAGTTTGGGGGGGAAGACTGGCCGCTTCCCGAGACGGTTTGTTTTTTATTGTCCCGTCCGTGATGCTGGTGTTTTTTCTGGCCGCGCTGGCGCACCGGGAATTGCAGGCGAGCGAGCGGATCATTCAGGATTGAGCGGATGGGGCCCGGCCGGTCCAAATGCCCCGGAAAGGAAAAGACCGTTGAATCGGGAGCAGGTCCTATCCCGAGGTGGAATCAATACATCATTCCACAATAGTCCGTTCCGTTTTCTTCATCCTTTGTCCAGATGATGCCGAAGTGTTCCTGCCGGGCGACCCAGATTCTCCGGTCCACGGGAATCGGAGGGTGGCGGTCTTCCCGGTAAGCGATCACCGGACCAAGGGTCCGGCAAATAATTTCCAGCGAGTCGACCATCTCCGGGGTCGGTTCCCCATTCCAATTGCCGAAATCGGGCGGCTCACTTAAAAACGCTTCGAACACTTTTTGATTCACCCGAACCTTCTGGCGGGTCTGGGGAATCACAATCCAGTCGCCCTGGGATTTGTGCACGTAATAAGCTTTCATGACCCGGACCCTTCACGCATTGTTTGGACAGGGGATGGGGGGGCAAGGTTTCAATCGATTCAACACGAAAGTGTACCACCGAATCGCCTGCCGGATAAACCCGTTCTGTCCGGACCCCGGCGAAAAAATTCGCGTTCGGTCCAAGGGACCGGAGCGCCGCGCAACGAACTTCAATCGGAATTTTTCCCGAATTGAGTTTTTGCGCCGATGAGTTTCAATCCGGCACGGGCGCAATTTTCATCGAGGTGGGCTCCGGGGGCACCGCCGACCCCGATGCCGCCGACCACGTCGTCGCTGAACTGGATGGGCAGCCCGCCGCCGAGCATCAGGATCTGGTCATTCATGTCCCGCAGCGCCTGAACGTTGGGGACCTTGACGATGAGGTCGGCGAACTCCATGGTCGGCCGGCGCAAGCTGGCCGAAGTGTAGGCCTTTTTCCTGCTGCTGTCGGGCGTATGGGGTCCGGCGCCGTCCGCGCGCAATAAAACCTTTAACGTGCCGCCGCGGTCCACCACCGCCGCGCTCACCTTGTATCCATCCTGCCTGCATTGATCCACCGCCGCGCTCGCCGCTTTCACGGCCAGAGACAGGGGAAGGACTTTTTCCTCCCGGAGATCGTCCGATGCTTCCAGGGATACTGGAACCCCGCTTACCAAAATTGCCAGGGAAACCAGAGCCAGGTTTTGAAGAAAGGTCTTTTGGGTTTTCATGATCTTCCTCGTGGTTTCAAGGTTTGGGTTGAGAAAAGCGATGAGATCTAAAAAGGAACGCATGTTCTATCCTGAAAATTTAGGAACCCGGTAAGCGCCGCTGTCGTTTTTGGAATTTCATTTTGGAGGACCCTCCCTGGGTGTTGAAAAGACCAGAAGATGGGAAGGACAGCCTTCCGTACAATCCCCGTTTCCAAACCGGGGAAGGGCGATTCGGGTCCGCCCCGAAATCAGCATCCGGCGAACCAGCTCGCATTCCTGAAACGGCTGATCCGCCAGCACCAGGATTTCTTCAAAAATGATCCGGGGGCGGGTGGTGAGATGATCAATATGCCAATGAATGATTTTGTTTCGTTCGCGGTGCCGGGCGAGGCGTTGGGGAAGGCCCCGGGTGGCTCGTCCGGCGTAAAGATAAGTCGCCGGCCTCAAAGTGATCCGGCCGTGCCGGCCTGTATGGATTCGGGCCGGCCGGTCCAAGCGCAAAACCAGAAGATATGCCCCGGAAGCGGGGATTTCCCGAAGCCGGTCCAGGGAAACAGTTTCTCGCGGCAGATTCAATAGGGCGCTATAGGACATGCCATTGTCTCCAGGTTTTAGGACGGAATATCGACTCGGCTGTGCGGGCGCCCCGGGTCCAAACGACGCGGGTCCCGGTGGCGGCCGATGACGCCCCACCGGTAGATCCGGGGTCGTCGCCCCCGGGTCGATCTTCATGCCGATCCAACATCAAGCACACCCTTTGAAACAGGTAAAACCAATTGGAACTTCCCGAATTCATTTTCGATCCCGGCCATTCGCGGGTCCCGTTTTTCTTCCTGGATGCGGTTGAGGAGGGTGGTTTTGACCGACCCCAAAAACAGCCAACAAGGGAACAGAAATTTCCTTTTCAACACGGAAGCCCAAATCACACGATTCCCGGGATTAAAAAAAGAGGTTGAGTTGGTGGGTATTTTAATAGAAAAGGACAAATTTTTCCCTCTTCTTTCTTTCCTTTGTGCTGGACAACCCATGAATTGGAGAGGGTGGATGGGTTCCATCCTGGCATAAAAAGAAGCTTCCTTGCCTTCCGGCATGACGGACAAAAATCTGGGTTCCGAAATAGAAACAGGTTCAGGCCCAGAGTTGGGGAAAAAGGGTGGTCCAGCGATGGGTAAAAATTCAAAAGACAAAAATAACATCTATTAAAAATTTTTAATTTAAGGCCCATCTTGCAATATTCCGTTCCCGATTTCATCTAAGACAAATAGGATACATCCAAAATCCATTTATTTCGTTGAATATGAACCATCATTTGGAGGGCTATATATGAATAAATATTTTTTAACATTAATGACAATGCTTTTTCTCCTGTTTGCTGGCACGGCGCAGGCAAATCCCGCGGAGGACCCCCATGCGATCGACCCGGATAAAATGCCCCATGGGTTCACAGCCGGTGAACTGCCTCTTCACACACCCGAAGGAACGAATGAAAAGATCCGGGAACTAAATCGGGACGGAATGGATTATTATCTGAAAAGGGACTTTAAAGCTGCCTTAAAAGAATTCCAAAATGCCCGAAAATTGGCTCCCTGGTTGGGTGAAATTTTGTACAACGAGGCCCTGACCCTGGATAAACTGGATCAGCATAAAAAAGCCGCGATCCGGTTCCAGCAGGCCAAAGATCACGCGAAAGGGAATAAATTGATTCTGGAATCACCCGTGCTCCAGGCGCATCTGGAGAGATGACGGAGCTCCTGTTTCTCGATTAAAGAGCTCATTCAGTAATAAGAGGCAGGGATCGGAAGATTTCCGATCCCTGCTTTTTTTGTGGGGAGAACTCATCCTTTCTCACGTTAAACCTGAACTTCAAAACAAAAACCGGTTTGCCAAGACAAATCATCGATCGGGTTTTCAAGTTTCGTGAATATTCAAAACCTGGCAAGCAAGATTTAGAAATAAAAGAAAAAATTGAAATAATTTTGAATAGGTTATTTATTAAATTTTAATAAAAACTTCCCAATCCATTTTAATTAAAAAATTTTTAAACTCTGATTTGGAAAAGACCAATGAACTTAGGGCGCCGTCGATTGGGACTCCGGGGTTCCAGAACCCCTTTGCAAAGAAGGGGCTTAGAAGGCAGGCGAAAGTTAAGGAGAAAAGAAGTGGGCCGGGCTGGAGAAACCTTTTGGGTTCCATGAAACCCATCTTGAAAAAATTCATAAAACTTTTTTCCGGTCCCATCATCGGACATTACAAAAGCTCAGGAAGAGGCATTCCTTTTTCTGTTGTGGGGTTGGGTTATTGTGGAGGAACGGAAGAGCCAATCCGCCGAAGCGATTGAAGAGGTTTTGATCCTTCGGGTTGTTTTATAGAACCCACCCCAGGGGTCCTTTTGATCCCTGGGAACACTCGTTCGGGAAACATTAGGACGCAACACAATAATAATGACACCCGAAAAAGTGAGGAGGTAAACGATGCGACATCGCAAAGTATGGACGGGATTGGGAATTATGGTTGCCCTGTTGTTTTTCACATCCTCGGTGGCTTCGGCCGTTCCCGGCATATCGGGTTCCCGGGATGCCCAGAAGGTCGACCCCTGGTTTGTGGAAGGAGTCAATAAAGATCAGGTCGTTCTTCAGCCCGGAAATACAGCCTACTGCAACAAACGTCAGTTCCGGGTGGAAAACATGGGCGAAGACTCGGCCGAGATTCATGTGATCATGGGCAATGGCGCCAATTATATTTGGGAAAAGCTGGAGCCCAAGAGCATGAAAACGTATTCCACCCAGGACAAACCCACCCTTTTTGCTCAAGAGGACGTCGGTGAGGCGGTAACGATTCAGGAATCCCGGATCGTGAACGGCACGGCCGGCGATTCCCGGCTGAAAGTGTACTGCGAATAATTCCTCCCATGCCGTTAACCTAGGCAGTTATCCCGAAACCCGTTCTCCTTCACCAGGGACTGGCCCTGTAAAGGGGTCCGGGTTTCCGGTTGAACCCTTTTACAACAGGCCGGGCTTTTGCCCGGCCTTTTTTTTAGATCTCTTTATCTTCTCGGATTGTTCGCCCCGCCTTCCTGCGCTTTTGGCGAATCCACTCAGTTTCCTTAAAAAAAGAACCGCTTTCATTCTATTGCCAAAGATTTTGATAAAATAATCCGGAGAGCGGGGGAGGGAGAGGGACAAATCCTGCCCTTTTCCCCCGCGTTGTTTTACCATAGAGGGAATTCAGGGGACCGGGGCTCCAACCGGAGCCGTCTCCCCGGACTTGGAATGTGAGATAAATAATATGACGGATGCATTGGTATTTGTTGTTGACGACGATCCTCATTTGCGGCGACTGTTGGAGGTTCTTTTGAAAACGAAGGGCTACCGCGTTCGTTCGTTTGAAAATGGGGAAAAGTGTCTCAAAGCCCTGGATGAAAATCCCGCCACCATTTTCCTCGACCTGATGATGCCGGGACTCGACGGCACGCAGACGTTGAAGGAAATCCGAAAAACCAATCCCGACCTTCCCGTCATCATGGTGACCAGCGTAGATGACGTGAACACGGCCGTCGAGGTCATCAAGCTGGGGGCGGACGATTACATTCTTAAACCGTTCGATGAAGCCCGGCTGCTGACCAACCTGGAAAAGGCCATTCAGAAAAACTCCCTGGTCAACCGGGTCAAGCACCTGGAGGAGGAGCTTCACGGCGTCTACCAATTCGAGGGCATTATTGGCAAGAGCCCGGCCATCCAAAAGGTTTTGGAAAAGATCCACAAGGTTAAGGACAGTAAGGCCAGTGTTCTGATTGAAGGCGAGAGCGGAACGGGAAAAGAATTGATCGCCCGGGCCATCCATTACAACAGCCGGTTTGCGAATGGATTGTTTGTCGATATCAATTGCGGCGCCATTCCGGAAACTTTGCAGGAAAGCGAGTTGTTCGGCCATCGCAAGGGGGCCTTCACCGGCGCCCTGGAGTCCCGGATTGGAAAATTGGAACGGGCCGACGGCGGGACGCTGTTTCTGGACGAGGTGGCGGAGATGAGCGCCAACTCCCAAACCAAATTGCTCCGGTTTTTGCAGGAGAAAACTTTTGAACGCATCGGTGAAAATACCAAAATTTCAGTCGACACGCGGGTCATCTCCGCAACCAACAAGGATTTGAAAGCCGAGGTCGAGAAACGAAATTTCCGGGAAGATTTGTATTACCGCCTGGCGGTTTTTCCCATCCGGGTGCCCCCGCTTCGGGAGCGCCGGGAAGACATTTCCCTGTTGTGCGCCCACCTTCTGGAAAAGTTCCGCCGGGAATTGGACAAAGAGGTGAGAACTTTGAGTCCCGCGGCCATGGATTGCTTGATGCAGTTTTCCTGGCCCGGAAACGTGAGGCAGTTGGAGAACGCCCTGTACCAGGGCATGATCAACACCGACTCCTCCACCATTGACGTCCAACACTTGCCCGTGGAAATTCAAAGAGCCGATTCACAAACCCTCCCTACCCCGGGAAGCGATGGAGATTCCACCCCCCCTTCCACCCCCGAGATTTCCATACCGATATTGCCGTTGAAGGAGTTGGAGCGGCGGGCGGTGGCCCAGGCCCTGGAAGCCACCGGCGGCCATATCCCCAAAGCGGCCGAGCTCCTGAAGCTGAGTCGGAGCACGTTTTACCGCATGGTCAAAAAGTACGGTCTGGATAAAAAACCGTGATCCTTTTCCGGCCGTCCGTCCCAGCTTGATTCGCCCAATCCCGGCTTGAGATGAGTTGTCCCAAAGTGGGACGGTTCTTGGCCGGCCCTCTCTTTTCCCTCCGCCTTAGCCATTTGGAACCTCCGATTTTTCAACAGTTTTCCTTTATGGGGTTTCCGAACTTCATTTGGCCTGTTCTGGCACGTGCTTTGCTCTTGTCAAGGGTAGGTACCTTGGGAGCGAGACCCGGAACCATTGGTGTTCAAAAACGGGAGCCAGGTCATGTTTTACGAAGTCCGTATCTTCGACGACAAAGGGAACCTGAAAAAAATCGTAGGAAGCAAGGCTTCCAGTAAACGGTTTTGGGACAGTTACTACAAAAATCTGGAGAAAGAAAACCGCAAGTTTCAGAGTCAAGGACAGGCTAAAAGAGGCGAGTCGACGGGCGCTTCGAAAAGAGGAAAAGGCGCTTGGAGGCAACGGCTCGAACCCTGAAGGTTTTTTCGCCGATTTGAGAGTAACCAGTCCCGTCGAAAGGAGAGTGAGGATCATGAAAAAAGCGCGCGTGGTGTGTTTGACGGTAGCGATGGCGATGTTTTTGGGAACCTCCCCCGGATTCGCCAAAAAGGGGCAATACGAAGAAACCAACGTTCGTAATGGAGGCACCATCACCGGGGCGGTCTTGTTTAAAGGAGAAGTTCCTCCTCCGGTTATGGAGGATTTGAACAAAGGGAAAAACACCGAATTCTGTGTCAGCCATCCCGATACGGAGGAGGGAGGAGTTCGACCCCGGGTCAAAGTGGAAGCGAAGGATGGAAAATTGAAAAACGCCGTGATCTATATCGAAAACATCGATAAGGGGAAACCCTGGCCGGCCGGTCCGGTCAATTTCGATTTTAAAACCTGCGACGTCTTTCCCAAGATCACCGTGATCCGCAAAGCTCCCCGGAAAGTCCGGGAAGGATTGGTCACCATCACCAACCACGATCCGGATATTCTCCACAATCCGCACGGCTACTCGGTGGTGGGAGCTCGGAGGAAGACTCTTTTCAACAAGCCTCTGCCCAGCAAAGGCGATAAGACGGATGTGACGAAATCGTTCCGGCGAATGAGGCAGGGAAAGGATGGTCACTTCTTCCTCCAGTGCGATCAACACAACTTCATGGAAGCCGATGCGCGGGTGGTCTGGAACCCATACTACTCGATCAGCGCGGAAGACGGTTCTTTCAAGATCGACCAGATCCCCGCCGGGAAATACAAGGTGACCGCCTGGCATCCGTACATCGGGACCGTGACCCAGGAGGTCACCGTGTCCGGCGGCGCGGATGCCCAAGTGGATTTCGAACTGAAGAAGTAACCGGAATGGTTTATGAACTTACCCGCAATCACAGGGAGAGAATTCATGAAAAAGATTTGGATCGCAATTCTGTTAGGGGTCTTCAGCTTGTGGTGGGTCGGCACGTCTTTTGCCGGGGCACAATGTCCGCAGCCGAGAAAGACCAAGTCGGCTCCTTCCAACATTGCCGGCATGGATAAGACGGCCAAAGCCGACGTCTCCCAGGGCAAGGCCATTTATATGAAAAAAGCCAAACCCATGGCCTGCAAAATGTGTCACGGAAAAAACGGGGACGGAACGGGGAAACTGGGAGCGGCCCTCAAGCCCCCGCCCAGGAACTTTGCCTGTTCGGATACGATGAAAGAGGTCTCCCCGGGTCAAATGTTCTGGATCATTAAGAACGGTTCGCCCGGAACGGGCATGGTGGCCCACAAGAAGACCCTGAAGGATGACGAAATCTGGGACGTCATCAAGTTCATTCGAGAAAGTTGGGTTAAGTAGGCTGTTCGACCTCCCCAGCCTGCGAGGGGTGGGCCACCGCTGGGTGGCTCACCCTTTTTTTATGGCCGAATTTCTTGAGATGGGCGAACGTTCTATGGGCAATTCAAAACTGAAGGTCGACCCGGAGCCCACGCGGCTTTCCACAGACAGCTTTCCCCGGTGGGCCTCCACCAATTTTTTGGCAATGGCCAGGCCCAGGCCATGGCTGGGCTCGTCCCCCGTGGGTTGGGTGTTCAGCTTCTGAAAATGTTTGAACAGCTTGTCCTGATCCTCGGGGGAGATGCCGGGTCCCTGGTCCCGAACGCTGAATTTTGCCGTTTTCCCTTTTTGCTCCAGCCAGATGTAGATGTCCTTTCCCGGAGGGGAATATTTGACCGCGTTGCTGAGCAGGTTGTCTATCACCTGGCTGATCCGGCTGGAATCGAACGGAAAAGGAGGCACCTCGGCCAAATCCAGGTGGGTGGCAATGTTTTTCCTTTCTGCCATCACCCGGTACATCCGCACCCGCTCCTCCACCAGGGTTTTCAAGGAGGCTTTCCGGGGTTGAAGGTCCAGTTTGCCGCTTTCGATCACTGAAATATTGAGCAGGTCCCCCAGAAGGGCCAACATTTCGTTGCTGACCTTGTGGATGGATTGAAGAAATTCCTTGCGTGTTTCTTCGGGAAGTTCCTGCCCATGGTCCAGGAGCATTTTGGAAAATCCCTGAATGGAAGTGAGGGGGTTTCGG
>JABAHQ010009201.1_pt1 | contig 12375 bp, 9 predicted proteins | sample 7062091 | NCBI WGS metagenome assembly JABAHQ01 (sample SAMN14534359, study PRJNA622989) | marine sediment metagenome | biome: marine biome [ENVO:00000428]; feature: marine pelagic biome [ENVO:01000023]; material: deep marine sediment [ENVO:00002113] | place: India: Gulf of Kutch | collected...
CGGCGGCTGCAGGCCCTGCTCCGTGAGGTCTTTACCGAAGACTAGCCCGCAGGGTGGGTTTGGACCGGGGTGCGCGGCTTGGCACCCGTCCGGCGGGCACCTGCCTCACGCCTCATTTCGGTCCCACCCGAGCGGGTACCCGTGGCGGTTTGGGCTGACGCGAACCGCTCTACGGGCTGCATCGCCTGATGCCAATTGGATCGTCCTTTGCGCTCTCTGCGTCTCTGCGCCTTTGCGTTGGGTATTTCCGGTTTGGATGGGGCGTGGCTGGGCGCCGGAACCCTGCCGCTCTCGCGGCCGTGGTGAACGATGCAGACTGCCGGCCCGTCAGCTGCCGGCGGGCGGGAAGCCGCCGAGCACCTTGTGCAGCATGTCGGCCTTCTCGGTCGCCACAGGGTAGGCGGCATGCGCCGCACGCTCGATCTCGGGGGCATCGGCCACGAGATGGAGCTGCCCGGCGGCCAGCTTCCGTTCCACCATGGAGCGGGCCAGGTAGGCAGCACCGCCGCAGGACACAAGGGCTGCCTGGGCCATGCGCCCCAGGGCGACGCGCAGGCGAGGCGGGGGCAGGTCGGAGAAGTACCGGGCGTGTGCGATGGCGAAGGAGGTGCCCCAATCGACCATGATGTATCGGTCGGCCACCGCGTCCCGAGCGCTCAGGCCCGGGCGGTCGGCAACCATCACCAGCGGGACCCGGAACGCCTCGCGCACCATGAGCTCGGGGACCTGCGGTGCCTCGAAGAGAAAGCCCAGATCGAGGGTGCCCTCCAACAGGCGCCGCACCAGCTCCTCGTGACTCAGCGCCTCGGCGTAGAGTCTCACCTCGGGCATGCTCCGGTGCACGAAGTGCAGCCAGTCCTGCAGCGCGATGTCCCAGAGACTGGGCATGCCCGCCACGGCCAGGGGGACCATCACCTCGTCTTCCATCACGATGTCCTGGCGTGCGCGGTTCCAGCTCGTCACGATGTTGTCGGCGTAGCGCAGCAGCTTGCGCCCGGCAGGCGTGGGCTCGATTTTGTTGCGCGCTCGGGTGAACACGGCCACGCCCAGGGTGTCTTCCAACAGCCGGATGCGGGCGCTCACCGCCGACTGGCTCACGAACAGGTTGTCCGCGGCCTTGCCGAAGTGGCGCGTGCGATTGATCTCCAGGAAGGTCTTCAGGATTTCGGTATCCATGGCGGTGCGTTGCTTTTACACCTTGCCCCCTGGGTGCGCAAGACGATCATGCCTCCCCAATATGTGCACCCGATGTTCCGAGCCCGGCCGGCGCCAGAGCGACCCGATGCATTGATCCGCAAGCGCAACGTGCCTTGGTCGCCGGCGCGGCCTTTCCGGGCCTGTGTTGCACCCGCGCATATCGCTTTTTATAGTAAGGCCTCGGTGCGATATCCGGCCGCCGCCGATCTCGCGTGCCCTGCGCGCAGCGACAGAGGGTAACCATGATGTCCGAGACCAAGATCCTCCTCGATGAGTCCGAGATCCCCACCCATTGGTACAACGTCGTCGCCGACATGCCCGCCCCGCCCGCGCCGCCGCTGGGACCCGACGGCAATCCGGTGGGGCCCGAGGCGCTGGCGGCCATCTTCCCGGAGGCCCTGATCCTGCAGGAGGTGGGGGCCGAGCGCTGGGTGCCGATCCCGGAGCCGGTGCGCGAGGCCTATCGCCTCTGGCGCCCCTCGCCTCTGTACCGTGCCCACCGGTTGGAGGAGGCCCTGGGGACCCCGGCGAAGATCTACTACAAGTACGAGGGCGTCTCCCCGGCCGGGTCCCACAAGCCCAATACGGCGGTGGCCCAGGCCTACTACAACAAGGAGGCCGGCATCGCGCGCCTGTCCACCGAGACCGGGGCCGGGCAGTGGGGCTCGTCGCTGGCCCTGGCCGGCCAGATGTTCGGCCTGCAGGTGCGTGTCTACATGGTCAAGGTAAGCTACGAGCAAAAGCCGTTTCGCCGCTCCATGATGCACACCTGGGGCGCCGAGGTTCTGCCGAGTCCCACCGATCAGACGGACTCGGGCCGCAAGATCCTGGCCAAGGACCCGGGCTCGCCCGGCTCCCTGGGCATCGCCATCTCCGAGGCCGTGGAGGAGGCGGGCTCGCGCAGCGACACCAACTACAGCCTGGGCTCGGTGCTCAACCACGTGCTGCTGCACCAGACGGTGATCGGCCTGGAGGCCAAGAGGCAACTCGAAAAGGTCGGCCAATACCCGGACGTGGTGCTGGCGAGCTGCGGCGGGGGGTCCAATTTCGCGGGGATCGCCTTCCCCTTCCTCGCCGACAAGGCCGCCGGCAAGGACGTGCGCCTGGTGGCCGTGGAGCCCACCTCGTGCCCCACGCTCACGCACGGTCAGTATACCTATGACTTCGGCGATGCCGTGGGGCTGACGCCCCTGCTCAAGATGTACACCCTGGGTCACGATTTCGTCCCCCCGGGGATTCATGCCGGCGGGCTGCGCTATCACGGCGACTCTCCGTTGGTCAGCCAGCTCTACCAGGAGGGGCTGCTGGAGGCCGTGGCCGTGCCTCAGCTCGCCACCTTCGAGGCCGGGGTCGCGTTCGCGCGCAGCGAGGGCATCATCCCGGCGCCGGAGTCCTGTCACGCGGTGCGTGCCGCCGTCGACGAGGCCCTGCAGTGCAAGGAGTCGGGCGAGCCCAAGACCATCCTGTTCAACCTCTCCGGCCACGGGCATTTCGATATGGCCGCCTATGACAGGTACTTCAACGGCGAGCTCGAGGACTTCGAGTACTCCGCCGAGGCGGTGGCCGAGGCGCTGAAGACCTTGCCGAAGGTAGGATGAGATAAAAGTCGAAAGTCAAAAGGCAAAATTGAAAGGCGTAGGTCGGGTCAAGGCCCGAAGGGCCGGGCCCGACGCCTGATCGCTACACGGCGGACAGTATGCAGTTGACAGGGCACGGCAACCGCCGGTTGGGTTATCCTCGTGACGGCAACCTACCGCCTACTGTTTTCCTGCCTACTGTAAACTGTCCACTGCACACAACGATGGCTTTGCGCCTTTGCGTTGGGTCGGCTGAGCATGGGTCGGGCACCGGGCGTCGTGGCGGACTGGTCTGCAACCTGCCGCTTGAGCTCCGCGGGAGTCACCGCCGAATCTACCACCAGGCCCTGTGCCGNNTAGACTGAAGCTTGGGGGGCGGCTGCCGATACAGGGTGTCGTGCAGGCCGCAACGGGTATGGGCATGTTCAAAGTCAAGAATATCCTCATTGCGATCATCTTGCTGGCCGGGGCCGCGTACGGCGGGCTCAAGGCGTACGTGTACTTTCAGGTCAAAGGGCAAGTCGAGAGGCTCAGCCGGGCTGCCTCGCCGTTTGCGGGCCTGAGCTACGACGGCATCAGCAGCAGTCTGGATGGGACGATTGTGGTCGAGGGTGTACGCATCGAGCCCCGCCAGCTGCCCGATGACCTTCTCATCGATGCCGTGGAGCTGAAGACTCCGGGCCTCGGTTTCCTGCTCTCAGCCAGCGACTCCCTGCAGGGCGGCACGCTGCCCGAGAAGATGACCCTGCGGATGCGCGGGATGCGACTGGACGTGGACAGCCCGTTGCTCGCCATGTTCTATAGGGCGCAGCAGGCCCGGGCGGCGACCTCCCAGCTCGCCTGCAGCCCCGGGCAGGTGCTGGGGCCCGAGCATTACAAGGCGCTGGGCTTCGATACGCTGGTGATGGACTCGGCCATGGGGTTCGATTTCACCGGGCCCAGCGGCGGTCTGCGGGTGTTCATGGACTATGCCATGCGCGACAAGGAGTCGATCGGCATGGAGGCTGCGGTCACGGGTCCGACGCCTTCGCTGCGTGAGCTGATGATGCGCCCGCAGGTTCTGCTCACCGACCTCGCCGTGACCTATGCGGTGGACCCGGATTTTGGCGAGCGCGCCGTGCGCCACTGCGCCGAGGCCAGCGGCATGAGCCCTGAGCAATATGCGGCGGCGTTCGCCAGTCAGGACGATGCGGCGTTTATCGAGCAGATGGGGTTCGTGCCGGGACCGGGGATCCGCGCCGCCCTGGAGCGCTTCATCAAGGCCCCTGGCACAGTGCGCATCCGGGCCCATCCCGCCACCCCCGTTGACCTTGCCACCCTCGCCCAGTACCGGCCCGAGGACGCGATCGGCCTGCTGGGCGTGACGGTGACGGTCAATGCCAAACCGGTGAACGACCTCAGTGTGCGTTTCGCGTCGTCTCCGGGCGGGGGCGCCCTGTTCGGAAGGCTGTCCGAGTCCCAGGGCGGACCCCGGGCGTCAGGTCCGCCGGACGGCGGTGACGAGCGCGGGCAGCCGCGCCTGGTGGGCAGGTACCGGCCGGTGGGCGCCGCGGCCCTGCCCGAGCACATCGGACAGACCGTGCGCATCTACACCCGCGACGGCAAGCGCCGCGAAGGCCGTCTGGCGCGCATTCATGACGGGGAGGCGGCGGTGGAGCACCACGTCCATGGCGGCACCATGACCGTGCTGGTCGCCCTGGACGAGATCCGACGCGCCGAGGTCTGGCTCTACGGCGAACCGTGATCTGGCCCGCATGTTGCGCCACGAGTCCGGATGATGGGGCGGACAGGCGTGCTCGGATGTCGCTCTGGAGCGACGGGCTCACCGGTGAGAAATGCGGGCTGGAGAAGGACAGGATGAGCGGATCAAGATCGGAGATCCCTTGCCGGTGCTTGCCGGGTCCTACTCGTTGCTCTCGCCGAGCACCTTCGCCCCCAGGCCCTTGGCGAAATGCAGCATGCGCTGCGTGGAGCGCAGGGCCTTCGTGCGGATCTCCTCGTCCACGTGGATCTCGTTGGCCCCCGTCTCCAGGGTGTGGGCCAGGTTTTGCAGGTGATTCATGGCCATCCAGGGGCAATGGGCGCAGCTGTGGCAGGTGGCCCCCAGCCCGCCGGTGGGCGCCTCCATAAAGGTCTTGTGCGGGGCGGCCTGCTGCATCTTGTAGAAGATCCCGCGGTCCGTGGCCACGATGAAGCGTTGGTTGGGCAGGTCGTAGGCGGCCCGGATCAGCTGGGTGGTCGAGCCCACCACGTCGGCCAGCTCGATCACCGGCGGCGGCGACTCGGGGTGCACCAGCACGGCGGCGTCGGGGCAGCGCTGCTTCATGCGGCTCAGCTCGCCCGCCTTGAACGCCTCGTGCACTACGCAAGAGCCCTGCCACAGCAGCATGTCCGCACCGGTGACGTGCCGCACGTAGTCGCCGAGATATTTGTCCGGCGCCCACAGGATCTTTTCGCCCTTTCCCTTCAGATGCTGGGCCACCTTGACCGCGATGCTGGAGGTGACCACCCAGTCGGCGCGCGCCTTCACGGCCGCCGAGGTGTTGGCGTATACCACCACGGTGCGGTCGCGGTGCGCATCACAGAAAGGCACGAAGGCCTCGGCCGGGCAGCCCAGGTCCAGGGAGCATTCCGCCTCCAGGGTGGGCATGAGGACCCGCTTCTCGGGGCTGAGGATCTTGGCGGTCTCGCCCATGAAACGCACACCGGCCACCACGAGGGTGCTGGCCGAGTGCTCATGGCCGAAGCGCGCCATGTCCAGCGAGTCGGACACACGGCCGCCGGTCTCGTCGGCAATGCGCTGCAGGTCGCCATCCGTGTAATAATGGGCCACCAGCACCGCATCCCGCTCCTCGAGCAACGCCTTGATGCGGGCGATGAGCGCCTCTTTTTCCGCTTCGTCCATGGCGGGCGGGGAGAAATCGGCACCGGGCACCAGCCGGGGATCTTTCACCGGGATCATGGGGACTCGGGTCTCGGCCTTCGTAGCGTGCATTGCGTGCGCCTGTCGCTTTGTCGCCGGGGATGCTCCGCTACGGGGCGGTGTATCCGGCGTAGAGGAGATTTTCTGACAACTGCGCTCTGTTTTTCAACTTGGGATGAATCGCTTCTAAGTCGAGCCGGGGACCATCGCCCCGTCGGCTGGGACCGCGACGGTCTTGAGAGCCCGGCCAGGCCCTCCGGTCCGCCGCGACCGCCCAAGTCAACGTGCCGATGGCACATTTCCACAGCCGAGGGATCCCGTTGCCGCCTACACGCAGGAAGATCTACCGTGGCAGGATCATTGGGCTGGACGTCGAGGACGTGGACCTGCCCAATGGCCGCCGCGCCAAGCTGGAGATCGTGCGCCACCCCGGCGGGGCCGCGGTGGTCGCGCTCGACGGGCAAGGGCGCGTCTGCCTTCTGCGCCAATACCGCCACGCTGTGGGTGGCTGGCTCTGGGAGCTGCCCGCGGGCAAGATCGACGCCGGGGAAGGTCCCGACGCGACTGCCCGGCGCGAGCTGCAGGAAGAGGCGGGCGTGCGCGCCCGTCATTGGACCCCTCTGGGCCGGGTCATCAGCTCGCCGGGGGTGTTCACAGAGATCGTTTATCTCTATCTGGCCCGAAACCTGGAGCCCGTGAGCGTGGGCTGCGAGGATCACGAGGTGTTCGAAGTGCACTGGCTCCCCTTTGGGGAGGCACTGCAGTGGGCACGGGACGGGACCCTGCTCGACGCCAAGAGCGTGATCGGGCTGCTGCGTGCCGACCACGCGTTGCAGGCTCATCCTTAGCCTCGGTGCGCGCATCGGTTTTTCCATCCCGACCTTCCCTTCGCTCCGTCGATTCCTGCATGGACACTGCAGGCCAACAGGTGCCCATACGAGAAGTCGGGTAGAAGGCCTGCACTGTCTCGGAGCGATCCCCGCGACCATGGCAAATGGTGTTTGACTCGGGCCCCGGGTTTGCGTTGGGATGTGCGCGGGGGAGCAACGCCGACACAATAAGGAGACATCATGGAACGTCCAGCCTGGATTCGCCAACTCTCACTTGCAGTCGGCCTGGCCATGCTGCCGGGCCTTCGGATCGCGGCGGCCGGTGAGAATGCAGCGGCGCAGTTCGTGGAAGGGCCCCTCTCGGTCATGGTGCTTGGCTCCGGAGGACCGGTCGCCACCCCCAAGGGCCGCGCCAGTGCGGGGTACCTGATCTTCACCGACGGCGAGCCGCGCATCCTCATGGACGCGGGCGGCGGCACCTATCAGCGCCTCGCGGCCAGCGGCGTCAACATCAAGGACCTGGATCTGGTGCTGTTGAGTCACCTGCACATCGATCATACGTCCGATCTCTCGGCGATGATCAAGACGCTTTATTTCCACAACCGCGGCGCCGGGACACGGCGCGAGGCGCCGATCCGCATCTACGGTCCCGGCGGGAACGGTAAGACCTTCCCCGGCAGCGACGTGCCCCAGTACCCGGCCACCACGGCCTACGTGGACGGCCACTACTCCATGCCCGGCGGCGTGCAGCGCTATCTGCACGTCTTCGCCGGGGCGATACGCGGAGGAAGCTTCGACTACAGCACCCGCAACATCGACCCGGCCCTCGGCGAGCCCGTGCGCACCGTCCTCGAAGAGGACGGGCTGGTGGTGAAGGCCGTGGGTGTGGTGCACGGTCCCGTTCCCGCGCTGGCCTACCGGGTCGAGTACAAGGGCCGGAGAATCGTCTTCTCCGGCGATACCAGCACCGAGACCGACAACATGATAGCCGTTGCCAAAGGGGCCGACCTGCTGATCTATGACACGGCGATCATGGATGATGTCCCCGAGGAAAGGGTCTTCTTCAAGCTGCATACCACGCCGTCGCGCATAGGGGAGGTCGCCGCCAAGACCCGGCCCGGGCGCCTGGTGCTGTCCCATATCACTCCGGTCACCGACCCGCGCCTCGACGAGGTCCAGCGCCTGATCCGGGCCCAGGGATACAAGGGCAAGTTGAATGTCGCCCAGGATCTGGATGTCTACAATTTGGGACAATGACGTGGGGGTGGGTGACCGATGGCCGTGGGTTTGGCACTGGAGTACCGTTCGCGACTGGCGCTGCACCGGCATGTATGCTGGTGCAGCGCCTCCCCGGTCGACGAGCCGGCGATCCCGCCGTTTGACCCCGACCGCGTCGAGCGTCTGCCGGTTGCCAGCTTCAACCAGCGGCTGGTGCCCCTCAAGCTGGGCCGCTTCTATCCGGCGCGTATCTTGGACAAGACCTCTGTCGAGGGCCGGCGCTTTCGCGTAATCGCCATCGACAACGAGGTCTTCGTCGCCGACTTCAACCACCCCCTGGCTTCGCAGGAGATTGTCCACGCGCAGGAGCAACTGGATGGCGGGGCCGTCGGGCGCGTCGAGATGCTGCTGCAGTGGGCCGGCATGGACGCGCCGTTGGCCGACGCCGATACCCAGTTCGACGATCCGAATGCCCTGGAGCGCGGCGACCCCGGCGACGACGCCGGATTCTACGCGCGGCCGCGGTGCGTGATGCATATCGATCACGCCTGCGCCGCGCGCATCACCGCCCTGTACGCGTCGATCCTGGCGCCGGGAGCGCAGGTCCTGGACCTGATGTCCGGTTGGCGCTCCCATATGCCGCAGCATGTCGGCCCCGCCATCGGTCTGGGGATGAACGCCGAGGAGATGGGCGACAATCCTCAGCTCGCCGAGCACGTGGTGCACGACCTCAACCGCGAGCCGATGCTGCCCTTTTCGGACGCCACCTTCGATGCAGTGGTCAACACCGTGTCCTTCGAGTACCTGACCCGCCCGGGCGCGGTGCTGGGTGAGCTGTATCGCGTGCTGCGTCCTGGCGGCGTCCTGGCGGTGGTCTTTTCCAATCGCTACTTCCCCCCCAAGGCGGTTCGGCTGTGGACCCGACTGCATTCCATGGAATGCGTGGGTTGGGTCCTGCAGCAACTTCACCGTGCGGGCTTCGCCGATCTGCACACGCGCGTCGAACAGGGCCTCAGGCGTCCCGCCGATGATTCCTACGCCGAGCGCCTTGACGAGATGGACCCCCTGTTCGCGGTCTGGGGGCGGCGCCCGGACGGCTGACCGACGACGAGCTGTATGGCGCGGTCGTTCGCCAGCCTCGGGGCATCGTCTCTCTCGCCAAGACGCCAAGAACGCAAGGAGAGGATCGCTTTTGCCTGGGTCGAGCGACGGCGCAGGTCAATTCATCGTTCGCCGGGGTCTCACTTGCAGTCCCATGTGCCGGGCCTTCCTTGGCAGGGTTTGCGTCTTTGCGAGACGTCCGTCGTCGCTGTCGCCGTTGGACGCTCGCTCAATGAGGTCTTTTTCGCAGCTCCAGCCAGAACAGCACCCGCGATAGCGCCAGCTCCACGACGACAAAGCCCAGCACCGCAGCGGCGATGTCGGCCGCGTCCAGTGCCAGCCGGTGTTTGACCAGCAGCAACGGGATCAAGGACTCCGGGATCTGATCCAGCCCCAGGGCCATGCGGCTGGGGGCCATACCCAGTCGGCGCTTGACGAAGCTGGAGAGCAGGTCCCCCGTCATCGCGCCGGCGCCCGCGAGGGCGCCGGCCTGCCACGGAAGCTCCAGGAGCAGAGCGGCGCCGGTGGCCGCCGCGACCGCCGATGCCGCGCCGCGTACGGTCTTGGTCGGGCCGAACAGGGGGCGGCCGTCGGCGAGCCGCATCCCTGCGTCCACCGGCAGCGCCCAGCGACGGTCGAGCAACCTCCAGGCGGCCACGGGCGCGCCGTTCGCGACCACCACCAGCAGCAGCGCCTGCAGCCAGATCATCCAGCCGGTCCTCTACCTGCGGGCATCGCACCTTGTATCGCAGGCGCCACCGGCCCGGGCTCCCCACCGCGCCTACCGTTGACGAATCTCAATGTTGCGCGTCCCCGTTTGTGCCAGGGNNGACGCACGTCGTATTCGTCGGCGCGGGGTCGGTGGTATGCCTACCGCATACGAGCTGCGCAAGCGCAAGATTCGCGACCAGCGAAAAATAGTTCCTGCGCAAGGTGCGCAGGAATCGCCGAGCACGTCTACGGAAAGCACGTGCTCAAGTCACTGGGCATCGAGAAGCTCGAGTTCCCATGAGCCGCGGCCGGACTTTGGCGTGCATTGGCCGCGGCTCCGATCACAGCCCCCACGTCCCGGAGCCATGGGGCGACCTGAGGCCCACGCGCTGATCGCGGCCCGCGGTGCCGCTGCCGGCAGCACCGGGACTCTCGGGAAAGCGCTAGCCCCTCGCGCTGCAGCGTTCAACCGGACGGGCGGTCTCCGCCCATGGGCTGGGGATTGTCCAGGTTGGTGCTGAAGTCCTCCCCGGGGTGCTCCACCTCGATATCCAGGTACTGGCGCTTGGTCTCCTCGGACTCGAAGTAGATCTTGATGGCGTTCTCGCCTTCCCCCTCGATCACGAACGGGTGGCCTTCCGGGTCAGGGACATCGTTCATGGTGATCGGATCGGTGGTGCTGATCCTCATGGCCGGGTCCTCCACGGACAGTGGGTTGACCATCGGGAGCGAGGCAACGCCATGTCGCCAGCACGTGCGCATCCGGGCGCCGCCGCCCCCGCAATGCCTAGGTCTCACTTAAAATATTAGCAGGTATGAGGGTTCCTGCCGGTGGGCGGCCTCGAGGCTCCCTAAGCGCTGCTCGGCTGCGGGAACGCCAGTGCCACGATGACGTACAAGACCAGGGCCGACAATACCACCGCAGTGAAACCCAGGTGGATGGCCAGGAGGGTCGCGCCCACCGCGCTCACCACCGAGGCGCATCCATTGACGCCCCAGGCCCAGGGGATGAGTCCGGGCGCATGTTGCCCCAGGCTCGCCAGGGCCAGAGGGAAGGGCATGCCCATGCAAAAGGCCAGGGGGGCGATCAGCATGACGGCCAGCGCGACCTTGGCCGCGATGCCCAGGTGGCCGAGGCCGGCGAACAGCGGCGTGAGGGCCAGTGTGTAGGCCGCGGCCACCAGCACGATGCCGGTGACGGCCCCGTACACGCCGCGGCGCAGGGCTCCGCGGCGGGCCAGGGCTGCGGCCACCTGGCTCCCGGCGCCAGCGAACAGCAGGAACGCGGTCAGCACCACGGCCGCGGCGTACAGGGGATGGTGCAGGAATAGGATGAGCTTCTGGATGAAGGCGATCTCGATGAACAGAAAGCCCAGGCCGACGGCAAAAAAATAGGTCGCCACCCGGCCGCGGCCCACGGCCTGGGGGCGGCTCGCCCGGCGCAGGCTCGCCAGCGGCAGCAGGATCAGTACCAGGCTCGCGATCAGCGCCTGGCCCATGGTGGCCACGAGCACCAGGTAGCCCCATTCGATCAGCGACGTCCCGCCGCGCCCGCGCAGCTCCACAATCTCCGGCAGCACGGACCACTTGAGGAAGTGGTAGAAGTACGGGCGGTCGTCGGTGGCCGGCGCGATGTGGAACTTGTAGCGGTCCATGTAGCCGCGCCGGTCGGGGCCGAGCAAAGCGCGCGCGCCCTCGTAGAGATAAGGCTCGCGCAGCACGTTGCGGCGGTTGGCCTCCTCGGGAGGCATCCCCGGGTACCAGGCGGGATCGAAGGCGCGCCGCGCGCAGAACGCGCGCAGTGCGGCGGCCTCGGATTCGGTGAGCACGCCGTTCTTGATCACCAGGGTGCCGGTTTGCCAGCCGCGGATCAGGGCCATCCGCCTGCCCGGCTCCTGCACGCCCTCGCGCTCCAGGGCCTGCACCGCCGTGGCGAACAATTTCAGATTGTCCCGGGGCGGCACCTGGATCCAGCGGGTGATCGCGAGGTAGCCGTCCGGGGCCAGGCGGCGCAGGTAGGCCTGCAGCCCCTCGACCGTGTAGAGGTAGCTCTCGCTCAGGGCATACAGCCCCGCCGAGGAGGCGCCGAAGGAGTCCAGCAGGGCGAGCTGCACCAGGTCGAACTCCCGCTCGCTGGACGCGGCGAAGCCGCGGGCTTCGGCGGCGTGCACCGTGGCCTCGTCACCCCCGTACGGGTCGCCGCTGTACTCGCCGTACGTGTCGCGCACCAGGGCGATCATCTGGGGGTTGAGCTCGACGGCATCGATCTGCTCGGCGCCGTGGTAGAGCGCCTGCAGCACCTCCGCCCCGCCCCCGGCGCCGAGCACGAGCACGCGCCGCGGGCGCGCCAGGTGGTAGGGCAGGGCCGAGGTCACCTGGTCCAGGTAGGCAAGGTCGGCGGGGTCGCCCGTGTCGCGGGCGATGGCCGTCATGTTGCCGCCGTCGGTGAATACGCCGAGCTGCTCGGGCGGAAGGGCATCGGCGATCAGGGACAGCCCCGGGGCGTGGCGCAGGGGTACCGCGGGGCTTTCGACGACCGACAGCAGCCCCAGGGGGCCGGAGCGCTCGTCCACCAATTGGGCGCCCTGTATGCGCAGCGCGCTCTCCAGGCCCTTGTAGGGAGAGAGGTTCAGCGCCGTCCACTCCGGCGGCAGGCCCAGGGCAAAGACCCCGACCGCCAGAAATGCCAGGCCCTCGATGCGCGGTCGCCCGCCCACCTCCCACCACGCTACCGCCGCCGCGGTCAGGCCCAAGGCCCCCAGCAGGCACAGGGCCTCGGCGGGAAACACCACGTAGAGCAGCCCCACGATGCCCAGGC
>JABAHQ010009270.1_pt2 | contig 12364 bp, 14 predicted proteins | sample 7062091 | NCBI WGS metagenome assembly JABAHQ01 (sample SAMN14534359, study PRJNA622989) | marine sediment metagenome | biome: marine biome [ENVO:00000428]; feature: marine pelagic biome [ENVO:01000023]; material: deep marine sediment [ENVO:00002113] | place: India: Gulf of Kutch | collected...
CACAGCATCCCCCTGCACCAGCACGAAGAACTGATCAAGATTCAACGCTACTACAAGGTCAGGGGCGACGTTCTGAACGACATGAAGGCGCGCCGGAAACTGCTCAAGCGCATCGACATCATCCCGCCGTCCCTGACCCTCGCCCAGGCCGCCAATGAATCGGGCTGGGGCATGTCACGTTTTGCCCAGCATGCCAATAATATTTTCGGGGAATGGACCTTTACCCCCGGCACGGGTCTCGTCCCGAAGGGACGGCCCGAGGGCGAGACCTACGAAGTCAGGCGTTTCAAGACCCTCTATGACTCGATCCGGTCCTACCTGCGCAATCTGAATACGCACAGTGCCTACCGTTCGATGCGCACCAAGCGCCTTCGAATGCGGGAAAACGGCTTACCCCTGACCGGCTACAGCCTGGCCGGTGAAATGAAATTCTATTCGACAAGAAGGGATGCCTATGTTGCTGAAATCAGGCAAATGATCAGGGGAAACCATCTCGAGAAACTGAATGACGTCACTCTGCTTTCGCAGGCCCGGCAACACGAACCTGCCGCAGAACCGAGCAAGGGAGGCCTGATGAGCGGAAAAGAACGGGCCTCGCGAAAATCAAAATCCTGACTTCAACCTGAACCACGGATGGCTGAACCAGGCCCAACCGCCCCCCGATTGCAACGGCACGGTCAACGTGTACTTGTTACGACGCCCCGCCAGCGGTTTTTCCGCGCTGACGACGACAACATCACCCTGCACATCAAGCGAAAGCCGGTTGTCGCCCTGGACGAACCCCTGCAACCGGCGCAAATCATATTTTCCGGGAGGTACCCGCACGGTCAGAACCGGCGGCTCCGTTTTTTTGACAACCGGTGATGCCGGGCTGACAACTTCGAGTTCAAACGGCCGCATGGCGGCCTTGTTTTTGAATGATTGCAACGAGGCGAACGGACCACCCATCGGGAACCTGGGCAGTATATACAGATCACTGGCAGGCGAAACGACGCCCGACTGCTGGGCGAAAGCGGCCGCAAACCCGGCCTCCTTGACGAGGCTTACCAGGTCGGGCGAGTATTCCCCGTAAGGATAGGCGAACAGGTCGGGCCGGAATCCCAATTCGCGCCGGAAAGCCCGCTGGGCCCGTTCTATATCCCCGGCAACCCTTTGCTGCCAGTCGGAAAAAGATTCACCGTCGTTTCTTTCCAGAAGGTAGTCATGGGTCGCTGTATGATTGCCTATCTCGACCCCTTCGGCGGCCAGGCCGCGCAGCTGATCCCAGTCCAGGTAACCGGGACCGCCCACACCGTCGGTGTTGACGAAAAGGGTTACCGGGAAACCATACTCCCTTAACACCGGCATCGCTTCCTGCAGAAAGGAATCAAAGGCGTCATCAACCGTCAGGACAACAGCGTCAGCCGGCAGGGTTTGACCCGACCGGAGCCTTTCGACAACATCGGACAGCGGCATGACAACCTTGCCGGACTCCTTGAGGTGCCGCAGATGTTTTTCGAACAGGTCGACATCGATGTTGGTCGAGGGATAGCGATCTTCGCCAAAGCGATGATAGATAAAAACATTGGCCTGGTTGGCAAACGCCAGGGTTGGAAAAATGACGAGGGCTGCCAGGCAGGAGACAAACAAAATTGTCTGCAGTCGACGGCAATGACTGTTCATGGTCATACCCCTTATTTGGTCTTCATCTTGCCCCTGAGATATCGCCTTATTGCGTTTCTCGCCTTGGGAGTAACAGACCACTCAAGCCATTTCGGTAAAACCCCGGGCTTGTCCGAGCGGGCAATTGCCACCTGGTCACCGTCCATCAGGCGCGACTTGAGGAGCCGCGTGCGACCATTGATGCGGGCATTCGCGGCATGCAGGCCGAGCTCTTCATGAATATCAAAAGCGAAATCGAGGGCCGAGCTCCCTTCCGGCAGGACCCGCATCTCCCCTTGCGGCGTGTAAACCTGAATGGTCCGGGATGCGACACGCAGCGACTCGGCATCAAACGCCGATTCGCCTTCGAGCAGGGAATGCATCAATTCCCTGAAATTTGACTTGCGGAATTCGAAACCGGGTGCGAGCACACCGGAATCGTTGAAACGGGCCAGCTTGCGCGTGGTAATTTCTATACGGACCCGCTCCTCTCCGGCCTGGATCGTCGACTTGAGCGCCTGGTAACCATGTTGCGAGGGGACCGACAGATGATCCCTCAGCTTACCCGGTATCGGCGGATAGAGGCTGTGTATGAGGCCGAGCGCCATGTACGCCTCCATGGTATGGTCGACCTCGATGTCCAGGGTGTAGACCGCCGGCAGGCCGCGACTGACCACACGCGCAGCCGGGATGGAGAAGGAACGCCAGCGATCGATCAGGGAAAAAGAGATTTTGTGGTGGTCCAGCTCGGAATGGATACTGGCTCTGAACTTGCGCAAAAAGCCGGTTGTATTGCCCTTGACCTCTTCCAGGCTGTTACTGTACCTGCGGGCGCGGGTCGGGTAGAGGATTTTAAGCGAGAGGGAGTCGAGTTCCGTGGCGACGAACCCCATGCCGAGATGCAGTGCCAACGGGACATAAACCTTGCGCGTTTCTTCGGCAATCAGCGACTGCTTGGTTGCCGGGAGCGCACCGATCGTCTGCAGGTTGTCAATCCGGTCCCAGAACTTCAGGCAAAGAACCCGGATATCATCAACTGCCGCCAGCAGCTGCTTCCGGTAGGTCTGCTCCTTCAGGACATCACGGCTCAGGTTCTCATCCGCTGCCTTGGTCAGACCATTGACGAGCAACGCCACTTCCTTGCCGAACTGCTCCCGGACCGCGCTTAAGGTGACCGGGGTATCTTCGACAACATCATGCAGCAACGCCGCTATCACCGAGGGGAAGCCCATCCAGTGCCGGGCGGCCAGGTGGGATACGCGTAGCGGATGGAAGAAATAAGGCTCTCCCGATTTGCGCAGCTGGCCTTCATGCGAAGAGCGGCCGAGGGCGACCGCCGCCTGGAAGCGTTCAATATTCCGGTCGAGGTCCTCCTCGGACAGACTGCCGCCGTGATGCGTGACCAACAACTCGAGGATGTCGTTGATCAAACGCTGCTCGTGACGGGCATCAAACTTGCGGGGCGCCTCTTTCGGCAACATGTGGGCGGTTTGCGTTTCGGCCATAACTGTTTTTTATTCTAATCGGACCAACCGGCGGCGACAAGTAAAAGATTAACCCGGGGGCCAGGTCATGTCCCGACCGCCAAGCAGGTGAAAATGGATGTGCCAGACCAGCTGGCCGCCACCGGAATTGCAGTTGACGACCACCCGGAAACCATCTTCGGCGAAACCGAGATCATGGGCCACCTTCCCGGCGACCTGGTGGACATGGCCGATCATTTCATTGTCAGCTGTCGTCAGGTCGAGAATGGTCCGGATATGCTTGCGCGGCACAATCAACAGATGATGCGGGGCCTGCGGATCAATATCCTCGACGACGACCAGCCGATCATCTTCAAAGACCTTCTTCCCGGGGATATCGCCGGCGATGATTTTACAGAAAATACAATCTTCTGACATATCAGCTCCTTTTCCTGAACAGGGTTACATCTATTCTGCCATATAAAATTCAGGGAAGTAACAGATATTTGGTGAACAGGGCGAACCGAACCGCTCGCGATGGGCGGTAATCGCCTTCTTCCTGTACGTGTCAAAGTCCGGCTCGGTTTCCGCCAGGGCCATGAAATCGCGGGCGAGCCGGATGTTGCTGACCTTTTGCGCCGCCGGTGCGCCGCGACCGACCAGCTTGAGCCCGTTAATTCCGGCCTGCCCGAGGTGCGGTATGGCACACAGCCCGCAGCCATGCCGCCGGTTGGTCACTGACCAGGACTTCTGTTTGGCAATTGCCCCGGCGAGGCGTTGTGACGACAGTTCATCGACCGGCTCAATCCGGTAGGGTATTTCACACGGCCAGATTTTGTCTGGACTGGAATGGTGGAAGGTGCACAGCCCTTCCGTGTTGGGGCATTTCCCGACCAGGAGAAACGCGTCAAACGCGACAGCCGGGAACTTTTCCGTGACGGCGGCCATTTCCGCAACCGGGATATGCCGGGGGAACACCATCCGGTCGATTCCGGCTTCCAGGTAGGTTGCAGCGGCGAGGCTGTTACCGATATGGGCCAGGGTGCTGGCATGCAGCTCGATGTCGGCATGGCGCCTCCGCAGGCTCCTGAGCAGGGCCAGGTCGGCAAGGATAATCCCGTCGATACCGGCTGCGGCCATCGCGTCGACAAAGTCGACAATGACCGGCAGTTGCGCGTCGGAATAGAACGGGGCGTTAAGCGTCAAGCTGATTTTTTTGCCGGCGGCGTGAACACGGCTGACGATTTCCAGCAGCTCGTCGTGCCCGTCAATCTGCGCCGTCGCGAATGTTCTCTGGTTGATCGACGTCAGCAGCGAGAACTGCTGGCGCCATTGATCCGGAACATACCCGCCATAAAACTCGTCCGCACCCGCCTGCAGCAAACTGTCGAGTTCGGCCAGGTTGTCGATCGGGGAGATGATTTTCATTTCACAGACCCCGCATACAGGTCTTTCCAGATATTTTCCTGACGATAATTCCACCACGCCCCATCGGCCACTGCCGCTAGCGTTTCACCGACGACGACCAGCGTCAGGGCGGGACGCTTATCTTTGCTGTCGAGATTGAAAAAGTCACGGCCCGCCGTCAGGTCAACAATATCATCGAGCCGCCCGAGCACAACTTCCTGGCCGGGCAGGCAGAGCTTATGCATGATGGCGATCGGCACGTTTGCACGATACCCGGCCCGTAAGTCGTCAACCAGTTCCGGTAGCGGAATGTTGTTCATGTAGATCAACAGGGTCACCCCGGGCTCTGCCAGCTGCCGGATCGTCACTGCCCCGTCGTCTCCGAGCGTTCGCGGCGAAACGATAACGGCCCGACTGCTGACGTCGGGAAGATCAAGGGTTTTCCCGAGAATACCGGAGGCAGCATTGGCCGTGCCGACGCCGGGCACGACCACCGCCCGCTCTCCCAGCGCATCGATGAAAGGCTGAAAAGGGGAATAAAAGGTCAAGTCGCCGGGGATGAGAAAAGCGACATTTTGCGTCTCGAGCAGCCGCTTTATCTTTTCCAGGAGCTCCTCGAATGTATAAGTAAAAGGAATTTCCAGGCTTTTCCCTTCAAGACAGGCGGCCATGACCTGCTCATAAGGCGGCGGCACAAAAACAGTATCAGAGCGCTCGAGACAATGCAGCCCCCGCAAGGTCAGCAGGTCCGCCGCACCCGGCCCGGCGCCGATAAAGTAGACTTTGTAATCTTTCAATGCGCACACCTCAAGGCGATCAGAAACTCGCGGTTCCCCTTGGGCCCGGTGATGGGGCTCTCTTCGATGCCGACGACCGTACAACCGAGTTCCTCGGCAAAGCGCTGAATGCGGCTCTTGACCTGTTCATGCTGCTCACCGCAGCGGACGACTCCCCCCTTGCCGACCTCCCCTCTTCCCACCTCGAACTGCGGCTTGATCAGGGCAATGATTTCAGCCGGCCTGGCCAACAGGGCCAGCGTTGCCGGCAGCACCTTCTCCAGGGAGATGAAGGACGCGTCGATGACGGCCAGGTCCGGGCGAAACTCGAGGGCATCAGCCGTGAGATTCCGGATATTGGTTCTTTCCAGGTTGACAACCCGCGCATGATTGCGCAGCGACCAGGCGAGCTGCCCGTATCCGACATCTACGGCGTAAACCAGCCTCGCCTCCTGCTGCAGCAGGCAATCGGTAAACCCCCCGGTCGAAGCGCCGACATCGATAACCACCCTGTCCCGGACCTTTACGGGGAAAACCTCAAGTGCCTTTTCAAGCTTGAGACCGCCCCGCGACACGTATGGAATATCTTCGCCGCGGAGGCGCACATCGGCATCGACAGCGACCCTGGTGCCGGCCTTGTCAACGACACGGTCATCGACCAGGACCGAACCGGCCAGGATCAGCGCCCGGGCTCTCTCGCGGGAGGCGACCAGGCCCTTATCAACAAGAAGTTTGTCTATTCGATCTTTGCTCACACCAAGCCGTCGGTTTGCAGTTAATTCAGACTAGCACAGCGGATTTGGTCGGGACAAGCCAGGGGTCAGGCTATCAGAAATCCTGGTAGAATCCCTTTTTGCTCTCCAGTTCGCGGGCATAGCGGGCAAGGAGTACCCGGCGGGTCAGCATGAAAAGGATTTTGCTCGGGTCATCCCTGTCAACGACCGGGATTTCCTCCAGGCCCTTGCTTGACATCAATTGCAATGTCGTGTTCATCGGGTCATCGGGCGATACCGTCATTACCTTGGAGGTCGCAATATCCTTGGCACAAACCAGCCCGGGCGGGATCTCCTCATCAAGGATGCGGCGGATATCGTTCACGGAGAAAATGCCGGTCAGGTTTCCGGCAACATCCACGACCGGGTAATAGGCTCCTTCAGCGACGGCAATTTGCGTCAGNNGGCTGATGCCCCTGCTCGGCAAGGTCGGCGACAGTGATTCCCTCCAGGACATCGACGACAAAGTCGCCCCGGTGAGCCGGGGATTCGGAACGGCTGAGAACCTGGTTCTCATAGATTGTATTCCGGTGATGAACGATCATGGAGATGACACACACCAGCATCAACGGGGCGAGCAGACCGTAGTTGCCGGTCAGTTCGCTGACCATGATCAGGGTCGCGATGGGGGTGTTGGATACCCCGGCGAAAAAACCGGCCATGCCGACCAGGACGTACGCCCGGGGATCGGCAACCATGGCCGGAAAAAACATCTCGGCGGTCGCGCCGAAAGCCCCTCCCAGCAAGGCCCCGATAACGAGACTCGGGGCAAAAACGCCACCGGAGCCCCCCGACGGGATGGTGAGGCTTGTTGCGACGATCTTGGCAATCGCAATCGTCAGCATAACCCAGAGCGCGACCTTGCCGTAAAGGGCCGCCTGCACCCAGCCGTAACCGGAACCGAGAACCTGCGGAACAAAAAGGGCAAGGATGCCGAGAGCGAGCCCGCCGATGGCCGGCCGATACATCGGCGCGACCGGCAGCAATGCAAACAGGTCGCGCATCTTGTAGAAAAACCGGACGTAAAAAACACCGAGAAGTGCGCAGAAAACCCCGAGCAGAAGATAGAGAACCAACTCGCGGGGCTGTTCAAATGCAAACAGGGGGGTATCGAGCAAAGGCTCCCAGCCTGTCACCGCGCCGAACAGCGAGTAGGCGACGATGGAGGCGATAATCGACGGGATCAGGGCCTCGTGTTCAAAGTCTGTTTCCCGGTAGAGAACCTCTACGGCAAAAAGAGCCCCGGCCAACGGGGCGCGGAATGTCGCGCCGACCCCGGCGGCAATCCCGGCCAGCAGCAGAATCCGGCGATCGGCAGCCGACAGCCCCAGTTTCGTGCCGATCCAGGAGCCGATACCGGCCCCGATCTGGGCGATAGGCCCCTCACGGCCGGCGGAGCCGCCCGTGCCGATCGTCGCGACCGACGCCAGGGCCTTGACCCACGGCACCCGCGTCCTGATCATGCCCCCCTTGTTGTGAAAGGAATCGATCGCGGCATCCGTTCCGTGACCTTCCGCTTCGGGCGCATAGCGGTAAACCAGGAAACCGGATACAAGCCCGCCGAGCGCCGGCAGCAACAGCAGCAACCAGCCGTGATCCATGGCAAGCGTATCGATGTAGGGAATATCGGAAGAGACTATCGGACCGTGGGATGACGGCGGATGGTAATCGGCGAGACCGCCCAGCATCATTGTATCGACACCGTTGGCGGCAAAATAGAAGGCGACAGCCCCGAGCCCGCCCAGAAACCCGACGATTGCGCTGAGAACCAGATAACGCCCCTTGGCGTGATTGGCAAGCTCAATCAGGATCTTCGGTATGTATTTACGAGCGTTCAAGAGCTAAATCTTCTTTTTTACAAGGGAAAAACCGATCAGGTACAGGCCAAATTAGTCAACTGTGACAGGTGTGTCAAGAAGAGACTTTACTGTGACTGAAAAAAACGACAAATGGCGGAAGGCAGGTGACAACCGGGGGAAAAGCAACAAGATTGCCTGTATCAACTGCTGGCTTCAGTGCTGAGCACCTCATGAACCGACGCGGAGATCAGGTGCCATAAATCGGTCTGGTCTTTTTCCGTCAAATCTACGAACTTGATACCGATATCGTGAGCGACGACAGTCCTCTTCTCTGCTTGCTTGATCCAGGCGACCATCCCATTGAGCGTAAGCCTTGAACTATGCCCGGGCATGGTGAAATCGAGGGTAACGATGCTGCCGACGGAAGGCATGAAATAGCTATTCTCTGTTTCAATACAGGCCCCGACCATGCTGATATTGACCAGCCATCCGGACTGAACCTTGTTGTCGTAATTGATCCGGACCGGATTGCTCATGGAAAACTGCAGCCGGTAATTGTCACGGGCGCCGGCCATGAGCTCTTCCAGGGTCTCGATAAATTGATCAGCGCTCTTCTTGCTTGTTTTCATGAACTGCTCGTCATCTGCCATGAATTCGCGCTCATCAACGACCTCGGCCAGCAGTTTTTTGTAACGGAAAAAACTTTTCAGCAGGTCGTCCCTGTTCATGGTCATGCCGCGGGCAGAAACGAGAATATTGCGCACCGGAACAGCCTCATTGCAATTCCGGCACTTTATTTCATCGATCTCTGCAAGCAATGCAGAGACGATCTGCTCATGACAGGCAGGACACATCATCTTCAGCACGACCAAACCTCCGGTTACTGACTATAGCAATTCTGCACGGGAATCGTTCAGCTGATTATTAAATGTAGCGTATTTTCGCTAGAGTTCAAAGCAAGCGAAACCGTTTGTGGAAAACTCAGGAATAGACCGGGCGACACAATTCCGACTCGATGCCGGGCACTAACTTTCCAAGCAGCGCAAAGGTGACCGGAACGGCCGAGTAGCTGTTCCCGGCGGCCGGATAGACAGTTTCGAAACGTTTGAGGGAGAGATCAAAGTAAACCGGCAGCGACTCCGGCAAGAGAAACGGGCAGACCCCGCCGGGGGCATAGCCGGTCAGTTCCGTCACCTGCTCGGCTGAAGGGAGTGTCACCTTGCCCCGGCAGCCGGTCGCTTTTTTCAGCATCGAGCTATTGACCTTCATGTCGCCCGACGTCACAACAAGCACAGGCTCGCCGCCGATCACCAGCACAATGCTTTTGGCAATCTCTGCGGGTGTGCAACCGACCGCAAGCGCGGCGGCCTCCGCGGTTGGCGTCTCAACGTCGAATTCGAGTACCGGCACGCCATGCCGGGCCAGGAACCGTTTCACGTCATGGATATCAGGCATCTCAGAATCCCGATCGGTGCAACTTCATAAGCTTCTGCCAGGCCGGCTCGATCTGCTTTGGGGCGATTCCGGTTTCAGCAAGAGCCTGCCCCCATGTTCTCTTTCCCGCCCTGACCTCTTTGGCAATATCGGCCGGATCTTCGGCCAGCAGCAGAGCGATGAACACGGCCAGTATTTGCTCCTTGCGGTCGGCGCCNNGCGCCCCGGGCCAGCCCTTTCAGGTCTGTCGGACTCGCCAGCGCCGATGCAAACGGCTTGTCGAGTCGATCGGCGGACTGCAAGATTTTCCGGGCAAAGCCTGGCCATGCTTCGGCAGCTCCCGCATAGGCAGCGAGAATCTCCTTGAAACTCAAGCCGGTCCGATCACTGACATAATAGGCCACCCACAAAAGATCCGGATCAGTACCGGCCATTTTTGCCCGGACAATACTCTTCTTGGGGACATCGAAGGCCGTGGCGATGAGTGAATTCTGGGTTGTCGCCAGGAAATAGGGATCAGCGGCAGCCGGCTGCGCGGGATCGAAGGCCCTGTCCTGGAAACAGTGGCAGCTGATCTGCGCACCGGCATCGGCCGAACAGAGAGGGGACAAGCTCAACAAAACAACAGCGACGAGAATCTTCCGCATGACGGCCTTAACTAAAAATCCCCCGGCGCGGACGCCGGGGGATGGTCTGACTGGAGCGGGAAACGAGATTCGAACTCGCGACNNGGTTGCACTCTACCACTGAGTTATTCCCGCCTGAACATAAGCTCCGGTGCGGAGCGGAGATATAAATAGCAAAAGGGCCGGAGCAAGTCAACAGAAAATTCAACAAAATCAACCAGCCTTTTTTGCAGAAAAGAGCTTCATGAATTTCACCAGATATTCGGCACCCGACCAGATCGTCAATATGAACGCGATATAGAAATAAACGATCCCCATATTATGCATATTGACGTGGAATATTTCCCACTCGAGGCCGAAAAACCAGTAGTAATCGTAGTGCAGCAGCAAGCCGGGGATAGCGACCATCTGGAAGATGGTCTTGTATTTACCCAGGTCGCTCGCCTCGATGACAATCCCTTCATTGGAAGCGATGGAACGGAGACCGGTCACGACCATCTCCCTGGCGAGGATCAGGAAAACCATCCATGCCGGAACCCGGCCATCCGGAATCAGCATGATCAGGGCGGCCATAACGATCAACTTGTCGGCCAAAGGGTCGAGAAACTTGCCCAGAACCGATACGACGTCCCACTTGCGCGCCAGCCAGCCGTCAAAGGCATCGGTTACAGCGGCCGCACCGAAAAGCGCAGCCGCCCACATGCAGGCCGGCTTGCTGTCAAAGAAAAGCAGGACAACAAAGATTGGAACCACAGCGATCCGGGCAAATGTCAGCAGGTTCGGAAGGTTCCATGTCCCTTCACGTAAGTTCATAGAACTGTTTCCTTGCCGCTGCGATAAACGCCAAGGTAATGCTTGACCTTATCAACGTATCTGATGGTCTCTGAGTAAGGCGGGATGCCGCCGTGCGAGCGGACGGCGGTCGGGCCGGCATTATAGGCAGCAAGAGCAAGGTCAAGATCACCCTTGAACTGATCGAGCATCATCCGGAGGTAACGACTGCCGCCGCGAATATTTTCTTCTGGGTCAAGGGTATCTTTTACTTTAAGCATTTTTGCAGTTTTTGGCATTAATTGCATCATGCCGAGGGCGCCTTTGCGGGAAACAGCATTCGGGTTGAAATTACTCTCGACCTTTATAACCGCCTGCACCAGGGCCTCATCCAGCCGATAGAAATCCGCATAGCGCTTAATAACATCATTGACAGTCAGCTTGCCGCCCCCCTCTTTCAGATAAAGCCTGAACTGGTTGGTCGTCGGTGTGTTGGTGAAATGTACGACACCATTGCTGTCGACATACTTGTAGATATCCGCCAGCCCGGCAACCGGCATTAAAACAAACAGGAGAATTATTGAAATTTTGAGGAAACGGATCATTATCTGCCTGCCAAAAATTTAAAAAAATCAAAACACGAATTCACATATTATCTGATCTATATCGAAATTTCAACCAGTTACGTGAGTTCTGCTTGACACTTCCAGAGGGCATAACGATAATGGCGCAATACAAGAAAGAGCACAAGCCCCATACTGACTATCCTACGAAAGAACTTATGAAACTGACTTCAGACTTCCTGGTGATCGGCAGCGGCATCGCCGGTCTTTCATATGCACTGAAGGTTGCCGAATTCGGAACCGTATCCATTGTCACCAAACGCGGTGTTTCTGAGACTGCAACCAACCTCGCCCAGGGTGGTATAGCTTCGGTCATTTCCCAGGACGATTCATTCGAGTCACATATTGAAGACACCATGAAGGCCGGCGCCTGGCTCTCGGATACAGATATCGTCCGGATGGTTGTCGAAAGCGGGCCGCGGGCCATAGAAGACCTGATTCAGTGGGGCGTCAATTTCTCCAAGAACGACAACGACGAATACGACCTCACCCGGGAAGGTGGGCATAGTCAGCGCCGCATCCTGCATGCCAAGGATATGACCGGGCAGGAAATAGAGCGGGCCCTGGTTGCTGCTGCCGAGTCGCATCCGAACATCAGTTTTTACGAAAAGCATATCGGCGTTGACCTGATTACCGAAGCGAAAGTCAAGCATCGTCGGGTAAAACCTGACCGGTGTCTCGGCGCCTACGTCCTCGATATTGAATCCGGGGAAGTTGTCACCTTCGGCGCCCGCATCACCGTTCTGGCCACCGGCGGGGCCGGCAAGGTCTATCTCTACACCTGCAATCCCGACGTCGCCACCGGCGACGGCGTGGCCATGGCCTACCGGGCCGGAGCGGCGGTCGCCAACATGGAGTTCATGCAGTTCCACCCCACCACCCTCTACCATCCGCTGGCCAAGTCATTCCTGATCTCGGAAGCGGTCCGCGGTGAAGGCGCTATTCTCAAGCGGAGCGACGGCACCCCGTTCATGCAGCAGTACCATGAATTGAAAGACCTCGCTCCGCGTGACATTGTCGCCCGGGCGATTGACAATGAAATGAAAACCCA
>JABAHQ010012721.1_pt1 | contig 12361 bp, 10 predicted proteins | sample 7062091 | NCBI WGS metagenome assembly JABAHQ01 (sample SAMN14534359, study PRJNA622989) | marine sediment metagenome | biome: marine biome [ENVO:00000428]; feature: marine pelagic biome [ENVO:01000023]; material: deep marine sediment [ENVO:00002113] | place: India: Gulf of Kutch | collected...
CCAGACGTCCTATGCCGCATATTTCAACGACGACTACCGGGTTCTTCCCAATCTTACATTGAACTTGGGAATCCGCTACGAGTACTTCGCTCCGTTTACTTACAAGAGAAAAGATGTGACAACGCTCGTAGTTGAAACACCACCCGCTCCGGCGGTTCCTCAAAGCGGAACACTCCGCACCGTATTTCCTGGAGAAATGGGCCTTCCGAACAAAAGTGTGTATTTTCAGGATCGCAACAATTTGGCTCCGCGTGTGGGGCTAGCCTGGATGCCGTTTGGGAGGGGAAGCCGGTTCGTCGTTCGGTCAGGTTATGGATTGTTTTACAACAAGCCCCAGCAGAATGCGGCAAATTCTTCCTTCTTGACTGATCCCTTCTTTTCACTGCAAATATTTTTCGGGTCTCCGTTAGCCGACCCAACGTCAGGCATCTCTCTCGGCACCGCCTTTTTCAACATTCCCATCGATCCCGAGATCGACACAGCCTATATGCAGCATTGGAACCTCAATCTCCAGTACCAGGTCGCGGATGGCATATTGATGACCCTTGGCTATGCCGGTTCGGTCGGGCGCCACCTGTGGAGTTTCCACGAATTCAACCAGCCGATTTTCATTCCGGGGTCTTCTACTCAATTGAATGCTGATGCGCGACGTCCCTTCGCCGGTCAAACCTCAATTTTACGCATCGATGACTATGGGAAATCGAATTACAATGCCCTCCAGTTTTCTGTGGAAACTAGGGATTTTCGCGGCTTGACAATGAATGCCGCGTACACATTCTCCAAATCGATTGATATCATCTCCCAATTCAACGCAGCCGGACAAAACCAATTCCTCACACAAACACCTCAAGATAACAACTGTCGGGCGTGTGATCGTGCTATATCAAACTTCGATCGGACTCATCGCTTGGTTCTAAGCTATATTTACGAGATCCCAGTAGGCCGAGGCCGGCGTTACCTAAGCGATGCATCTGGAGTTCTTGATGGCATTTTGGGGGGTTGGCAAGTCCAAGGAATTACCGCTTTTCAAACTGGTGCACCTTTCACCGTTCGTGATTTTAGCGATCAGTGCCTGCTCCCGGGCCTTGCGGGGACTTCTTGCCGTCCTGATTTGTTTGGAGAGCCCCTCCCTGCCGGATTCGAACAAACGGCACAGCAGTGGTTCAACCCGAATGCCTTTCAACTTGTCCAACTGGGCCAGCCAGGTACGGCCGGGCGGAACATCTTGCGGGCGGAGGGAATCAACAATTGGGACCTCGCGATTTCCAAATTCTTCAGTCTTGCCAGTCTGCGCGAAGGAGCCAGACTCGAATTTCGAACTGAATTCTTCAACGCGTTCAATCGGACCCAGTTTGGTTTCCCTTTGAATGACGCCTCCTCCGTGAACTTGGGGCAAATCACGAATACAACGAATGATCCCAGACAAATTCAATTCGCGCTGAAATTGTACTTCTGACCCCAGGCCAGAGAACACAACCGAGGAGGTACCAGTGATTCGTGTGATAACCAACTTCAAGAAGGCAGTCGGCAAAGATGCCGATTGGTGTTCGCGCCACTACCGAGAATCTCACGTTAACTTAGCCAGTCGCGCGTTTGAGCAGTTCCCCTTCATACAAAAATTTTCCGTCTCCAAGGTTCTGCAACAGATGGAGGTGATTCGTAAAGGTACACTTGTAACCGATCCCGAAATCTTGTGGTTTTCCGAAATCTATTTCGACGGCCTCGATCAGTTTCAGCAATATCTAAGGGAAGCCAACGTGTCGGAGCAAATCGAAGATGATCGCACCTATGCCTCGGAAGTTAATGTGTACGTTTGCGCACCGGAGGAAGTAATACTTAACCGCTTAAAATAAGGCGATTACCTTACTTTGTTCCAAAACTTACAAAAGACAAAGCAAGGGAAGTACTTTATCGAGGTAAACTCCTGAGACCCCATCACGGTGTTACAGCCAGAATGGCTCTCGCTAGCAGGAAAGAACTCATTAAGAAGTGCCTGCGTGGAATGGGACTGGATGCGCTTGTTGCTAGCTCTTTCCCCAGCGTGTCCCACTTGGCCCACACGAACATTACCACCCAAAAACTGATTCCCGACCGTCTTGCACTGGTGGTGTGGCCGAAGGAATCGGACCCTACTTTGATCGTTTGCAGCATTGAAGAAGAACTTGTACAACGCGAGTCTACTATTCGCGACATCCGTACCTACATAGAGCACACCGAATCACCCATGCAACTACTAGCCGGCCTCTTCCAGGAACAAGGATTGAATACAGCTACGATTGGCATTGAAGAAACAGTTCTCTCCGCCCGATATTACAAAGAGTTGGTCTCTTTAATTCCTAAGGCAAGATTTGTGGCATGCGACCGCGAATTGGCAAGAATGCGGATGATTAAAGATGATGCCGCGATCAAAGTGATGAAAGAGGCAGCTATCAAAACAGATACCGCTATTGCGGCTTCGTTTTCTGCGGCCAAGCCGGGCATGTCTGAGCGTGACATTGCTCAACTCTTGCGCTCTTCAATTTATGGAAGTGGGGCCAGTGAAGTTTCTCATTTGCTCCTTTCTGCGGGGGAAAATACGCAGAATATTCACCACTTGCCTGCCGACAACACATTGCAGCCAGGAGATCTTTTGAGAGTCGATGCGGGCGGAAAATTCGGAAACTACTATTCTGATTTAGCGAGAACGGTAGTGATAGGCAAGCCGTCGGTCGATCAATTGAACAATTACCGTCTCGTCTGGGATTCTGTGCAAACGATAATCGATGCGGTGAGACCCGGTATTCAGGCCAAGGACCTGTACTCAATCTATGAGGCTCGATTCAGGCAGCGCGGACAATTCCTTCCCCGATTGAATCCCCATGTGGGACATGGCCTAGGAATCGAGCTCCATGAACAGCCCCTGCTGGAACCACAGAACACTGAGATTCTCCAACCAGGCATGGTGTTGGCCATTGAAATCGCACATCCCGACAAGAAGCGCCATCTCTGTCATAGCGAAGATCTCGTGTTTGTCACAGAAAAGGGACACGATATTCTCTCCCGCTCGAGAGATTGGCAAGAGCTGTTGGCCGTGTAGTTAATCCCCGTTTACCTGCAATGAAATCAAATCCAACCAAGAGAGGCCAAGCAAGGAAAGAACAGATTTTTCGCAAGGGAAACTTTGATGGATACAGGCTCGGGGTCGATATCGGAGGGACTTTTACCGACCTTGTTGTCATCAATGAGGAGACCGGAGAAATACAACAAGAGAAAGTCGAGACCAATACTCAGTCGCCCTCTACAGGAGTATTGAATGCTATTAAGAAGGCAGGGATCAACCCGAAGGATTTCTCTCTATTCGTTCACGGGACCACACTGGGTTTAAACGCCCTGCTCGAACGGAAGGGCGTCGTTACAGGCCTCATTACCACCCAAGGTTTTCGCGACATCCTAGAAATCGGCCGTCTAGATCGTCCACACATGTACGACATTCTTTATCGGAAACCCCCGGTTCTCATCCCAAGGTATTTACGCAAAGAAGTAAAAGAACGACTTGATAATCACGGAAACATCCTGACCCCCCTGTATAAAAAGAGTGCCCAAAAAGCTATTCGCGAATTGAAGAAACAGGGTGTCAAAGCAATCGCCGTAAGTTTCCTTCACTCTTATGCAAACCCGGTACATGAGCTCGAAATGCGCGAGCTAATCAAGGAAGAATATCCGGAAACCTACGTCTCGCTCTCCAGCGATATTTTGCAGCAATTTTATGAATATGAGCGCACGGTTTCAGCGTCCATCGACGCTTCTATCAAACCGCTGATGGAAAAATACCTAGAAGGTCTTGAAGTAGCATTAGGGAAGGATAAGTTCAGTGGTTCCTTCCACCTCACACGCACGGGGGGCGGTGCCATGACCGCTCGCGAGGCACGGCACACTCCCATCCACACTGTCCTTTCAGGACCGGCCGGAGCGATTCAGGGAGCTGTCTATTTCAGCCAGTTGAGTGGATATGAGAACCTGATTGTCATTGATATGGGGGGAACAAGCTTTGATGTCTCCCTGCTATTTCAAGGGCATCCTTTGGTTCGTACTGAGCTGGAGGTCGGAGGGCATAAGATTCTTCTCCCGGCGTTGGATATCCAGACCATCGGAGCAGGAGGCGGTAGCATCGCCTGGGTGGATGACGGACGCGCTCTGCAAGTCGGGCCACAAAGCGCAGGTGCGGACCCTGGACCTATCTGTTACGGTAAGGGAGGAACGGATCCCACTGTGACGGATGCTGCAGTATGTTTGGGGCTCATAGACCCTGACTACTTCCTCGGGGGTCAAATAACACTCAATTCTTCGGCGGCTCGTCAAGCGATCGAGCGGAAAATCGCCAATCCTCTTAGACTGAGTTTTCCCGCTGCTTGCAATGGAATCTTAACTCTCATTGCCACAAAGATGACTGACGTCATTCGAGGCATCACTGTTGAGCGGGGCTTTGACCCAAGAGATTTTTCGCTCCTCGCCTGCGGAGGAGGTGGTCCACTCTTTGCAACTCTGCTGGCCAGCAGAATGGGGATCCTCCGAGTAATCGTCCCTCGTTCGCCCGGCAATTTTTCTGCGTGGGGCATGCTGATGTCAGACATAATCTATGACTGCAGCAAGACACGCCCCAGCTTACTCGATGAAATCGAAATAGACACTGTTGTTTCTATTTATAACGAACTTCAACAGTCAGCCCAAGCCGCACTAGTCAGGGATAAAGTTCCCTCATCCAACCAACAATTCGTCAGTTCGCTCGACATGAAATACAGAATGGTAGGCCATTCCATCAATGTCCCTTTGTCACCTGACATTCTTGCCAGCCGCGGAGTGCGGGAAAGCCTGCACAGTAAATTCGAGGAGTTGCACCAACTGTTGTATGGATACCGACTCGACGATGCAGTTCAAGTTGTCAACTTCCGCGTCCGTGCTATTGGCCAGGTCCGGCGACCAAAGATCGACCCCATCCCAACGGGGGGAGTTGACTCCAGCAGTGCAATAAAAGGAACTCGCCGAATAGAAGCTGACAGCAGAACCAAGACAGACAACTACACGATTTATCGACGTGAAGATCTCAGAGCTGGCAACCATGCCCACGGTCCCGCCATTGTGGAGGAGCTGTCCTCCACGACCGTCCTGTACGACACAGACCTACTGGAAGTGGATCGGTTTGGGAATCTTGTAATTCATACACAAGCAGAGCGATGAGAAGTGTTGACCCCATTACTGTCGAAATCATCCGTTACGATCTCATTTCGGCCTGCGAAGAGATCAAGAAAATCTTCAAGAGAACAACCACCCTACCGGTCCTCTATGAAGTCAACGATTTCGGCATTTCGATTTACGATGCCCAGATTCGTCTTCTCGCCGATACCCCCGGCATTCCTCTCTTTTCGGGTACCCTGGACTGGTGTGTAGATGCGGTTGTCAAAGAATTTGGCGAGGGTAATCTCGATCCAGGAGACGTGATCATAAGCAATTACCCGTTCTCGACTGGAAGCCAAACCAGTGACGTTGCAGTTGTCTCTCCAATTATTCACGAAGGAAAAGTGCTGGGCTACGCTGCCCTAAAAGGACACATGGGTGATTTCGCTGCTATTGATCCCTATCCCTCGATGTCCGAAGACATCTACCAGGAAGGAATCATTTTCCCGAATTTGAAACTATACCGCAAAGGAGTCTTGGACAAAGAAATCCTCAGACTAATCCGCTTTAATTCGCGCATCGGATATCCCACATCTGCGAACTTCCTAGCCGCTGCTTCGGCTTTGCGTGCGGGTACGAATAGACTGTTGGAGATCGTAAAACGGTACGGCCCAGAAACTTTCCTCAAGGCCACTACGGAAATTTTGAATCACGGGGAATTGATGGCGCGCAAAACCGTCGAAGAAATCTCGGATGGAACTTGGTGTGGTCTCGATTTCATGGATAGCAACGGGGTAGAGTCCCATCCGGTCAAAATTCATGTGCAAGTTACGGTCCAGGGAAGTGACCTGATCGTTGATTTATCCGGCTCGGCGGAACAACAAAAAGGCCCAGTAAATATGCCGTACCCTGGAACTGTCTCGGCAGTCAGATATGCGTTCAAGGCACTAACAACTCCGTTATTGCCTTCGAATGGCGGGCATTTTAAGCCGTTGAAAGTTATTGCTCCTCCGGGAAGCATTTTCAATCCTAAACACCCCGCCCCCACTTTCTTATACGCCTGGCCTGGCTTCCGCCTTATGGATCTAATCCCCAGCGTGTTACACGCAGCTATTCCCCACAAGATCTTGGCGTGCTCCGGCGGGGACGTGTGTGGTGCCCAGTTGATGTATTACGACACAGAAACCGGACACGGGGATATCGGAGGAGGTCCGGAAGGGCAAGGAACGGGAGCCAAGTCCGGCTTCGACGGAGAAAACGGGCTGATGCTTGACGGAGTGTCAGGCTGTTGCAATGCGCCTGTCGAAGTTATGGAGAACCGCATTCCCGTCCGGATAGAAAGATACGAACTTCGCCAGGATTCCGGAGGCGCTGGTAGATTTAGGGGTGGGTTAGGACTCCGGAAGGATCACCGTACGTTGGTGGATGTAATGCTTATCACCAATGCCGAAAAAATAGAACGATCCGTACCCTGGGGTCTGGCAGGGGGAAGGCCTGGCATGAACAACCGCGTTGTTGTTCACCCGGACTCGAAAAAGCAGAAAGTATTGGGTAAATATCGCGGGTATTTAAAAGCAAACCAGGTCGTTTCCCAACAGAGCGGGGGCGGAGGAGGATACGGCAACCCGCTCGACAAGGATCCAAAAGCTGTCTTGTCTGACGTCGTCAACGAATATGTCTCCTTATGGAGCGCTAAGAACGATTATGGAACCATCATCCGAAGAGATAAGTCTGGATATTACGTCGATCTCAAAGCCACTGAGGCGCTACGGGCAAGGCTAAGAAAACAGAGAAAAAGACCCCAACTCAAAATTGGACCTGTCAAGTGTTAGTCACGTTTTCGGCCGCACACTGGGAGGAAGTATGAAAGGTTTAGAAAACAAAATAGCCCTTGTTACGGGAGGAGGGAGAGGAATTGGTCGGGCCATATGCCTGCGACTTGCCCAAGAGGGGATGGATGTTGCCGTAAATGAGCTCCCTGAGAAGGAGTCTCTGCAAGAGGCGGAGGCTACGGTTCAGGAAATTCGTCGGCTGGGCCGCCGTGGGTTCGCTGTCGGGGCAGATATCGGACAGTGGAAACAGGTTGAATCGATGAAAAACTCAATTGAAAAGGAATTGGGAGAGGTCTTCCTGCTTGTAAACAATGCCGCCTACATCCAGCCCTGCTCATTTGCTGAACTTACGGAAGATTTATGGAATCGCACGCTACAGACAAACTTAACCGGGATGTTTATTTGTTGCAAATGTTTTGGCGAAGAGATGTGCCAGCGACGTTCAGGGAAGATTGTAAACATGGGATCCATCTCCAGCGTCCGTGCAGGACAACGTTTGGTTCATTACTGCGTGAGCAAGGCCGGGGTTCTGATGTTAACGCAGGCCTTGGCACTCGAATTCGGCTCGTTCAATGTCAACGTCAACGCTGTCGGGCCTGGCCTGGTTCCCACACGGGTAAACGTGACCGAACTCGCCGACCCAAAATTCAAGGAACAGACAACAGCAGCGGTGCCCCTGAAACGCTTACCCCGGCCGGAAGACGTGGCAGCGGTAGTGGCGTTCTTGGCGTCCGAGGATGCTAGGCATGTCCACGCACATTTGCTCGCGGTAGATGGTGGCCTGCAAGTCCAAACACCGGGATGGGTCTGAAGACACCTTTTTTGACCTTTCCCAATCAACAGGAGAGAAAAAATGATGCTGCGAACTTTCACCTACCGGGTTCCTAAGGGAAAAGAACGTGTGATGCAGCGTTTCATGAAGAGCGACATACGAAAGATGCTCCTCCGCATACCAGGCTGCCGGGCAGCCTATTTCGCCAAGCGGCAAGGTAAGAACCGAGAATATATTTGGGTATCGCTGTGGACCAATAATCAAGCTTTCAAGAAAGCTGGGAAGCGTAAAGACTGGAAAGAGTTGGGAGTGAAAGAGAAAAGCCTCAAATTCTTCGCTGGTCGGCCCAAACATGTTCACTACGACGTGATTTACTCGATCAAGTAAGAGAGACAAGCTCCCCATACGGAGAGAAGAGAATGGCAAGGGATCCAACGACCAAAGGTTGGCAAAAAGGAAAGGGGTGGGGATGGGTCTGGGGTAAGGACGATGAAATAGGAGCCCTGAACTATCTTAACCAGCAACAGACATTAGCCGCTCTTCGGGCTATTAACGAGGGAAAGATTTACGACCTGGGAGTGCGCATCAACCGCTCATCTTTTCGCTGGCCTGGACACTCTCCTGTCGAAGTCGTGACTTTTCGCTCCGCGGGCGGAATTCTGCTGCAGCAAGACATAGACGCCCTGGCCCGTGAATCGAATCCTCGCAAGGTTGGGTTTAACAGCACTCTTGTGCTCTGCAGCGATCACGCGGGTACGCAGCTGGATGGATTGAACCACTTCTCCCAAGGAGTGGATCACAGAATCTACAACAACTTTCCAGAAAAAGACTGGCGAGGTGACTCGGGCATCCGCCGAGCCGATGCAGACACCATTCCCCCTGTAGTAGCCCGCGCGACATTGGTTGACGTGGCTGGATACAAGAAGCTTCAGGCCATGCCTGCCCACTACGCTATCACGCCGGAGGATCTGCACAGGACGTTGGAATGGGAAGGGGTTGACATTGAGATTGGCGAGGTAGTCTTGATTCGAACCGGCTTGTTATCATTCTGGAAAGAATGTGGTTCAGATCATGCTCGTTTAGCTGAACACGATACAGCGGGCATAACTCTGGCTTCGGCACAGTGGCTAGTGGAAGAAAAAGGAGCCCTCATTGTGGGAGCGGACAATTCAGCCGTCGAAGTGGTTCCGAGTCCTGATCCAACTGACGGACCAAATCCCGTCCATGTATACCTGCTCGTTGAACAGGGGGTCCATATGGGCGAATTCCACAACCTGGAGGCTCTATCAAGAGACAAGGTATACAAGTTCACCTATTTTGCAGCAACAAACCGAATTCAAGGAACGACAGCCGGCTTTGCTTTGAGGCCTTTCGCGATCATCTAATCTCGAGGTATAGGGGGGAGAAAGATCATTCATGAAGAAGCCCGAACGAGGCAAACAAANNATCTAATCTCGAACGATAGGGGAGAAAGATCGTTTATGAAGAAGCCCGAGCGAGGAAAGCAAATTCTCTATCTCACCTACGATGATGTAGTACGTGTCGGCTTGAGCCCTTCCGAAATTCTACAGCTGGTTCGGATGGCTCTCACGGAACACGGCCATAAACGTTGCGAAATGCCGGCCAAGATCGGTATCCACCCTGTGAAAGACTCATTAATGCATGCAATGCCGGCCTGGGTGTCGGGTGCTCAGGCGTGTGGGATCAAATGGGCGGAATGCTTTCCTGATAACTACAAATACAAATTGCCCCAGACAAGTGGCCTGATGATCATCAACTGTCCAGAAACAGGATGGCCCTTATGTGTCCTTGACGCTATTTGGGTGACGGCCAAACGAACACCGGCGGTAACCGCACTGGCCTGTGAATCTCTAGCCCGGAAAGATGCACGGGTTGCCGGCATTATCGGAGCAGGGGTCCAAGGAAGAGAGCACGTTCTTGCGCTGGCACAAGTGCTGCCGGAACTCAAAACGATCAAGATCACAGACCGGTTCGAAAAAGTCACGAAACAGTTAATTCATGACCTTCAGCCCACACTTTCTCACATTGAATTGATTGCTTGCGAGACGATTGAAGAAGTTGTCCGTGGATCCCTGGTCGTAGTCAGTGCCACCGCAATTCTCGCCAAGCCAAATCCCCAGGTGCGAGATGAATGGGTTGAGCCGGGAGCGTTCATTGCTCCGATAGACTTTGACAGTTTGTGGGAGTGGAAGACGTTTAACCGAGCAGACAAGTTCTTGGTGGATAGCCTAGACGAAATGAAATACTTCATGACCGTGGGTTACTTGCCCAACGGCCTTCCTCCGTTGCACGGCGAAATTGGTGAGGTCATCGCCGGTTTGAAGCGGGGACGTGAGCGCGATGACGAACTGATCATCAACATGAATATCGGGATGGCGGTAGAAGATGTCGTGGTGGGCAAGGACATTTTCCACCGAGCGTGCGAGAAAGATATAGGCTGCCTGCTTCCACTTTGACCCGCAGGTCCAAAAATCGCTAAGCAATAATGTCTTCCGAGCATTGGGTCCCAATCGAAAGCTTGTAATCAAGGACATTGCAAGAGGCTTCTTTGGAGAAGCGATTCTTTAGATCCCGATTAGCAGTACTGTTTGCGATGATCGGGATGGCTGTGGGAGCCGGGAATCTATGGCGGTTCCCAAGAATCATTGCGGAAAACGGAGGCGCGGCTTTTCTCATACCGTATGTCCTCTTCCTTTTCACCTGGGCCTTTCCTCTTCTCTTACTTGAACTCGGTCTGGGACGATACTACCGGCGAGGACCAGCAGCGGCGTTTGCCTGCGCAAAGCGCGCTCTCACTCCTTTAGGACTCTTCGTGGCTTTCTGCACAATGGGCGTGTTGTTCTATTACGCGGTAGTGACCGGGTGGTGTTTGAAGTACGCCGTCAGTGCCGTTACCTCTTCTATGCTCGATAACCCTGCGGGCTACTGGACGGCCTTTACGAAAGATTCCTGGCAACCGACACTTTTCCACCTGGTAGCCGTTGCGCTGGCCTTTGCCATTGTGCGGAAGGGAGTCGGTGGAATCGAGCGTGCAAACAAAGTTTTTGTTCCAACGCTTTTTGTCCTCTTGATTTTGTTGACTTTACGCGCCGCTACATTACCCAACTCAGGCGAAGGTTTCCTCTTCCTATTTAAGCCAGACTTTGGCTTGCTTTTAGACGCAAATACATGGATTCAGGCGCTCGCCCAAATAGCCTGGTCTACAGGCGCTGGGATGGGATTGGTGGCTGTCTACGCAATCTACATGCCCGCCGAATACAATTCTACAGAAACGGCGGTCGGCACATGTACCGGAGATGTAGCTGCATCACTGTTAGCCGCAAGTGCGATTGTGCCGACGGTCTTCTTCGCGCTAGGACCAAAGGAGGCCTATGCCGCTCTAGAGGCAGGAAACACTGGCCTTACGTTCATTTGGATTCCCCGTTTGTTCAATCACATTCCCTTCGGCGAACTATTTTTATTCATCTTCTTCTTTTCTCTTCTCCTCGCAGCTCTGAGCTCGCTCATTGCACTAATGGAGTTATCCATTTGTACATTCCAGGAGTTTGGGTTGCCCCGGAGCAGAGCCTCACTTGCCAGTGCTCTACTGGTCTTGGGGGCCGGCTTACCCTCTTCACTCAGCCTGAGCTTTCTCACAAATCAAGACTGGGTGTGGTCCATTGGATTGATCATTAACGGGCTGTTTTTTGCCATCCTGGCGCGACAGACTGGCCTCGGAACACTGCGAGAGATCATCGTGAACGATCCTCACCATGTGTCACGAATATGGGCGTGGTTTGCTGCAAGCGTCCGTCTTCTGATTCCTGCACAATTTGCTCTCCTGCTCGGTTGGTGGATTTACCAAACAGTCACGACGAATCCAGATTCATGGTGGGATCCATTTGAGGTCACGAGTGTGGGCACTTGGGTTGCCCAGTTGAGCATTCTCTTCGTGATTTGCCTATTCCTGAAAAGACGACTTCTCGGAGGACTATATGGGAAATACGGTGGATAAGAAGACAATCAGTGCCGACCTGGCCCGCCAGCTCATTGATGCCGCTGTGGCAAAAGCAAAAAAAATGGGCGTTCCTCAGACGATCGCCGTGCTAGACGACAGCGGGCAGCTAAAGGCGTTTTGCCGCATGGATGGAGCTCCGTTGGTCGGCATCGAGATTGCCCAGAACAAAGCCTATACGGCACTCGTCGGGATGCCCACACACGAGTTTTACGAGTTCATAAGCAAGGATCCGTCTCTCCTCACGGGAGTGCCCCATGTTCGACGGATTGCGGCTTTTGGAGGTGGGTTCCCTATCACGATCGATGGCATGCTTGCGGGCAGCATAGGAATAAGCGGAGGTACGGGGGAGCAGGACATGGCGTGCGCCCGAGCCGCGTTAGAAACAATTGCATCATAAACCTCCAATACCTCACGCCAAAACCATTCCTTTCGGCACGAATTCCGTCAAGCGTGTCTCGGTCCTACTCGGTCACCAGAGCAACAGGAAAGGAAGGGTACACGAGAGGCACACGGCGGACCTGCCCTGATTAACTAGCTGAAACAAAAAGAGAAAAATCCAAGAATTGGCGGAGCGGGTGGGATTCGAAC
>JABAHQ010003047.1_pt1 | contig 12358 bp, 9 predicted proteins | sample 7062091 | NCBI WGS metagenome assembly JABAHQ01 (sample SAMN14534359, study PRJNA622989) | marine sediment metagenome | biome: marine biome [ENVO:00000428]; feature: marine pelagic biome [ENVO:01000023]; material: deep marine sediment [ENVO:00002113] | place: India: Gulf of Kutch | collected...
TTCGCCATGCGCTCGGCGCTTGCCAACCCCCGGGGCGGTGTCGCCAATGTCAATCCTCACTCGACGATGATCGTTGGGGTCGCACGAGCCATGCCCGGCGACCTGACGTCCCAAAACCTCCAGGGCGCAACCACCATCGTGCTCGAGGCCCTCAACTTCGGCCTCGATCCCCGGGCCGTCCCGGACCCCATCGGAACCCGCGTGACCGCAGGCAATGTCGCCGGCCTCGTTAAGGCCAGCGAGGCGCTGGCGGAGATGATACGCCGCACCCAGGACACGCTCGCCACGCGGGGGCTGAGCCTGAGCGCCGAGGAAATCCTGGGTACCCTGGCCGCAGACCTAACGGACGGCGCTCTCGACGGGGTCGGCGCCGGTGCCAACCCGCGGGTGGCGGCCACCGCGACCCTCGCCAGCGCGGGGATAGCCGTCGAATCCCTCCTCAACCGGCTTCAAGTGGACGGCGGCTCGGCCACCGCCCGCCTCGATGCCGCAATCCGGCTCACGGCGCCTGAGGCGACCCAGACGACGAGCGACGTACCGGCCAATGCCGGACTCCTCTCCCAAGCGAAAACGGCCGTGAGCGCCGCACAGGCGCTGGCGCCCAGCACGGCCCTATCGAGCCTGCGCGCCGCCCTGGATCACGTCCCCTCAGGCAGCTCGCCGAGCGAGGTCGACGCCCTACTCCCCGTTTCCGCCGAACGGGCCCTGGACGAGCCCCTAGAGCGGGTCGCGACGGCGAGCGCAACTGAACTTGAAACCGTGAACTCGCTGGCCCGGAACGGTAGCTCTGGTTCGGGCGCTAGCAGTGTTGGTGCTGCAGGCTCGGGCGGCGCGATCACAGCGGTCATTACCGCCACGACCCCAGTCAATTATCTCTGGGCCACCCTAGAAGAAGGTCAACCCGCCTACGTCGACCGCGCTTACACTTTCACTGTCGTGCCCGCTCGCTTCCAAGGGCTGCGTTACCTGCAAACGGCCAATGGTGACAAGGGCTCCACAAGCGCCACCGCCGTGAGCTTCAGCACCGACAAGACTTTGACGGTCTACGTCGCCCATGACGCGGGTATCAGCCCAAAACCTATCTGGCTTGCCGACTGGTCGGACACCGGTGAGCAACTTGTGACCACCGACACGACACTCCACCTATTCGAAAAGAGCTTTGGCCCCGGCACGGTGACGCTGGGTGGAAACGGCGGAACCAGCAGCAACAGCATGTACAGCGTCGTGATCGGCACCATCGCGGACACGGATGGCGATGGCATGCCAGATGCGTGGGAGGCCGCCAATGGGCTTGATCCTGCGACCGCTGCCGATGCAGCTGCGGACATGGACGGCGACGGCCGAAACAACTTACAGGAATACCAGGCAGGCTCGGATCCACAGGTAGCCGATTCCGGCCCGAGCAACTCTCCTCCTACGATCGCCGGTGCACCGACGCCTGAAGTTGTTGTCGGACATCCGTACAGCTTCGCACCAACCGCGTCTGATCCAGAAGGGGACGATCTGACCTTTACGATCACAAACAAGCCCAATTGGGCCAACTTCGATCCGGCCACCGGCGCCCTCACCGGCATCCCAACTGATGCGGACGCACGGCTCTACAGCGGCATCGTCATCGCGGTCAGCGACGGAGCCTCGGCTGCATCGCTGGCTGCCTTCGACATCAACGTCGTGCAAATTGCCGCCGGCTCGGCTACCATAAGCTGGACTCCGCCAACTACCAATGAGGACGGCAGCGCATTGACGGATCTTGCGGGTTATAAGCTTTACTACGGTACCAGCCCGGGCACATATCCCAATGTAACGGTCATTTCGAACCCCGGACTCAGCTCCTACGTTGTCGGCAACCTTGCTCCAGCCACCTACTATTTTGTGCTTACAGCATTTGACAACGCAGGAAACGAGAGCGAGCACTCCAATGTTGCCTCAAAGACCATCAACTAGAGCGCTTCCAGCCTCGCAAGTACGGGTTGCCGGAGTACCGGTACCGATCACCTATGTACGCCACTGCCCACGCCCGCAGGCGATTGCCGGTATCGGCCTGCATTTACAACGCTGCTTCCTTCGAACGTCTTGCGCGATTCGGATCGAACTGAAATGAAAACCTTTCACAAAATTCTTGCTCTGCTATCTGCATTGGCCTGCTCTGGGCACCAGCCCGCTTATGCTCTAGATGCAGTTCCCGATGACATATCGGCATGGACAGAGCAGGGAGTCGCATTGGCGCATGGCGCACCTGGAACATGGGACGAAAAGGCCACATTGGTGAAACCGGTGGGCATGCACAAGAAGGACGGCGTTTATTATCTCCATTACCTTGCCGGGTTCGAAGGTTGCTGGGATCAACATGCCGACGTTAACCACCAATCGGTAGGCCTAGCGACCAGCGTGGATGGGTTGCATTTCACAAAATACTCGGGGAACCCTGTCCTCAAACCTCATGATTTCGTCCCGGTACACTCCCACGAAGAAGGCATCCGAACCGCTTCTATTCGGTATCTACCTGATAGAGGGATGTGGCTGGGCTATTTTGGAGTCGAATCCCCCGGCGGCTCCGATTCTTGCCCCCATATGGGTTCGACATCGCAATGTGCCTGCAATGTTGCCGTGGACGCCTCCATCTTTGCCGCAACCTCTCTGGATGGAAAAAACTGGACCGTAAAGGGCGAAGTCTCAGGGGTTTACAACAGTGTAGAGAACTATGTAGATGACTTCCAATACAGCAATGGCCAATTCTACGTCTGGTCGCACCGTGCGGAAGGTGGCCAGATACACCATGCCTCCAAAGGTCCCGACTATATGAATCTCGCGCCTTTGGGCGAGATACCAAAGCTTTGCTGGGGCTGGAGCGTGCTGCACACCTTTCTGCATGATGACGCCAAAACGGTCACCGCCATCTATGACCCGGGCGGTGGTTGCGCAGCCTCCGATGATAACCTTTATTTCGCGACGACCTCTCTTAACAATATGCTTGCAGTTCCGAGTGAACGCGTGGTCCACAGCCGAGGAGAACGCGACAACTTCATCTTCAAGGATGTCGACAACAATGTCTGGCGTTGGTACTACAACGTAACCAGTGGCTCCGACGCAGGGACAATACACCTACGTACCTATCCCCTAGCTGGATCAGGTACGGCCGATTCCGTAGCGCCCGCTCCACCTGCGTCGCTAGCTGCGCAGTAGGAGCTTCCTAGACTGCGGATCGGCAGATCCAGAGCTGTCCGGCCGATCATTACGCCGGCGTCTCCGTGTAGTATTACGTTTCCGCAAATGCGAACGTAACAGTTTCTCACAGCACGTCTGCGCTGCCCCATCCGCAACTGCGGACTCGCGGGCGATATATCTCGTCCAAAAAACACCGCGACTCGGCGGCTCCGCGCGTTGCTGTCCTGCTCCACAGCCACACTAGGCCCAGAAGGACCTGACGAGCAGTCTGTAAAGTGTTCTATCATCGCCATAAATAATATCCGATCCGCTTCTTTCCTTGCGTTGCCGCCGCTTGTAGCGCAGGTACTTTGCCACCTCGACCATGAACGTGAACGGAATCCCCGCCCAAGGCCCGACCGAAAGTGCTTCCCGCCGAAATCCTGCATCCTTGAGAGCTCGTCCTGTTATCAATTGAATGAGTGCCACTTGGCCTGGAGACAATTCTCTCCGCCACCGCTCCTTGGCTCGACTATCTATTGCCGTAGACGTTCTTTCTTTCCACGGTTCATCCTTAATGAACCGGGACGCCTCCTTATGGTATTGGAGCATCGAGGGATCAAACTCTTCTTCCACAAATTCACAGATTTTCCGGATTGAGCCCTCCGGATCGGCTATCAGGTCCTCGTATCGCAGCTCATAGTACCGACGATGCTCTGATCGGTATCGTTGCGCAGCTCGAACCTCCGCCCTCCAGCGCAGGGCATTGACGACAACATCGTTCGACGCCCAGGGCATTCCGACCATTGAAGCTACCACATCCCTCGGATCGCGCACGATGTGCACAACCTTTGCCCGTGGGAACAGGGCGAACATTTCCTCCAGATACCTGATATGCTCGTTCGTCTTCTCGCCGATTCTTTTCGCTTGCTTTCTTTGCGCAAACTCCTCTAACAGAATACGAAAGAACAGATCGTAGGTGGGGTTTTCCGACCTTTCCAGCCTCTCGCGTGTCTTGGTAAGAACATCTTCGGAATATGGAAGGTGCCGCACGTGGTATGCCCGCTCAGGCAAGAGACGAAAGAACCGTTCCATGTCTTCCGCCTTCTTCAGGTCCGGCGCGTCTTTCTTAAGCTGCACAATTTCGTTGAAATAATGGACTTCCCCGTATACCGCAATGTTCCGGTGAGAATTTAGAATTTGCTGAAGAAGCGTAGTGCCCGACCTTGAGGAGCCGACAATAAATATCGGTGAAATGTCCTCAAAAACATTTTTCCCGCGGGAACCCATAGATCCCTCCTATCAGACGCCGGGCGTTCGCTGCGGATGCCAGCCCTTACCCAAGCGTAATCCCGCCCAGCACCAAAAAGTCATTGCGTTGTACCGGCGCCATCAACTCGCGCGTCACGAGCCCTCGGCAGCTTTTCTTCGACCGACTCCCAATTCACGCCACGCAGGCAGCAGGAGAAAAAGACTGGCGTGCGTCCATACGCCACAGAGAAAGCGCGCTGCGATGAGCATAGCCACGTTTTGGATGGCGATGGAGACTGCCACGACGGCCGCCATCCCCTCGACCCCAAAATACGGGACGATCATTACGCCACCCACAACCATAAGGGCGCTTGCCCCAACCGCGATCATCATCAATACCTTTCCGTATCCAGTCATAGCAAGGGTATAACCGCACGACCCCGTGAGGGCCACAACAAGATGCCCCATACTAAGCCACCCAAGCACGGCTGCTCCGCTTCTGTAGTGCTCGCCGAAGAGACCTCCAAGCACGTCCTCGCCGCTCAGCAGGAACACAAGCACAACCCCGACCGCAGGCACTGAAGACAGCGTGGCCGTACCTCGAAGTGCGCGCTCCAGCGTCTCTCTGCGCTGCGCGACGTCAAGCTCCGCAATGATCGGCGCCAGAACCTCGTTGGTTACGATCAACGCCATAGCAACCAGCTTCACCATCCGCGTCGCCACAGCGTAGACGGCTAGCTTTTGGTCCGCCAGGAACGCACCTAGAATCCACATATCGCCATGCAGCAGCACGACTGTGCTCAAACCTGCGAACAGCAAAGGGATTCCTGCTCGAGACAGCGCGCCCAATTTCACTCCGCCGGCCTTCTCGATGCCTAAGCCCCGGCGCTTTGACACCAACAGCCACGCCGACAGAATGCCCACCGCCGCAGCCACACCAACCACAGTAGCCACGGCAAGATGAAGGTCCAATCTGAGTCCGGCTGCCCATAACGCCACAAAGCACAGGGCGACTAGCATGGACGACAGCACACCGCCGAAGATCGTGTTGGGCGCAAATATGCTTGCAAGCCGGATATCGTGAAAACCCCGCAGAATCTCCGCCACAATGAACTGTAGCCCCACGATAATAACCCAGGCCGCTAATAGCCCGGGGATCTCGCCGAGCGCGGTTGAACGGAAGACAGTCGCNNCCCCGCCCATAATGCGATGCCGATGACGACGAGGAAAGTACTTGACAGTGTGAGCACACCCGCCACGGCCGCCCACAGTTCTCGGGTCTCGCCCCTCACCAGATGAACGCTCACCCTTCGCACCGCTACTTGGTCGAGGCCGCCTCGGCCAACAATGGCCAGGACCCATACGACGCTGTAGGCCAGGAAGAAAGCTCCCGCGTCCGCCGGGGATAGCGTCCGCGTGATGAACGCCGATAGCACGATCACCATGACACTCACGGCTACTTTTGAACCGAAAGCCCATGCCCCACCTGTTAGCAGTCGCTCGCGTATCGACTTCATCTTCTCGATAGTCCGTGAATGAAATCTGACTTACGCCCAAGCCTACCGCGTCTATTCAGGAACGCGAGCCCGCATTTCACGTCCTCTCCACTTGTGCCTCCAAGCGTCCATGGTCGACCTCCCACCAACGCCGGGCAGGCAATAGAGGTATTCCTCTTGAACGCGCGTGATAGTGCACGGGTACCGCGCTCTAGGGTGTCGTTTGCAAAAAGGCATAGCCCCCACAAAGGTGGACTTGTACCCCGTTTCGTATGCGAGTCTTGCCGCCAAGTCTGACACTCTAAACCAAGGAAAGCAGAAATGATCAACTCTCTTCCCTAGCCTGCGCTCAATACGCTCTTTCGACTCAGATAGCTCTTGGCGGATTGCCGACACAGCTTCCTCCCTAGTTTCGTAGCGCCCACCCTCTCCCCAGGCTTGAGCCGCGACCTTCTTCAACCTCTTGCGCCAATCACTGCGCTCAAAAAAGGATATGCCTCCATTTTGTTCAACGAAATTGGCACAGGCTCTACGCACCTCAATCGGATCATAGTAACGCCGCCCCATAAACCTGCTGTCATTGGCATAGACCGGGTGCCCGAGCACCTTCCTCCTTATTCCGTCGCGCCGCCCATCACAGTAGATTGGGATGTGAATGTTTCCGTAGTGGTGTTCATCAAATCCAGGGTGGATGAAATCAACAATCCGCGGCGAAGTCGCCACCAAAGCATGCTGCATCCCATGTGACTGAAAATCCACGACTCCGCTCCGATGCATCACCTCAATTTCCATCCAGTTGCACAGCGGGGACTGACTGTAGTCCCTTTCTACGAACCGCGCCTTGTCCGCGTCATCCCCGTCCTCAATCGTTGGCCCTGCAGTCTCACTTTCTTCAATCAGTCCGGGTAGTATGAAACCCACAGCCTTGAGTTCGTATTTCTTGAGCAGCGGGAAAGCGACGGTCCAGACGGACGACAGCCCATCATCGAACGTCAAGACAATCTCCTTTCCATCGTTTCTGTACTCTGGATCCCTTGATCGGTCAAACAGTTCATCCGCGTTGAGTGTTCGATACGCGTTTTCGGCAAGAAACCGAAGTTGGCTCTCGAACTGCGGCCAGCGCGCTGAGTGGAAACAGAAGACCGGGATGTCACGAAAATGACGGCGCCCATAGATAAAGGATGGCATTCCACCAGTCGCCAACGCGAGCACCTCTGGAATGTTCTTGCGAACACTCCCTGTAATTCGCCTAACAATATCCGGACTCAACGTCCCTTCTCCTGATGTGAGCAACCACGCCCTCGCGCGCCCACTGCGGACCAGTAGATCCGACTGAGTGATGCCACCGTGCCGGATATCAAGAATCTACGCTGACACTCGGCCATTGCCCGGCTGCCTAACTCCTGCCTCAGCCCGTCATCCTCGATGAGGCGGACTATCGCAGCCGCCATTGCTCTTTCATCCCTGGGCGGCACAAGCAGCCCAGTTTGTTCCCCGCGAATTACTTCCGGTATGCCGCCCACCTTCATCGCGACAACCGCCTTTCCAGCTGCCATCGCCTCAGCCGCTGATAAGGAGAACCCCTCGGAGTGGGAACTGATAACCAATATGTCCAGTACCGATAATACCTGTCTCACATCATTTCTGTGTCCGACAAATCGAACGTGAGTTTCTAGGTTCTCTTGTTCAACGATAAGCTCTAGTTGTGATCTGAAGTCGCCATCACCAACAACCAGAAACTGCGCCTCCGGAATCCGTTCTCTAACAATCGCTGCAGCCTTGACGAACTCAACCTGTCCCTTGATCGGATGCAATCGCCCAACAATACCTATGACGGGCCGCCCCGGACTCACGCCAAGCTCTGCGGCAACTCGCCTCCGCTCTTCCCGATTTGCTCCTTCACAAAATGATTCGGGTATCCCGTTGTACACCACCTCAACCTTCGCACGCGGAAGCCCCCGCGCTGTGGTCATGAAATCCCCCACTGCGTTCGACACAGCGATTCCCTGTGTAGTCCACGGCGCCAACAGGCGATCGATCAATTTCTGATAATATGGTATTTCCGTGTCAATCATATGTTCGTGTATAATTACAGGTCTCTTGCACAAACCCCCGGCTATGCGCCCAAATGTCGTCGCACCATAGCCGTGGCAATGCACAAGATCGATTCTTTGTTCACGAATCAGGCGCACTAGATCATTGGCAGTTCTCGGATCAAAACGGCTTCGACCTAGGTAACTGACACGAATCCCTGCCTCATCGAAGCTCCGACTGGCAGCGTTACGGCCTCTAAGGATACAAAGCGAGAGATCGAACTCCGTGTTCTCAAATGCTGGCCACCACCAGAGCAGCAAACGCTGCACACCCTGAATCTGCGAGCCGCCGTGCCCGCACTTATCCTGTACGTGCAGCACCCGTATTCTCCGGCCGTTCGGCCCGGCCGAAACACGCTTCCTAGCCATCTCCTACTTCTCCATCACTATTGGCGTACCCACGACGCGCCTCCGCAATTGCGCATTCTCACCTTCCACCAGGAAGTTCCCGATCGCCAAATAGTCAAGGTCCCCGTCAATGAACCCGTTTAGTGCATCTTCCGGCGTACACACAATCGGCTCGTCGTGAACGTTGAAACTTGTATTCACGATTGCCGGGATGCCAGTCATCCTCTCATATTCTCGAATGATCTTGTAGTAGGACGGATTGTCTACTTCCCGCACGAGCTGCGGACGCGCCGTGCCGTCCACATGTGTCACGCCCGGGCAGCGCTCCTTCATCTCATCGGTACAATCAAAGGTGATGGTCATGAACCTCGCCGTATGCTCCGCACCTACAATGTTCTTGAAACAGCGCGACGCGTTTTCCATCGCAACCGCCGGCGCAAATGGCATGAATTCCGTGCGGTGCAAATGCTTGTTTAGCCAATCGTTGGCCGAGCGATCATTCGGCTGATACAACACTGAACGGTTTCCCAATGCCCTCGGGCCATATTCCATTCGGCCGTTGAATCGCGCTACCACATAGCCCTGCGCCAGTAGTTCGGCAATCTTCGTCTCAATATTCTCCAACCGATTATACGAGGCCCCCCGCAGTTTTATTGCCCTTTCTATTTCATTCTCACTGAACTGTGGCCCAAGGTAGACGTCCTGAATCGGATCCACCTCACGGTCCATCATCGTAGTCGGCGTCACGCACGCACCGAAACACAGGCCTTCATCTCCCATTCCTGGGTGCACGAATAAATTGTCCACACAGCTCAGTTCGTGCACCTCCTGATTCAATCGGACGTTTGCGAATACACCTCCGGCCAGTGCAACATCGCCAATCCCAACCCGCTCGATCCAATACCTGCAGTAGTTCGCCACAGTCTCTTCCAGCAAGTCCTGAATGCTGGCCGCCAGATCCTCCATGCGGAAGTCGGCCGGCAGACGACGCTCAATCTTCTTCACCGCGGACCAATAGTAGGCGTTTCCGGTATTGCGTATATCCCGCCCGTCAAACGCGACCATTTCTGACAACATGTCCTTATATATCGGATCTCCGTATGCCGCCAAGCCAGTAATCTTGCCCTCGTGTTTATGCGCCGTAAATCCACAAATCTTTGTGATATATGCGTAGTAGTTGCCAATCGAGTGATAGCTGCGCAGCTTATGGATGAGCTTGAACCTCCCGTCCCGGACCTCGTATACGCGGGAACATAGGCCATCGCCACCCCCGTCCAGGGTGATCACGGTGCAATCGCGAAACCCCGCGGTGTAATACGCTGACGTCGCGTGGCAGAAGTGATGGTCGATATGCCGCGGACGCGATTGAAGACCGTATTCACCGCGCAGCAATGTATAGAGCGAATCCCTGCGTTTTCTCGTAAGCCGGCGTTTCATCGAATAGTACACCGACTGCGCCGCGTCTGAATTGCCAATTACGGAGGAGACGGCAGACGAGAGTGTGGCCATCCACTCTTTTCGCTTGCTCGCATGGTCTACGAGCCATCCTTCCCAATACGAGGACTTCGGCTTGAAATAGTTGTGCCGATCGGCCACGTGTACTCGATCGATGTCGTTGATCGCCACACCCGCGATATCCAGCACGGCCTTGATTGCTTTTGCCGGAAATCCCGTCGAAAGCTTTTGCCGGTCAAGACGCTCCTCGTTGATCGACGCGATCACCTTGCCGTCGATCATGACAGCTGCTCCCCCGCATACGCTGCTGTCGGATAAGCCAAGCACTTTCACTGTATTCCCCTTCTTGCGTTAAATTACAAGTATCCCTGATCTCGGTACCACGCAACCGTTCTGCGCAGGCCCTCCTCCAGATCGACCCTAGGTGCATAGCCGAGGACGCGCCTTGCCTTATCGATCGAGAACGCTCTGTTATTCTTGAAAAAGCGCACGCGCCTGCGGTGCAAGGGCGGTTCTATGCCGAACGGAACGCAGATCGTTTCACAGGCGACGGCGGCTGCATAGAACGGCCAGTAGGGAAATCGTCGCAGCTTCCCAGTCGCCCCCACCGCTCGGGCCGCTGTCTGGATGTAGTCGTTTAGCGGTAAATAACTGTTCCCGCCAATAATAAAGGTCTCGCCGCCGATTCCGGGCTGTTTCAAGACCTTGACAAACCCATCGACCAAATCATCGATGTACACTGCATGAAAATTTTCAGCGCATGGACCCAGCATCAAAAATGTACCTTTGGCGAGCATGCGGAACATCTTGAGCATCCGCAGGTCTCCCGGTCCGTAAATAGAGCACGGGCGCACGATCACAACATCCATGCCCGTATTTTCCATGTACCGGTGGCATGCGGCTTCTGCTTCGACCTTGGTTTCTTGATAGAGATCGCCGGGGTTGAATGGCGAATTTTCGTCCGCAGGCGTTTCTTTGACATGCCCATGTACGCCAATGGTCGAGCAATAGATAAATCGGCGCACACCGGCCTTCTCAGCGGCGCTCAGCGCATTGATCGTCCCCTCTGCGTTGATTTGTCGGTAGCTATCCGGCGGCCCCGAAGCCGTGCGAAAGTTTGAAACCAAGTGTAAGATCGAATCGGCGCCCTGCACCAACCTGGCCATTGCTGCCTTGTCATTCACATCTGCCACAACGATGCGTTCTACTCGACCCTCGAATCTTCTCGCTTTGTCAGGGTCACGCGCGAGAATGCTCACTAAGTGGCCATCGCGCAAAAGGCGATCGGTTATATGGCTGCCGAGGAATCCGGTGGCCCCGGTCACGGCAATCTTTTGTGGTTTCGCATCCATTTTATGTTATGCAGTTGGATTGGGGCATTTCACCCTGGGATGAGGTGGCCCAGTCACCCATTCGGGGTATTGTGCGCATAGCGAGCGAATGCTTCGTTTCCTGGTTGCAGCATCCCACCCGTGTTTCTTGGCCATGAGATCGGCTGAAAAGTCAATGGTCTCCGCGCTTGGCATAGCGAATGTCCCGAGGTCGGTCCTTCGTAGCAGAAGATCGGAAAGCGTAGCGGGCATTTCATTTTCCAGCACGTATGCGAGCTCAGCCCGGATCGCACTGTCTGTCCCGGGAACCGGTGCGGCCAGGTCCGGCTGCTCATTAGTGTACGCAATGATTGCATCCATTCGGCTGCCATAGTTATCCAGAAGCCGGCTGATCGTTTCCGCTTTCAGAAGACTGCCATAGCGCTCCATCCGCACTCGCCGAAATGAGTTGACATCGGTGATGTCGCCGCCGTACAACGGCAGCCGATGGGAGACAGGCGGGCCCGGACGCTTGCCCAGGTAGCGAGCGGCCGTCCGCAGTGCCTTCGCTGCTACGCCTCTGGCGGCAGTGTATTTGACCCCCTGTACCCAGATCAGACCAGCGGCCCCATGGCCAGCCCCGTCCAGGACCCTGTACTTGTTCGCGGGTTCCGGCTCTGCGCCCGTCATGGACACCGGCTTCGCCGGCAATTGCCCTACGTGGACGACAGTCACCTCGCCCAGCCCCACCCGTGCACAAGGAAGGGCCGCATTAACCTCCTGGAGGGCCTGTTCCACGACTCCGCGCGGAACCGACAGAGCGCCTGGTGTACATCCCGCCTGGTAGTACCAGGTCCCCACGATGGTTCCGTCGCGCCACGGCGCGAAAAAGAGCAAGCGACTCCCTTCATCGACCCCTCCCCTGTTCGTGGTCTTCACGCCCATCGCGCAGGTGGAGAATTTCCGCCTCACCACCAGATTCATCGCCGTGGCAAAGCCGCTCTCTCTTGCACCAAGCGCCCGCTGGAAGCTTTCGTCCCGGCCGGCCCAGGGCCCCCTGCAGTCCACCGTCACGTCACCAAAGACCTCCGCCTGTTGCCCCGACAACACATCCTCCACCACGACGCCTTGAACACGGCCGCGATCGGCGATGTGTTCCCTGACTCGCGTGTAGTTTCGCACATGGGCCCCACGCTCCCGGGCAGACATCACGAACGCCAGAACCATCCGCTCCGAGTTGTGAACCTGTGCATCCCACCAA
>JABAHQ010032828.1_pt1 | contig 12350 bp, 10 predicted proteins | sample 7062091 | NCBI WGS metagenome assembly JABAHQ01 (sample SAMN14534359, study PRJNA622989) | marine sediment metagenome | biome: marine biome [ENVO:00000428]; feature: marine pelagic biome [ENVO:01000023]; material: deep marine sediment [ENVO:00002113] | place: India: Gulf of Kutch | collected...
TTCGTCAGAGCGTTCCTGCACCATGGCGTAGAGGGGTACGATATACAGACCGCCGGATACACCAATCATCAGAAAATCCAGCAGCACCCGATAGTTCATGGGTTCAGAAAGGAATTGACCCACTTCGATCAGCTCAGTACCGAGTTTGGGGGGAGCGTTGAAATACAGGTCGATGCCGAACAGGGTCAGGCCGATGGAACCCAGGGGGACTAGACCCAGTTCCACTTTGTGCCCCGACAGTCGCTCACATAATAATGAGCCCGCCGCGATGCCGATGGAGAAGGCTGACAGCAGTGTCATGACCACGCTGGGAGCGCCACCGAGGTTTACTTTTGTGTACTCGTAGATCTGAGTCAAATAGGCAGCACCCAAGAACCAGAACCAGGAAATACCCATGATCGCCAGGAATACAGCTTTGTTTGCCCGGCTGAACTGTATGGTGTGCCAGGNNAGAATGGCGATGAAGGTGCCGGTTTCTACCAGAGCGTTACCGCCCACCAGTTCACCGGGCTTCAGATGTTGTGGAATGATGCTGTATTTCACCGGGCCAAAGAACGTGGATTGCGTACCCATTAAAAATAACAGCAGCATTAGCCCCCAGGTTTCCAGGTAGATAAAGCACAGTGCCCCCAGAACCATAATGACGATTTCCAAAATCTTGATATAGCGGATCAGACGTGATTTTTCGTATTTATCCGCCAGCTGCCCCGCCAGGGCGGAGAACAGGAAAAAGGGCAGGATAAACAGCATGGCCCCGAGGTTGTTCATCTCCGACAGTTCTCGGCTGGAGTGCAGTATGCCGAACGTGAGCAGTGCCATTAATGAGTTCTTGAAAACATTATCGTTAAATGCCCCGAAAAACTGGGTCCAGAAAAAGGGAGCGAAACGAAGGGTTTTAAGGAGACTGAATTGCGAGCGGGACTCGTCGGTTTGGCTCATGCCTTGCTTCCTTCTTGTACCCATGCCGTCAGATAATTGGTGACCAGTGACTGCATCAGTGTTTGTGGGGTGGCAATGTTATCGGAATAAAGTTTGTTGCCGATGTTCAGAATGCAAATGCCGTGTACGCTGCTCCACAGAGTACGGGATGCCAGCTGAATCTGTTTTTTGTCGCGTTTGGGGGCCAGCTCCCGCACCGCTCGTTCAATCAGTGAAAACAGCGCGTCGATCCGGGCCTGGTACCAGTCCGGCATGACAAAGTCCCGGGGCAGGGTGTGGCGGAAGATCGCGGCCCATTGTTTTTCGTGACGCTGGCCGAAATCCAGGTAGGTGTTGGCGATCCGGATAATCCGTGACATGGGGCGGGTTTCAGCCTGATAGGATGTTTCCAGTGCCGCCAACAGTTGTGACAGGCTGAAGGCGTTAGCGTGCAGGATCAATTCATGGATGTTCTCAAAGTTCTGGTACAGGGTGCCCACGGTGTAGCCGATCTGCTGGGCTACCTTGCGGGCGCTGACCCCCTCGAGTCCTTCTGTAGCAATAAGCGTGCGAGTGGCATCAATCGCCATCCCCTGGATTTCTTCCCGTGTATGATCGTTACGACGAGCCATGTCGGTTCCTGTTTATTATGCTTTCTGTTATTGTTCATAAAGCATAATTGAACAATGTTTACCATTCAAGGAACTGGACTATGTCGGCAGACACCGTCGTACTGTTGCATGGCCTGGGCCGCAGCCCCCTGGCAATGAAGGGGCTGGAGCGCTTTTTGACCCGGCACGGTTATCACGTGATCAATCAGGGGTATGCCTCGCGACGGGGCTCGATCTCTGAATTGTGTCGAAAGCTGTTTCACGATTTATTACCCGCGTTACCCGCCACCGGCACGATCCATTTTGTCACCCATTCTTTGGGGGGAATTCTGTTGCGCTATGGGCTGCAGCACTGGAGCATCCATCGTGGTCGTCTGGGGCGGGCGGTCATGCTGGCGCCGCCTTCTCAAGGGAGCGAGGTGGTGGATGTGCTCCGCCATATTCCATTGCTGCCCAGAATCATGGGGCCTGCCTTTCTGCAGCTGGGCACGGATGAGTCCAGCGTCCCCATACAGCTACTGGCCGGAGAACAGGATGGTCTACCCATAGAAGTGGGGGTGATTGCCGGCAGGACCTCATACGAACCTTGGTTTTCACCGCTTTTTGATGAGGATAATGATGGTAAGGTATCGGTTAGCCGCAGCCGCCACCCGGGAATGAAAGATTTTCGGGCGCTGGAAGTGGGGCATACCTTTATTATGAATGACAAGCGGGTGCGCCAGCAGATCGCCTGCATTTCCTGCAGTTTGGTCGATTCAGTTAGAGGCAGTGGTTTAGGATGCATACGGGGGAATTATGGCGATCGAGATAGAGCGCAAGTTTCTGGTGGAAGGGGACGGCTGGCGTCTTGATGACGACGGCGCAGAGGTCAGTGGTGTGCCTTTTCGCCAGGGTTACATTCCCACCGAAGGCTTGACCACGGTACGGGTCCGGCTGGAGGGCGATCAGGCCAAGCTGACCATCAAAGGCAAGAATCAGGGCTTGTCGAGGGCCGAATTCGAATACCCCATTCCGGTGGACGATGCTGAGCAGATGCTGGATAACCTCTGCTCACGCCCCTTGATTGAGAAAACCCGCTATCTGCGGTCCTATCAAGGTGTCACCTGGGAAATTGATGTGTTCGAGGGCGATAATGCCGGTCTGGTGGTGGCGGAAGTGGAGCTGCACTCTGAGGATCAACAGGTGGCACTGCCGGAATGGTTGGGGGAAGAGGTTTCCGGTGACCCCAGGTACTATAATGTGAATTTGGTATCTAACCCTTACTGCAACTGGCGTTAGGTTGCAGTAAGGCAGGCTACAATACGTCGATTTCCGGCAGTTCCAGCTCCGCCAGGCAGTTTTGCCCCCTCAGGCCATCCTGGTTGTTAGGGTACAGGCGAACCTTGAACGGAGCGATCAGCAGGGCTTTGCCGTCCACCAGGCCCACATAACCGCCGCTGTAGGTTGTGATGCAGCGCTGTTCCCGGAACTGAATGCGGTGATCCGGGTCCAGGGCGCTGAAGGAAAGCAGCCCATTGCCAAGAGGGTCGTGCATTGATTGCCGGTCGCGATAGCAACCCAGGGCTGAGGACGTTAACGCGATGATTAACCCGTTGTGGAGCTTGATCAGCTCGCAGGGTTCATCGTTCAGGGTTTCAGCCAGGATTTCAGCGACGATACTGTTAGACATAATGCTCTATTGATTGCGCAGGATGGTGGAATTGTCCATCAAAACAGATTCAAGATAAAGCCATATTGGAAATGACCACACCACGACTACATATTGCCATCGAGTTGATTGAAGCCATCGGAGAGTACCTGGACAGTATCGGGTTGTCCGCTGCGGAGTTCTACCGCCAGAACGGTTTTCATCCTGAGGGTGAAAACGAAAGTGGGTACGTGGACTTTTCGCTGTTTTCGCAGCTGTTTGATGCGGCTGCCGATTTTGCAGGGGAAGACTACATTGGCCTGAAGGTGGGGGAGAACTTCCTGGCCCGCCACTGGGGGCGCCTGGGGTATCTGATTATGGCCGGTGAAAACGGCATTGAGGGTATTCAGTACATCCAGCGTTTTGCCACCATTGTGACCAATGCCCTGGAAATGAAATGGCATACCGACAGCCAGACTCTGTCCTGTGAGTTCGAACTATTGGGTGGGGACTGGAGCCGCCATGTGGTGGACTATTTTGTCTCCAGCAGCCTGTCTTTGTCACGGGCCACATCCAACGAGCAAACCCAGTATCTTAGTGTGCACTTCAAGCACGACGGTGGCCCCACCCCTGCCTTTTATGAGGACTTCTTGCAGACCAGTTGTTACTTCCTGCAGCCGAGCAACAAAATCACGGTGGACATCGAAGGTTTGAGGCAGGTATCCACCTTTCGTGATCCGCGCTTGAAAAAGATCCTGGAAGAGCATGCGGACCAGGTGTTGCAGTCGCTGTCGGCCACGGATGAGCTTATTGAGTCGGTCAGGCGCTACATCATCGAGAGTCTTCCCCATGGTGCGCCTTCATTGAAGCAGATCTGTGAATATCTGGGTCAAAACGAGCGCAGTTTTCAGCGTGCCCTGGCCAAGCAGGGGGTGAACTTTCAGGAAATGGTGGATGATTTGCGCCGTCGCATGGCATTGGAGTACATGCGCAATGACTACAATTTTCTGGATATTGCCATGATGTTGGGGTATTCGGAACAAAGCGCATTTCACCGTGCCTTCAAGCGCTGGACCGGTATGCCGCCTTCCAGGTATCGCAGAACCATGTTGCAGGAACAGGGCGAAAAAAGGCCGGGCGAAGAGCCCGGCAAACAACAGTAGAAGAAAGCGTTTCTCTTGTTTCTTACAAGGGTGTCAGAGTGCAGGGGAAGCCATCTTTGGGCACGGCCAGCGGCACTATCTGGGTAGGCATTTCGTAACCGCTGCGAATTTCCACCTTGTACTTTCTCAGTAACTGGAACAGGAACACCTTGGACTGGATTTCCGCAAAGTTCAGTCCCAGACACTTGTGGTGACCGCCGCCAAACGGCACCCACTGATAGAAGTGTTTCTTGTGTTCCGCCCGCTCAGGGCTGAAGCGCTCCGGATCAAATTTGTAAGGGTTGCTCCAATACTCTTCCATATAGTGAGTGTGCAGGGGCACCACGCCGACTGCCGCATTCTTGGGGATCTTAAAGCCCTGGAATTCACACTCATGAATGGCGCGACGGGGAATGGTGGGCAGCGGTGGGTGCATGCGCAGGGTTTCCCTGAACACCAGCCCGGTTTTTTCCAGCTTGTCCAAGTCCTCATAGGTGACTTCGTCTTTGTCGAGGCTCAGGATTTCCTGCCGCAGGGTTTCCTGCCATTCCGGATGCTTGCCCAAACGGTAAACCAGTGAGCACAGGGTGCTGGTGGTGGTGTCATGGGCCGCAAACAGCAGGAAGATCATGTGATCAATCACTTCCTTGTCCGTCAGCTCCTCATTGTTTTCTCCCCGTGAGTGACAGATCTGGGTAAAGAAATCGTTATCCTGGCTGCGACGCTTTTCCGCTACCAGAGAGCCGATAAACTGCTCCAGAAAACGGCGACCCTGTATTCCGCGCCACCAGGTAGTGCCGGGAATCGGCAAGCGCAATACCGCCAGCGAGGCATCAACCGCCGCGATGAAGGATTCATTCACTTTGGTGGCTTCTTTGCCCATCTTGATGCCAAGGAACAGCTCAGCGCCGGCATTCAGCAACAGGTTTTTGATGTGGTCGAAGAACAGCAGCTCGCTGCCCATAGGCCACTGGGCCAGACCGTCGGAAAAACGAGGGTTCATCTTGTCCACATAGGCCTGCATGGCGGGTTTCTTGAATGCACCCTGCAGAATTTTGCGATGGACTTTGTGGTTCTCGAAATCCCTCAGCATCAGGCCGTTGGGAAACAGCTCTTCCAGGATGATATCCCAGGCCTTTTTGCTGGAAAAATTATGGTCGGAGTCTTTCAGGATGAATTCGTTGGCTTCAGGCCCGGTCAGAGTGATCACATCCTGCATCACCGCTCGATAGCGGAAAACCGGACCGTGCTTTTCTACCATGCGGTTCACCAGGCCGTGGAAGTCCCGTAGAAACTGAAAGGTGAATCCGATAACCGGGAGTCCGCTTTCTCCTGGTATGTGCGTGACCTTGTTACTGGGTTTACGAGGCAGTTTGGAAGCGGTTTCGGCGAGTGTTGCCATTGGGTAAAGTCCTCTCTCGAACCATCTGGTTATTCTAATAATGTAGACGTCAATTGGTGACGCATTAGTCATTATTTGATTTAACCACAGGGTTCAGGCCGCTGTTTTGACATGATCGGGTGGCGGGTGGCGGTTAGTGTCAAATTAACAGAAATCAGTTAGGTTGCCCGTGATGGGATTGTGATAGCGGGGGGGCTCCATTACTATTGAGCTTCTAATAACAATAAATACAGGGAGTAAAATCATGGGGATACCTCGTAGCCTGGCCACGGGCGTGCTATTTGGGGCTGGATTGGTTATGGCCGGTTGGGCCACCGCTGACGACACCCGATTACCAACGGATCGGCTTATCATTAAGTTTGCAGAACCGCTTTCCACGCCGGATAGGGCTAACCCGCAGGCTTTGCGGAAGTTACCGGAGCTGGGGGTGTCTGGGCGTCTGGGGCGACGACTGGCCAATGGCGCCTATGTCGTGGAGATGTCTGAGTCCCGCCACCAACAGGGCTGGCTGGATGTGATGCATCAGCTGAGCTTTACACCCGGTGTAGCCTATGTTGAGCCTGATTTGAGGATGATGCCTGATGCGGACCCCTACTTTAATTATCAATGGTATCTGAGTTACCCAAACCGGGGAATTAATGCGGAGGACGCCTGGGATTACAGCACCGGTAGCGGAGCTGTTGTGGCGGTTCTCGATACCGGTATCCTGCCCCACCCGGACCTGACTGCCAACACTTTGCCCGGCTATGACTTCGTTACTGATACGTTTGCTGCCAATGACGGCAACGGCCGGGATGCAGACCCTTCAGACCCCGGCGATGGAGTAACGGCAGGGGCCTGCGGTGGCGGGGAGCCCCGGCAGGATCGCAACAGCACCTGGCATGGTACTCACGTGGCGGGTATTGCTGTGGCCCCTTCCAACGGTATCGGCGTAATGGGGGTGGCCCATGGTGCCAGCGTGCTACCCCTGAGGGTGATGGGGCGCTGTGGTGGATATACCTCGGATATTGTCGATGCCATCTATTGGGCCGCCGGATACAGTGTGGCAGGGGTGCCGGATAACTCTGTGGCGGTGGATGCCATCAACCTGAGTCTGAGCAGTACCGTGACCAGCAGTTGTGGTCAGGCCTATGGTGATGCTATTTCGGCTGCCATTGATGCCGGGGTGTCGGTGGTAACCTCGGCCGGAAACAAAGCGGCTGATGCCGGGGATTATGCGCCGGGCAATTGTGCCGGGGTCATCAACGTGGCAGCAGTGGACCGCTATGGATACAAGGCTCCCTATTCCAATACCGGCTCGGTGGTGGATCTGGCTGCCGCCGGCGGTCGTATTGTTGGCGATAATTCTTATACCGGTATCTGGTCTACCTTCAATTCCGGCGATTTCGCTCCTGCTGAACATATCTACGCTCGTCTTCAGGGTACCAGCATGGCGGCACCTCAGGTGGCGGCCACCATTGCTCTGATGCGCAGCGTAGAGCCGGGCGCAACTCCGTTGGAGTTGGAAACGGCTATCAAGGATACTACCGTTGATTTTCCCTTTGGTTGTGCAGGCTGTGGTACTGGACGGCTGGATGTGGAAGAAGCAGTAAAACGGATCATGGGGTTGACCGTGCCCAACGCCATCACCGATCTACGCGTGTCGCTGCAGGGTGACAATGGTGAGTATATTGAGGATGGCGCGGGTACCGGCACCATCCAGTATAAGGTGGTGGTGACCAATGACGGACCGGATCTGGCCAGCGACCTGACGGTAACCAATGTATTCCCTGCCGCAGTGGAGCTGGATTATCTGCAGCCCCCGCCCGGTGCTATCTGTAACATTACCGACTATAGCTGTAGCTGGGCTGATCAGGCCGCGGGGGAGTCGCTGACCTTTACCATTCGCGTGCGCACCAGCAACGAGGATAAAATGGACTTTTCTGCGGGGATCAGTGGTGCTGATACCGATCCCGACACCTCCAATAATTACGTCACCCGACAGTTCGGTGGCAGCCTGGGTTCATTGAGCCTGATGCTTTCTCTATTGCTGTGGCGACGCAACCGTCGTTGAATCAAGTGGGGCGGCAGGCGTTATCTGATAGCCGGAGAACAGCCAGCCGTCCAGCTTCTCCAGTAAATGGGGCAGCATGATCAGATCATAGAGCAGGGCCACCAGGATGATTCCGGCCATGAGGATGGCGGTGGTCTGGTTGGGTCCGAAGATGGAAAGGGTCAGCACCAGCATGCCCAGGCACAGAATCAGAGTGGTGAGCATCAGCGCGGACCCCGTTTCCTCGAAGGTTCGGTCGATGCTGATCTGAGGCGGAAGTCCGGCCTTCCGGTGCCCCAGATAACGTTTCAGGATATGAATGGTATCGTCCACCACGATCCCCAGACTGATGCTCAGTGTGCCTGCCGCGGCAATATCAATGATGCCGACCGCGCTGCCCCATAATCCATAGATCACACCGGCGGGAAACAGATTGGGAATCAGGCACAGCAGGCCGACGCGCATGTTTTTCAGAAACACGCCGATCAGCAGGGAAATGATCATGGCAGACAGCAGGCCGCCGATGAACATGTTCGTGGTGAGCTGCTTGCCTATTCCGGCAAACAGAATGGCATGACCGGTCACAGACACTGAAACCTCCGGTGCGTTGGCGGCAAACCAGTGTTCAATTTCCTGCTCCAGCTGCAGTAACCGGCCGCTGCTGAGCCGGGGAACCCCCACCGAAATCACTGCAGAGCGGAACTGATCATCGAGCCCCAGTGCCTGTGGTGAGCTTTTCGGTGAAGACATTTCATACAGGTTCCACAGGTCCGCTACCTCAGTGGCGCTGTTGGGAGGGGCGTTCCATTTCAGATTGTTTTGATGCAGGTGGCGTTTTAACCCGGTCAGTACCGACAGATAGCTGCTGTGGTGTGAAACCTTGGGGTGAGCATCGAGCCAGTTCTCAAATTGCCTGATGGCGTTGAGATAATCCTTGCGGTAGATGCCGTCCTCCTGCCCGGACTCTACCAGTATGGAAATCGGATGGTGTATGCCGAAGGCGTTTTCCGACAGATGTGTCGCCTGGATAATAGGGGAATCCTCCGCAAAGTAATCCAGGGGATCATTGTGATAGCTGTTCAGGAGCAGGCACAGGGATAACCCCACGCTTGCCATATAGAACACGGCGTAGTGCCGGGTCTGCAGCCGGTTGCGGAATTCGCTGAGTTTTTCGGACCAACGCTGGAACAGGTCCGGTTCCAGGTTTCTGGCGTGGGTTCGTTTGATGACCGCCAGGGTTGGCGTAATGGATATGGCGGCAATAAAGGCACAGGCAACGCCGATGGCGGCAATGTTGCCAAAGGTGGCGAACACCGGAGAACTGCTGGCATTCAGGCTTAGAAAACCGATTCCGGTGGTAAGGCTGGTCAGGAGCAGCGGTATGAAGTTTGTCCTCAGCGCCCGCAGCATGGCCCGTTGCGGTGGCAGCTCCGGCGGTTGGTGGGTAAAACTCATCAGCAGATGAATGATGTCCGCCAGGGCGATGATAAACGCAATGCAAAAGGCCAGCGAAGACGTTTGGTTGATGGTCAGTTTCAGCCAGCCCACGATCCCCGCAGTGAGCCACAGCGCAATGATAATCGAGCCGGCACCGGATACCACCAGCCACCAGGAGCGCAGAAAATACCAGAGTACTCCCAGGCCGACGACCAGCACCAGTGGCATCAAATAGAAACCATCGTGCAACAATGCCTGGTGCAGCGCGTGCTTGATCTCAACCGGTCCCAGCAGTTTGGCCTCTCCTAACCCCGGTTTAACGAATTGTTCATCAAGCTGGTTTTGAATAATCGGGTAGAGACCGCTGATCCGTTCCTTGCTGGAAAAATAAACCTGAATACTGGCGACAGCGCTGTCGTCTGACAGCAACNNCGACAGCGCTGTCGTCTGACAGCAACGTGCTACGACTGACGTTATCGGCCAACTGACCCAGCACGGAATCGGATAAGATTCCACCTTGCTTCAGGTGTGAATAAAGGGATCGGGTGTCCTGATTAACACTGATGGCGGTAGACAGCATGGATTGGGTTCGGTCGATACCATCCAGTGATTCAATCGAATTAATAATGGTATAAAGGCGGTTGACGCCGGATGGGGATACAAATGTATCGTCGTGCTGCTGCAGGAGTATCAGTAAGCTTTGTTGCAGGCCGAAATTGGTTTCCAGCTTTTTAAAGCGAATGACTTCCCGGTTGTCTTGTTCGAAGTAGTCGGTAATTTCACTGCGGTAATTGATCTGGGGAATGTATATGGAAAGTACGCCCGCCAGCGTTACGATCAATAAAGCTATCAGTTTTAGTTGGGTGAAACTTAAAGGCTTCATTATTGTTGTTCTGCATTTGATTCAGCCATGAGCCGCGTTAATATGGGCTCTTTCGATCAAGGCATGTAATCATCTTGCTTAGAGGTCTGCAATGATTTTTGGTAAAAATAAGTCACTGGCGTGTTTCCACCCTAACCCTGGTGCGGAATATCGTGTAGTCTGTTTTCCCTGTGCTGGAGGCGGCGCCTCCATGTATCGCAGCTGGAGCGAATTGCTGCCTGAGGCAGAAGTCTGGGCGGCAAACTATCCGGGCCGGNNGCCGTTTTCAGAGTCGGTGGAGGATATCCTCACCCTGTTTGTCGGCCAGGAAGATCTTTTCGCGGAGAAACCGTGTATCTTGTATGGCCACAGCTTTGGTGCGCTCATCGCATTCCGGTTGGCTTATGAGTTGCAAAAACAGCATAATGTTGATGTTCTTGGATTGTGCGTCAGTGCTCGCAGAGCACCTCATCTGCAGGCAAAGATGAATATTTCCGATCTGTCGGAGCGGGAATTTTTGATCGAGCTGGAACGCCTGGGCGGGTTGCCTGAAGCCATACGTTCAAATCAGGAAATGATGGATTTTTATTTGCCGGTGATCAAAGCAGACTTGGCCTTGAATGACCTGGGTGAGAGCGATCCTGGTCAAACTATAAGCGCTCCTGTCTATTTGTATTCCGCTACAGAAGATAAAGTAGCCAACAAGGAAGAGTTGGCCGGTTGGAAAAATGCAACCACTTCACGCTTTGAACACAAAGTTTTTGAAGGAGGGCATTTCTTTATTCAAGATGATGTTTCTGGGTTTTTGGCCTCATTGCGATCTGTTCTGGCCACGTTAACTCAGTATAATGATGAAGAGTTGATCGCATTTTAAATAGATCTATAAAAATTTATAAGAAGTNNATTGTAGGAGTCAGGGAGTGATTCGCTTAACCTTTGAACGAAACTTGCTGTGGAAGTGTTTATAAATACACACTTTGATTACAGAATGTCACTTAAATTGGCCGCATCTTACAAGTTTTGGCGAGGAGCGCGAACTTAAACTGGCTTTGCCATTGGGTTGTGCTGATAAAAATAATAAAGGCAGTTAAGGGCAATACTCGACGTAACCGATAGGATTCTGAAACAAGGCTAGCGCCGTCTCACCGAATCGCCGGTATTGATCACGCCATTTATACCTATGAGCACACCTTCGTCTTGAATCACAGGTTAAAGACAGTAGGGTGGAGGTAGACATGAAAGGGTTCCCGGATTTTAAGAATCTGGTTCAAATGAGTTCTCATCGAGCCGCGGAAAGGAATGACGATCCCGTCATGACGTTCCTGTCAGAAAGCGGTGCCCCTGAGGGAAAAATCACATTCGCCGGTTTGGATGAAGCCGCCCGCAAAATCGCTGCGGGACTGGTGGCCAAAGGCTTGTCGGGGCGCAATCTCATGTTGCTCTACGCGCCGGGGTTGGATTATATCCGGGCCTTTTTTGGCTGTATGTACGCCGGTTGCGTACCGGTTCCCGCCTATCCTCCCATGGGGGCGCGGGATATTGACCGACTGAAACGGGTGGTTCGGGATTGTGACGCTGGTGCCATTTTGTCTTCCAGCATGTTGCTACCCATGATCGAAGCCTGGGTGGCCAATCCTAATAACGGTATCAGTCTGCCCTGTATTGCCACGGATTCCCTGGCGGCTGATCAGGATATCAGTGGCTTTGTGCCTCACGCAGCCGAGCCTTCCGACGTAGCGTTCCTGCAGTATACATCCGGTTCCACCGGTCATCCCAAAGGGGTGATGGTGAGTCATGAGAATTTGATTGCCAACTTCCAGCAAATCATCTGGACCTTTGCTCATACTGATGAGCTGGNNCCGGTATACGCCGGTGCACAGGTCACCTTGATGTCGCCTTTGACCTTCCTGAAAAATCCTTTTGTCTGGCTGAAAAGCATCTCGGATATGGGTGCCAAGGTCAGTGGTGGTCCTAATTTTTCTTACCAGTATTGTGTGCGCAAGGTGAAAGATGAACAGCTCGAACAGCTGGATCTGTCCACCTGGACCTCTGCCTTTAATGGCGCGGAACCTATTCAGGCCGACAGCTTGAAGGCGTTTGCACACAAGTTTAAGGATTGTGGCTTTGATCCCAGTGCCTTCCTGCCCTGCTACGGTTTGGCGGAAGCCACCTTGTTTGTCGCCGGCACGCCAGCTGAACAGGGTGCCAAGGTGGTGGATGCGGATCTTGAACAGCTGGGTAAAGGCAAGCTGAAACCGGTGGATAATACGAAAGCCGACACAGCACCGCTGGTCAGTTCCGGGGTGCTCGCCATCGAAA
>JABAHQ010005572.1_pt1 | contig 12346 bp, 12 predicted proteins | sample 7062091 | NCBI WGS metagenome assembly JABAHQ01 (sample SAMN14534359, study PRJNA622989) | marine sediment metagenome | biome: marine biome [ENVO:00000428]; feature: marine pelagic biome [ENVO:01000023]; material: deep marine sediment [ENVO:00002113] | place: India: Gulf of Kutch | collected...
GACGACCAGCACGGCACGGCGATCATCGGCGGGGCCGCATTTCTCAACGCTCTGGAGATCACGGGGCGCGACATCGATCAGACGAAGGTCGTCTTCGCCGGAGCTGGAGCCGCCGGGGTCGCGTCGGCGCGCTTCTTCATCGAAATGGGCGTCGACCCAGGGAACATCCTCATGACAGACTCTCGAGGTGTGATCCACAAGGGCCGCGACGACCTATCCGACATCAAGAAGGAATTCGCAGTCGACACCGAGGCTCGGAGCCTGGAGGATGCGATGGTGGGGGCGGATGCCTTCGTAGGCGTCTCCGTCGCCGGGACGGTCTCCAAGGAAATGGTGAAATCGATGGCCGACGATCCCATCGTGTTCGCCCTGGCAAACCCCGACCCCGAGATCACCTATCCGGATGCCAAGGCCGCCAGGGATGACGTGATCATGGCCACAGGCCGCAGCGACTACCCGAACCAGGTGAACAATGTCCTCGGGTTTCCATTCATCTTCAGGGGTGCGCTCGACGTGCGATCCCGTGGTGTCTCCGAACCCATGAAGCTGGCGGCAGCCAGAGCCCTGGCGGAGCTGGCACGGGAGCCGGTTCCCGACTCGGTGCTTCGCGCCTACGACATCGATCAGCTCTCGTTCGGCCCCGAGTACCTGATACCGAAGCCGTTCGATCCGAGGGTTCTGTGGAAGGTGGCTCCAGCTGTCGCTCGGGCCGCCATGGAAGAGGACCTCGCCCGGGTGACCATCGAAGACTTCGACGAGTACCGGGCGGCGTTGCAGACCCGCTTCCGGGCATCGCACGCTCTGACGAACGCGATCACGACGCGGGCCATGGAAGCTCCCAAGCGGGTCGCCTACCCCCATGCCGACGACGTGCGCATCATCAGGGCGGCAAGACGAGTGGCCGACGAGGGAATAGCCAGCCCTGTCCTTCTCGGCGATCCGGCTCGGATCGCCGACCTCGCCGATACTGCCGGCTTGTCGTTGGAAGACATGGAGGTTGTCGATCCGTCGTCGGAGTCCTCGGAACGGGAGCGCTATGCGATGGTTCTGGAAGAGCTCCGACGCGACAGGGGCATGTCGCTCCACGAGGCCGAACGGCGTGTCGTGGATCCGAACATGTATGCCTGCCTGATGGTCAGGGAAGGAGCGGCCGATGCGGTGCTGGGTGGGCTGACCACCTACTACCCGGAGACGATTCGCCCCGCGCTCCAGGTGCTCAAAGTCCAGGACGGTAGATCGATCGTCTCCTCGGTCTATGCGGTGGTTGTCCGGGGGCAGCCCTATTTCTTCACCGATTGTGCCGTCAACATCCAGCCCACTGCAGATCAGCTCGCCGAGATCGCACTTGCTGCGGTGACGACCGTGGAGGATGCCTTTGACAGGGACCCCCGGGTGGGCTTCGTGAGCTACTCCGACTTCGGATCTGCCGGTGGGGAAGAGCCGGCCCGCGTCCGACGCGCGGTCGAGCATTTCCGCAGAGCGAGGCCCGACGTGCCGGTGGACGGCGAGATGCAGGCGGACACCGCTGTGGTCGCCGAGCTACTCCGATCCCGACGACCGGGCGGTCCGCTCGATCGCTCGGCCAACGTCCTGGTCTTCCCGAATCTGACCGCGGCCAACGCCTCCTACAAGCTCCTGAACAGGTTGGCCAATGCCGAGGTCATCGGGCCGATCCTGAGCGGCCTCTCCAAGACGGTGCACGTTCTCCAACGTGATGCGTCCGTGGCCGACGTGGTCAACATGACGGCTATCGCAGTGGCAGAGGCCCAGCGTCTCGCCAAGAAACGATGAGTCGGGCCTGACAGAGGTTTGGTCGGCGATCGGTACGGGTACCCCCTAATCAAGCGAGAGTTCCCTCTCTCGCCAGCGACACAGCAGAGGCTCCCGGATTCGAGGCCGAGTCGTCTCGAACCGGTAGCCTCTGTTTTTGCTGGTCGGTGTATAAGGGTTTCGTCGTCTGATATTTTCTGGTTCCGTTCACCGTCGGAACACAACTTCGTCGCAATGTGTTGGTCGGGCTGTGGATGAGCGAATCAAAGAGGCCATGGATCGTGGCGGCATCGCCGATATCACCACGATCGGTCGGAAAACAGGGCTGCCGAGACGTATCGAGATCTACTTCCACCAGTTCGACGGCGACTACTACCTGACAGGGCGACCCGGCCGCCAGCGCGACTGGGAGGCGAACATCGTTGCCAACCCCGACTTCACGCTCCACCTCAAACACGGCGTCGAAGCGGATATACGGGTGCGGGGTGAAACAGAACCCGACCCCGAAGTCCGGGGCCGGGTTCTGCGTCGTGCTCTCATCGAGAGCTGGGACTCACCGCCGGAAGGAGTGGACAGGACCCTTCACGAGTGGGTGGAACACTCGCCTTTCATCCGCTTCAGACCGAGTTCATAGCTCTCCGGTCTTCTCGCCGACATCACGCATCCCGAATCCGATCAGGATGAAGACGATGCCCATGAGGGCTGCCATTGCAGCGACCCCATAAGCGACGATCGAGGTGAACAGAGACGCTCGCAGGAAGGACGCGTTCATTGCGACCTGCCGCAGCGGGTCGTCGCGATCCATCTCCGCATAGGTCAGCCCCCCGGTTGCGTCGAGGGCGTGCTCTTCGATTATCAGTGCCTGGCAAAAAGCACTGAACGGTCCGTTGACTTCGTCGCCTGCCAGGCATGACGCGTCATCTGAGACCGTGATGTTTTCTTCTGATAGTTCGCTCGTCACCACGATCCAGGTCGTCAATCCGCCGAGTATCAGCAAGACACCCAGGATGAGTGATGAGATGTACGCAGTCCTCCGCATGCTCTTCCTTTCGGTTCAGGAGTAGCGAGAAGAATACGAGAGTTGGGGGCTATTCAGACGCGGCGATGGTCAAAGTTGGCTCAGGGCCAAAGGCAACAGAGTTTGCCCAGCTGCGTCGTGGTCTTTCCTCGTTGCAATTGATTGTGCTCATTTCTGCGCCCGGTCGTTTTGGGCGACCAGATGGCGTTCTCAGTCGGTATTGGCAAAGGTCAGAGCGTTTGGCACTTAGGCCATGTCGGCTCGAATGTGTATTGATATGTTCGGTGTATGGATGTGCTGAAGGACCGTGTGGCCATCATCACGGGTGGTGCAGGGGGTATTGGTTTCAGCATGGCCAAGTCGCTCTCGGCGGAGGGCATGCGTCTAGTGCTGGCTGACCTAGACCAAAAACGCCTGGACCAGTCATTGGAGATGCTGAAGAGCCAGGGTGCGGAAGCGGCCGGTTGGGTGTGCGACGTGCGAGACATCCAATCCATCGAAACCCTGCGAAAAGCTGTTGTCGATCATTTCGGTGAGCCGTATCTGGTGTGTCTCAATGCTGGCGGTGCGATTCCGTCCAGCGCCAGAGAGTTTGACGATGCGGAGCTGGATCGTGTTCTCGATCTGAATCTGTACGGGGTTCTCAATGGGGTGAGAGTGTTCCTGCCCCTGTTGGAAGATCGAGGTGGTGGTCACATCAGTGTCACCGCCTCTACACGAGGCTTGACCCCTACCCCGCCGATGGCCACCTACAACACTGCCAAGGCAGCGGTGATCGCCTACATGCAAACACTGGCCTACGAGCTACACAGCTCGGCCTCACCAGTCAGCGTCTCAGTGTTGTGTCCCGGTACGGTCGCAACGAGGTTCTTGGACCATGCCGTTGATCTCGCCAGACGAGAGGGCCAGAACCCGACACCCGAGGAACTCGAAGCGATTGCCAACGGCCAAGCAGGGGTTCTCGACCAGGGCAGAGATCCCGACGAGGTTGCACGCATATTCGTGGACGGAGTCAAAGAAGGCCGATTCTGGATATTCACTCACGAAGACTGGGTCAGCGGACAGTTGTCGGACCGCTATCAGGCCATGATCGAAGACGGGTCGCTGCCCGAGCTGTGAAATCAGCGTGAGCCTGGTGGGGGTCGTGGATCATGATGCGAATATGCGCCCCGCCTCTCTCCATCGAGACCAGATCGATCTTGGTCCGTTCAGCGGACAGCTACAGCTGTCAGTGCAGGCTGCCTTCTGTGGTGTCTTAGAGGGGAGGAGGTCGAGATGAGANNACTTCGACGAACGTCGATTCGGCGGGCACTGCTCCCGAATGCGAATTCGCTGAAAGATCCAGCGAAGAGACTTTCCGATCTGAGGAAGGAAGTCTGATGGGGCTCGAAGCAGAGCTGATCGTCGACGGTCTCGATTCACCGACCGACGTGACATCTCTCCCCGACAGTGACTTCCTCCTAGTGGCTGAGAAGCCAGGGCGAGTAATCGCGGTGGAGGATGGACAGGTGCTCGACCCACCCGTCCTCGACATTGAACACTTGATTCTGGACGAGTGGAACGAGCAAGGGCTTTTGAGTATTGAGTTGCATCCGGAATTCGAAGCCACCTGCGAACTATTTCTGTTCTTCACCGATCTCGACGGAGACTCGAACCTGGTTGCAGCAGTAGTCGGAGGGGAGGCTGTGCCGGTCATAGACGAGAACAGCATCCAAACGATCCTCGAGATACCCCAGGATCACCAATACCACCAATCCGGCTCGATGGCATTCGGGCCGGAAGGTCACCTGTGGGTCTCAATCGGCGATGGTGGTCTCAAACGCCCGGATAACAGTCAGGACACCTACAACCTCAAGGGATCGATCCTCAAGCTCGACCATGAAATCCGTCCCTATGGCATTCCCCCGGACAACCCGTTCGTCAGTTCAACTGACGGACGCCCGGAAGTCTGGGCATATGGAGTGCGAAACCCATGGCGCATCAGCATCGATCCAGTTGAGGGGCTGGTCTACGTTCCGGACACGGGGGGCGTTCGTTATGAGGAGATCAACGTTCTACCTCTATCCGAGAGTGGCCAGAATCTCGGCTGGCCGGTCGTCGAGGGAGATGGTTGCCTCGAGCAGCCCGACTGCGACTCGGCCGGGATGACGACCCCGGTCTACAAATACGACAGAGACGAAGGTTGTGCAATGGTCGGGGGAGAGGTGTATCGAGGTGCGGCCATCCCCGAGCTGGAAGGACACTACTTCTTCGGTGACTTCTGTCGAGCCTGGATAAAGAGCATCACCCACGAGGACGGTGTCATTACCGGCGAGACCGAATGGCCTGACCTGGACACAGGTTCCCTTCTCACCACCTTTGGCACTGATGATTTGGGGGAGCTCTATTTTGCGACCCTCGAAGGGCAGCTGTGGAAAATCGTGCCGGTGAGAGGTTGATGGCGAGGCGCCGGCAAATGATCCGGGCTAGACCCCCGAGGGCATACCACCTGCCTGTGGTTCTTCTATCTTTGAGGCCCGTTGAGGACTCCATCGACTCTCTTTGTTCGATTCTCAATCTATAGACGCCACGGCCACGGAGACCCACTGACAGCGGCAGTCCGAGCGAGAAAACCCTGTCCCCGATACGGCCTAGCTGGGCTTGGCGCTATAGGTCGGCGAGGGCGGAGTCGAGCCTGGTTCGCATGGTGGTGGGAAGTTGCACGTTGGTGTCTTAGCTGGGGAGGGGGAAGTCCATCTATATGTCTGGGGTGGGATCGACGTAGAGCCGGTAGTAGACCAGTTTGTCATCCGCCCATCGCATTATCACAGCCATGTCGTATTCGATGGTTGTCTCGCCATCTTCGATGACTGCGGTGATCTCCATTACCGCCTGGTCGCCGTCTTCGATGATCTGTCGGATGGTGTTCTGGTTGTTGAACTCTTCCCAGTCTGTCTGGTATCGCTCAATTATTGCGGCCACGCCTTCGAAGCGGGTTGGGCCGGGACGGATGAATGTCACGTCGGGGGAGAGCATTGATCGCATCGTTTCGGCGTCCCGCCTGTTGTAGGCGTCGAGGAAGCGGGCGGAGAGTTCGGCGGGGCTGGCCATGGGGCGAAATCTAGGCGAGTGAAAGGTGAGTAGGTCGGGAGCAGGAAGAGCGTGCAGTAGCTTCCTCTCCCATGGGTCAATACGCCGATTACGCCAAGTCAGTTCTCTCGAGAGGACAGGTGAGGCCTGACATGGGACCGGATCCTGTTATCGCCAGGAATCCCATCGGTCGCATCGTTGAGACCGATGATGGGCCTGATGGTCTCGCTACTGCCACCTTCGATGATCGACGGCATTACCGGTATCGCCTGTCGAGGGTCTGGGACAAGTCCTTGCCGAGGATTGTGTGGTGTCTGCTTAATCCCTCCACGGCCACGGCGTCGGCCAGCGACCCGACCCTGGCGAGGGTGGTTGGATTCTCCAGACGATGGGGTGCCGGTGCAGTGGAGATCATCAACCTTTTTGCCCTCCGCACGTCCAACCCGAAGGATCTGAAAACGACCTCGCTTGACCCTGTCGGCGATCGGAACGATGAGGCAATCACTATCGCTGCACAAGAGACGAACGAAGTCGTAGTTGCCTGGGGGAACAACGGGAGGCTCGCCAACCCAGATACAAAATATGCCCGATCAGACGAAATTCTGGAACTCCTGGGTAACAACGAGATACGGCTCTTGCATTTGCGACTCACCAAGAGTGGCCAGCCGGGCCACCCGTTATACGTTCCAGGAGATACGGAACCCCGTCACCTGTTCCTTTGACCTCCGGATCTGGTGTGGATCGTGGGCGAGTCGTTTGGTCCCGCACACTTCGCAGGGATCGTTGAACATCCAGGACTGGGAGCGCCACTCCATGGGCGGACGGTAGAGCAAGAGGATATGGTCACGGAGCGACCGCTCGATTCTGCAAACCGATCTGCAACCAAACGTGACTGGAGCAGATCGAGTATCATCAAACGGTACAAGGCGAGGAGGCTGAATCTCCTGGTCAGAGGGGTGGCGGAGGCGGACGGGAATCGAACCCGCCAGAGACCGTATCGGCCTCTCACCGGTTTTGAAGACCGGGGGACCCACCAGGCGTCCAGACGCCTCCGATTGCGAGAGGTTAGGTGGGGTTCTCCCTTTTCATTCTTTGGGCCTTCCTCTGCGAATCCCCCTCCTTCGAGCGACGATTCGGACCAATTTCTGTTTTTTGGGGAACTAGTAGCGGGTATCTGTACGCTTCATCAGGAGAGAATGCCCGAGAGAACGTTTGGACGGACCGTTCGCTATCGAAGGACCAAGCTCGGCTTGAGTCAGGCGAAGCTGGGCGAGTTGGTGGGGCGGTCTCCGTCGACCATCCGATCTTGGGAGCGCGACAAGTCTTCGCCCTCGGAAGCCAGTGTCCTGCACACGCTCGCTGCGATCCTTGGGGTTGACGAGAGAATCCTGTTCGAGAGGGCGGGTCAGGAACAGCCGACCCAATATGAGGCCAGCCCGACCGTCGAGGAGGCCCTTGCGTCTCTCCAGTCGGTCGAGGTGTCAGATTCTCCCCAGAGCTCCAATGACTCGGGCGATCCGGAAAGCCATCCCGGAGACGACAACGAGGCCGGCGACGTCGAAAAGCTCTTCGAGTCCGAAAAACAGCAAGATCAGCAGCCAGAACCGGAGTCGCAAAGGTCCGGAGATCCGCGGTCTATTGGGACGACCAGTGACAGCCAGGCCGGTTACGTCAAACCGCCTGAGCCGTATGTCGTGACCACTACGACTCCTCCGCTGGTAGAGCCCTCCTACATGGAGGACCCCAGTCAACGGCAGCTCTACCGGGTCAGGAACCTCGCCACACTCGTCGTTGTCGTCGCACTCGTGATCGCACTCATCTGGGCGCTATCTGAGAGCCTCGGGGCACTGGGGTCCTGGTGGGACGATTTCTTTGGCAGCTTGAGGTTCTAGAGCCAGATTTTCAGGCACCTGAGAGACTTCAGCTGCGGTCTCGGGCCGGATCACGCAGAGTGCTAGTTCCCGTTTTGGGCTATCAGCGTCGCCTGAACGAACTGGCCGGCATCGACGATCGAAATCGAATAGGTCTGGTCACCGTCCTCGACCCCCCATGTCACGGACTGGGGCTGAGATGTCTCGGTCTCATTCGTGATATCACCATTGTCACTGACCCAGTCCTCGAAGAAATCTCTGATCTCATCGAAGTCTTCTTCGTACCGGATCGAGACCACTGCCTCGCCTTCGGCTTCCATGACAGACTGGACCTCTCCACCGCCGGGTGAGTCAATGGGAAACCCCTCGGGAATCTCGCCACCGCCTATGGAGAAGGAGCCACCGTCCTCACCTTCGCCCTCGACGCTTATCTCGCCGCTGTCTGTGTCGATTTCGACATCGGCTGTCCCATCCTCGGACTCGAGGAGTTGCTCGGCGAGTTCCTCCCCGGGGGAGCAGGCCGCCAGCATGAGCGACGCCGCGGCGATCGAGATCATCAGTCGTTTCCAGTACATGTCGCCCCCTGTGTTAGTCGACCTAGACAATAGAGCTGGGAGACGGCAATGAAATCTTCTCGCTAAATGTGAGATGTGTGGCACAATCAATCTCACCAGAGAAAGGAGGTGGTCCGAACTTGTATGAATGTTTTAGGACTCTGGAGGTGGCCGAGCGCTGAGCGGCGCTGACCGCTGATGCGCCGCTCGTCCCCGACGGGGACAGGTGGCGACTCCAAACTCGGACCACCCGGCTCTGGCTACCACGGACTTTGTCCACCCGTGGCGACCGTAGGTCGAGCAAGGCCTCAGCTGATTTAGGAAGACCCCCGAGCAAAATGCTCGGGGGTCTTCGTTTGTTCGGATCTTTCAGACGTCGAGGAAGCCCATCTCCCGCATCCAGTCGTCGTTGAAAGCCTTGGACAGATAACCGCGTCCCGAGTCGGGTACCACGACGACGACCAGTCGGTCGCTGTCCTCTCCGGCAACTCGCAGGGCAGCGTCCACGGCCATTCCCCCTGATCCGCCGGTGAGGAGACCTTCGGCGCGGGCCAGCTTCCTCGCCATCACGAAGGACTCCTTGTCGGTCACTTCGATGAATCGATCGATCACGTCTAGATCCACCGTTTCCGGATAGAAGTCCTCTCCCACTCCTTCGACGTGATATTGGTGCAGGTCTCCCTCTGGGCCTTTGGTGTAGATGCTGCCTTCGGGATCTGCGCCAACGATCTCTATCGAAGAATTCTTAGACTTCAGATATCGGCCCGCTCCACTGATCGTGCCTCCTGTTCCAACGCCTGCGACGAGGACATCGATCTCGCCGTCTGTCTGTTCCCAAAGCTCGGGGCCGGTGGTCGAGAAGTGTGCCTCCGGGTTGGCCATGTTGAAGTATTGATTCGGCTGAAAGGCTCGCTCAGTCTCCGCTGTGATCCGGTTGGCTACGCCGTAGTAGGAGTCGGGGTGGTCGGGCCCGTACTCGGTGGGGGTGACCACCACCTCGACACCGTACGCGCGTAACAGATCTCGCTTCTCCTTGGACACCTTGTCGGGAACGGTGCAGATGACCCGGTAACCGCGTACAGCTCCAACGAGCGCCAGCCCCACCCCGGTGTTGCCGGAGGTGGGCTCCACGATCGTTCCACCGGGTTGCAACAGACCCTCCTCCTCGGCCCTGTCGACCATCGCCACGGCAATTCGCTCCTTGATCGAACCTCCCGGATTCATGAACTCGACCTTGGCTACCAGGTTGCCCGGTGTGTGGAGCCTCGAGAGCCTGATCAAGGGTGTATCGCCAATCGCTGCGACGACATCAGGGAGTACGCCCATGGTGCTCAGTGGAGATCCCCGTCGTCGGCCTGCGAGGCGACCAGCATCACCACGACAACGATCACGGAAGCTGCAACGGTGAGCAGCCCGGCAAACCAATAAGCTGCCGCGTCGGCCGCCAACACTGCTGACGTTCCCATTTGCATGATCCGATCTTGGCACACTCGACGGGCCTACTCCTGAGTGTTCCTAACCTTGGGTCTCCGATGACACGCTTGGCCCGATACGCCTGGTTCGTTCTCGTCTTCAACGTGGGTGTCATCCTCGTTGGAGCGACCGTGAGGGCTACCGGCAGTGGTGCTGGATGTGGCCCGTCATGGCCCACCTGCCGCGGAGAGGTGGTTCCGGAGTTCGAAGGGGCCACGGCAGTCGAGTTCAGCCATCGGTTCGTGAGCGGCATTGCCCTCGTGCTCGTCTTCATTCTCGTCGCCTGGGTGTGGCGCAGAACCCCGAAAGGCCACCAAGCGCGGCTCGGCTCCATGCTCGCGGGTATTGCCATCGTCATCGAGGCCTTGATAGGGGCGGCAATCGTCCTCGCCGAATGGGTAGCCGACGATGATTCTCTGGCCAGGGCGGTCTCGGTGCCTCTGCATCTGATCAATACGTTGTTCTTGCTCGCGGCTCTCACCCTGACCATCCATTGGCTGACAGGTGGCCGCAAGCTCGACTTCAAGGCGAACCCTGATGTCACCCGTTGGGTGATACTCGGCGGTCTTGCGCTGGTGTTCATCTCCGCCTCAGGGGCGGTCACGGCCCTCGCCGACACGCTCTTTCCGAGCCAGCCCTTCACTCCGGAACTGTCGAGCGGGGGACACTTCCTGGCGCGCCTGCGGGTCATCCACCCGATCCTGGCGATTGGAGCGGCGATCATTGCGTGGTGGATCGCCAGCAGACGCGGGCTACCGCGCTCCAGAGCATCTGTAGCGATTCCACTGTTGATCGGAGTGATGCTCCTCAGTGGTGTCCTCAACATCGCACTTGGCGTTCCTCTGTGGATGCAGTTGATCCACCTGGCTCTGGCCGACGCACTGTGGATTGCCTACGTGCTCGTGTCGGCCCGAGCCCTCGAGGTCAGCGAACAGGTGGCTGTTAGCCACTGATCAGTCTCTGCCTCCAGGCGTGGTCCGGGATGCTTTAGCCTGAGCGAAGGGCCCGCAGAGCTCTCATTCGTAGCTGAAGGCCTCCTCTCGGCTGTCAGTTCACGTCAACTGGGTCACTCCGAGGACCATCCCGGCGACTGCCAGCACGGTCGTCGAGTGGACAACGACGAACATACGCGCATAGCTGTGGAATGTCGCGTTGAGTTCCTCGAATCTGGCGTCGACCTGATCGAACCCGTCGGCCATCTCGCTGCGCAGGAGCGCAAGGTCCGCTCGGGTTGCCACGTCCTCGTCTCTCGACAGAAGCGCCATGAGTGTCTCGGCCGGCTTTCGCCTATCGCGCGTTCTAAGGCAGTGTACAGAGCCTCGGTTTGGGGTGTCGTGGACATGGATACTCACTTTCCCGTCCTCCTGGATTGGAACCTATTGGTTAGGTGTGACGGGAATCAGTTGAGCTGGTCCTCGAGAGTCTCCGCGTCCGGAGTGGGTAGGTCACACACGAACTCCTGGCACACGTAGGCGAGGGTCTTGCCTTCCTGGAATCGATCCAAGAGCAGCGGGATCTCCTCTGTCGCATCGTCAGAGGCTGCAAGGGCGATATGTGGTCGAAATCGCGCCCAGTACACGGATGCCAGATCCCGCCACCTGAGCCCGACGATTGCGAGCTCTTTGCTGTTCATGAAGGCATGAAGAACGGAGAGATGGTGGGCGACCATCGTGGGATAGCGATCCATGAGCAGGGCCGCCGACCGGAGGGCAGAGGTCGACTGGTCGCGACGCTCTGCCTCGCCGGTATACAGGTGAGCGAGCAAGTTCGCCTCCGCCGCGAGGGCGTTCCCCGACGGTAGGGGGTTGTCTGTGAGATCGGTCGGTCGTTTCACGAGAGCCTCTCCCGAGTCACTGGTGGAGAAGTATCCGCCTTCGGGACGGGCGAACTGTTCGAGAAGGCCTACGAGGTTCATTGCCTCCCGGTACCAGCGGTCGTCGCCTGTGGCCTGATAGAGACTGAAGAGGCCGACGGCCATCGAGGCGTGGTCATCGAGGAAGCCAGGCACTGATGTGCGGCCTGCTCTCCAAGACCGCATCAGATGATCCTCGGTCGAGAGGTTCTCCAACACGAAGACGGCCGCATCTGCACCGTGCTGCAAATAGCGCTGGTCGTCCAGGACGGCACCTGCCTCGGCGAGGGCACGAATTGCTAGGCCGTTCCAGGCGGTGACGACCTTGTCGTCCAGGCCAGGCCGTACTCTCTCCGCTCTCGCTTCGAACAGCTCTTGCTTCGCCTCCTCCAAACCCGGCGGAGCTTCCTCTCCCACAACATGGAGGATGTTGGAACCTTCGAAATTTCCGGCTTCTGTCACCCCGTAGTACCGCATGACCGCATCTGCCTCGGAGCCCAGAACGGATCGGATATCTTCGGGAGTCCAGACGTAGAACTTTCCCTCGACGCCTTCGGAGTCTGCATCCTCTGACGAAAAGAAGGCACCGTCGGGGTGGCGGAGATCTCGAATCAGGTAATCGAGGGTGGATCGGCACACGTCGATGAAATCGCTTCGGTCGAATTCAATGCCGGCCCAGAGATAGAGGCGTGCCAGTTGGGCGTTGTCATAGAGCATCTTCTCGAAGTGGGGCACCAGC
>JABAHQ010003788.1_pt1 | contig 12337 bp, 13 predicted proteins | sample 7062091 | NCBI WGS metagenome assembly JABAHQ01 (sample SAMN14534359, study PRJNA622989) | marine sediment metagenome | biome: marine biome [ENVO:00000428]; feature: marine pelagic biome [ENVO:01000023]; material: deep marine sediment [ENVO:00002113] | place: India: Gulf of Kutch | collected...
ATGCATCCTTGTGCCCCATCGTCCTAAATACCCCCTGTGTCAGTATAGTTGTCTTCTCTACTGAACCCAATTCGATTGGGGGCAGTCTGGAGGCGTATGTATTCCAAGCCCTCTAGCCGGACGTTCATACTCTATTGATCCATCGAAATAATCAGGCTTTTCAGTTTGCCTATCCCTTTTCTCGAAATGCATCTGAACTGTACTCCATCTGCGGACCATTAAAATTGGCTTGCCGTTTGGGCGGATGCACCGAAATGGGGCAATAGGCGGGAGAACTCTTCCGGGGAATCAATACGCACAGGTATCATACGCGCTGTATTTTTTACGCTCCTCGGATTCTTCACCCACTTTTCCAGTCCTTTGACCGTCCATCTTTCTCCATCAGCATAAGTGGGTGTGTAGAATTCGGTGAGCAGCCCGGAAAGGTTCGGAGCCACCCTGCCCTCCCCGAGTCCTCCGGCAAGGGGACTCAAGACCCTGTGGCATGACCCGCAGTAGCGGGTAAAAGGGTCTTCCTCCCTTTTTTCTTCCACGAAATGGATGACCAGTGGAATCTCCTTTTCGGGGACAGCCCTCTCCCCGGACGCGGCGAGGAGAGCGTTCACAAGTTCAACCGCCTGAGACTCGGAGAATCTGAAATCCGGCATGTAGAGGGCGGGCGAGCGGATGGCTTTCAGCAGACGTTCTGGAGAGTGACGGGTGGCCAGGCTGTCCAGGTTGCCGGCTAGGCGGTTGCCCCTGCCTGCCGTCTGGTGACAGCGGCGGCAGGCGGCATCTTCAAGCTTGCGTTTGCCACGCTCGACGACCTCGCTGCCCGCAAGCGCCGACCAAGCGAAACGTCCGGCAATGAGCCCATGGTGTGAGATATTCATACGAAGCGTAGCGGGATTGCCCCGATGGCAGCTCACGCAGGAGCCGCGCTCGGCGTGGTGGACCGGATGACAGCCGTGGCAGCTCACCTCCGGCGCGGCGCAGTACCCTGTCTGCAGAGCAACGAGCAGGAAGAATGTCGCTAAAAAGGGAATACGAAGGCCCAATTTTCACCTCTGCAGAAAATGGCGACCAGAGTCAATCCGACGATGCCCAAAAACACTGCGATGGTGAGCAAAGTCACCGGCCACTGGGCGCGCGGCAACCAGCGCGCACCCTTCACCTCCGCCGGTGCCAGATAGGGCAAGCTGAAGAAGAGCCCGCCAAGGCCGATAATGAGGTAGATCATGTACTTGGAATAACTGACCAGCTCCTGGGTCCAGAGCAGAAACCAGGCCGACTTGACCGGATTGGGTACTTCGGCGATATTGGCCGCTGGCTGCAGGGGGGCCTCGATGAACAGGGCCATCAAAGCCAGCAGGGCAGTCGACAGCATCAATGCACGCTTGATGAGCCTGAAAAATGTCGGGGAGCTTTGAACGTAGTTTTTCACAGGTATGGCAGTACCCCCTTGTCCTTGCGCACACGGTAAAAGTGGAGAAAGCAGAGCGTGAGGATCGCGGCCGGCAGCAGCAGAATATGCAGCACGTAAAAACGTAGCAGGGACATCGGTTGCCCGACCCCGTCCGGCACCAGAAAACCCTGGATCAAGTCCCCCAAGGGCGCGGTCTGCACCAACTCCATCCCGGTCTGGGTCGCCCATAGCGCCAACTGGTCCATGGGCAATAGGTAACCGGTGTATCCTTCCAGAACCGCCAGGCACAGAAGCCCCATGCCGATCACCCAGTTCAGTTCCCGCGGGCGACGGAAGGCTCCGGTCAGGATCACGCGAAGGGTGTGCAGAAAGATCAGAACGAGAAAAAAGTGGGACCCCAGCCGGTGCAGGCTACGGACGTAACCGCCCGCTGGGACGGCCGATTCCAGGTGGAGGATCGAGGCGTAGGCTCCCTCGGTGGAGGGCCGGTAATGAAAGAGCAAAAGAAGACCGGTCAGCACCAAAACCAGCAGCACGGAAAAAGCCAAACCTCCGAGGCAGAAGGTATAAGTGATTCGCAGATTCCTCTTCAGGACGACTCGAGGAAAAAGATGTTTCAGAAAATCCTTGAACAAACGAGTCTCACCCCTTAGCTGACGACGACCAGAGAATCTCCCCGATCCTCCACCTGCAACCGCTTCAGAGCCCGGTCGGCTGGCCCCTCCAGCACCTTCCCATCGCTGCCGAAGGTGCTGCCGTGGCAGGGGCAGACAAAATGTTCGGCGGTCAAATTCACAGTGCACCCCAAATGGGGGCAGACCAGACTCAAGGCATACACGCTGCTCGCAATGCGAACGACGGCCACTCTCGACTCCCGATAGACCAGGGCCCCGTTGGCCGGCAAGTCGTCCTTTTTCACCTTGAGCAGAACCTCCGTGGGGCGTTTCGCCGGTACGGTGAAATGCCAGAACAGCCAGGCCATGGCCGGCCAGAAAGTCAGTCCGGCGAGGAATCTTCGACGCGATCGACCAGTCTCTTCCACTTCTCCACATACCTCTTTTTAAAAGTCGGCGTTTTTTCCGACAACCGGCGCACTTTCCAAGGCTCAAGAAAGTCCCCGTTCGTCACCTTCTGCCCCTTGCGGTCCCAAAAGGATTCCAGAGACATTCCGTCCTGCCGGAGAAGATAGATCCGCTCCTCCGGCGGTTCAAGCACAAAACGCCGCGGGTTGTTGTGGCACTCGTCGCACATCACCGTTCCGCGCTGCACGGTGTGGGGGAAGAGGGCCTTCCACTCCGCCGCCAACAAACGATTCTCCTCGCCCACCGCCATCCCCTCTCGGACGTGGGAAAAATAGCTGATGAACTGGGGGCGAATGGGACTGACCCGACCTCGCTCGTTGACCCCCAAGGGGGGCGCGTTCTGCGCTTTCAGGTAGGCACTCTTCAGGTAATCCTCGCCACCCGCCTTTTTGAGGCGAAAATACTGAGCTTGCGGACTGTCGACCATGCGCAGAAAGAATGTCCCGTATTCCTGGGCACTCCAGGCCGAGTGACAGGCGTAACACTCGAGCTTTTCCATATGGGCGGCGATGGCGTGCTCGATGACCCGATCATCGGGTTGATGGCAGCCGGCACAGGTCTTCGCCGCAGTCGCACCCTTCAAAAAACTGGCCATGGTGTGGCAGTCTGAGCAGGCAAGCCCCACCTCACTGTGCAGGTCGGGAAGCATCTTAAGAAAGTGCTCCCCCCCCGCCTCTGGCCCTCGCTGATAGCGCAGATTGTCCTCCCGGGGCGCCCGGCCGAGATACCCGGACCCGGCAAAATATCCTCGGTGACAGGCCAGGCATGTCTCGGTGCCTGGCCGAACGGTCCGGTGGGCATCCTCCCCGTGGCAGTCACCGCAGGAGCTGACGTGGCAGCCCTGGCAGTTCTTTTCAAAAAAGCGGGGATCGCTGCGGCCCCAGGTCCTCTGGACGAAAGCCTTTTCCGCCTGCCTATGGCTCATGGCATGGTCGAACATAGCCTCGTAGCCATCGTGACAACCGGTACAGGTCCGGGCCTTTTCGTCCGGCTTGACCCTGCCGGCCGACGCTCCTGCATGACAGGCACTGCACTGCAGGGAGGTGTGGACTCCTGTGACGTCAACGGCCTGGGCCCTGCCATCCTCGATGCAGAAACTAAGGGGCAGCAGCAGAGCGATCAAGGCAATCGGTAAGCGCACGGCTATCGAGCTCCTTCTGGTAGATGGGGTCCTTGGGGTCATCGTGGCAGACCAGGCAGAGATTGACCTGGAGGATCTTTTTCACTTCACGTCCTGAGAAGGGCCTTGACTTCTCGCGGGTAATCGCCGAGTAGGCCCTTACCCGGCCGTAATCCATGGTGAGGTAGCCATCGAGGGGCTTGCTGTCCGATTTTTCGCAGATCAGGGTCCCCAGGATGTTCCCCTCCTCTTCGACCACATGTTGACCGAAACCGAGAAAGGCAGGGTTGCCGTGGCACTCGCGACAGCTCACCGCCGCCTTGCCCGTGTTGTGCGAGTAAAAAGGGGCAAAGCGAAGCTGGCGCTTGCCGTTGAAGAGAGCAACTTCCTCGTCCTTTTCCTTCTGCCCGTCCTTGCCGATGACGCTGACGAACGTCTGGCATCCCGGCGTAACCGGAGAGACTCTTCCCCTCTGGTTCAGGGCCAGGGGGAAGGGATAGAGCATGCGGTAATCCTCGCTCTCGGAAAAAGCCCCCGGCGTCTCCTTGCCCTTGATGAAATCGCGTCCCATTTTGCCGCGGTCGTACTCGGTGTGGCATCCATAGCACTGCACCACGGTCCGGGAATGGCAACTGTAGCATTCCATCCGTTCGTGGCCCACGATCGTGTGTTCCGGCGTGCCGGTAATGACCTTCGATTCATGCAACTTTCCACTGCGCTTTCCGACGACGAAAATTTTTGCCTCAGCAGCGAACACGTTGGAATATTTCCGCCCCTTGGAGGTCAGCACCATCTCGGTGCCGTGACGCGCCTGCCAGAGGTAGTTCTGCGACTCGCGGAGCGCCTCGTCATTTTCCCGGGAAATGACCTCCGTCTTCGGCCGCTCGGTGGCACTGCCGTGACAGTCCTCGCAGCGGATCTCGGTCTGGTGGTACATATTGCGATAGGCGTAGCCGTCACCCATTACGTCACGGGAGGTATGACAGTCAATGCAGTCCATTCCCTTTTCGTAATGAATGTCGGGGGCTATGCTTTTAACGTTTCGGGCTCCGCTGATCATTTCCGGACCGGGGTATCCGTCGCTGGTAGGCACCAGGCTGTTGTTACCGTCGTATTTGCCCTCGTAGGAAAGGGCAATGCGCCCGCTTCGGTTATGACAGCGAAAGCAGACGCGGTTGTCAGGCAAGGACTTCATCTCATGGGTGTCGGAATAAGGCCACTTGCCCTTGACGGTCGGATCGTTTCCTTCATAGGTGGTGATATCGTTGTATGGAAAATGACAAGCCGCGCAACCGGCGGGATGGCTGGCGCTGTAGACTTCATCGTTCTCGATGCCGACATGACACAACGCGCAGTATTTCCGGTAGAGTTCACCCGAGAGATTGTCCAGTTCCGACACAGGCCGAAGCTCTGAAAAGTCCGCACCGGAGGCTTCAGGCACCTCCCCCCCTCGGGTCCCGTAAAGCTCGCCATCTTCGCCCTCCCAGGTCGCCTGAATGTTGCGGATCATCCCGGTGTTGGTGTACATCAGGTTGCCCTTCATGCGGCCAAGCTGATAGGGATGGCAACGGCCGCAGCTCTTCTGCCAGTATTCAGGGGAAGAGGGGTTCTTGGAGCCGTACATGGCGCGGTGGGACAGGGTCTTGTCCGGAGAGCGATTGTCGCCACCATGGCAACTGATGCAGGAGAGATGGGTGGGGGAAGCAGGTTCGATCTTTGCGTGGCACTGCAGACAGGTCGACTCCGGAAGTTGAGGAGAACATCCAGAGAAGAGCACCGAGGCGAGGCCCAGAAGGGCCCCGGCGACAAAAGAGCCGGCAGGAGGCTGCATATATCCTTTCCCGGAAAGCAACGTCATCTAAAAATGGGTCGAGGGGGAAAGAGGAGGCACTTCCCCCCTCGACCGGCGAACAACACAATACGAAAAAAATGAGTCACAGCCCAGGTTTTTTCCACTTCTGCCAATCTCCGGTCAGGCAAACCGGCTCAACTGCCCCGCATAGACAAACGCGAAGCGGATAATCAGGCTTCCCAACAGAACCAGAACAGCGCTCAGGTTCATCTTCAGAAGGGCGCTCCTGGTCAACTCCTCGTCATGTCCCTCGCGAACTTCCAGGAGCTTGAGAACCAGCGCAAAGGGGAAGACCACCCCGATCAGAACAATGGCCGCTCCATACCACAGGTATTCTCCTGTGAACGCGAAGAAGGGCATGATCGATGCGCGGTGAGCACCGGACGAGGTGTACTGGCCGTAGAAAAAGAGAGGCAGAACCGTCATCTCGGCGGCGATCAGCAGGATATCGAGCTTGGTGAAGAAGAGCTTCACCGCCTTCTGCCGGGCGATCATGATCATGAAAGCGGCGCCCGCTGACAGCGCCGAGAGGAGAAACAGCACCGGCAGAATGGAGGAATTCCACAGCGGTCGGGCGATCAGGCTGCTCAGAAGCACTCCTGTGTATATACCGATGAAAATCCCCATCAGCAGATTGAAAAAAGCGATGTAGCGCAAGTGCGGTTTCAGGCGCCGCGCCAGGTTCTTGAGAATATCCAGGCGCAGCCAGTCGTACTTCTCTTCGGGAAGCGCCGCCAGAGAAAAGATGGCGCTGGCGGGGAAGAAGACCAGCAGCCCCCAGGAGCCCCAAGACATCGGGGAGAGGGGCTGCACCGTCAGGTAGAACCAGAACACGTTGAGTTTTCGTTCCAGGTCGAGGAAGATGAAAAACATGCCGATGCCGAGGATAATCGGCACCCAGAGGGGGGCCAGGTAGCGGGCCGCCTCCTCACGGGCCAGTTCGCCATCCCGGCGCAGGTGCAGGACGGCAGCCGCCACTGCCAGCCCGCCGGAGAGACCGCCTAAAAAGAGGTAGAGCGCCACTCTCCAGTCCCAGACGTGTATGTGCGGAAAGGCCAGGGCGTTGGCCCCGGTAACGGTAACTTCCATGGATTGTCTCCTAGACCGGTTTCCCGTATTTTTTAATGTAAAAGATGCGCGGCTCGGTTCCTGCGCTTTTGAGCTGAACATCGCTTGGCCACTTCTTGAGAAGCTTGCGCACAGCACTTTCCGGGTCATCGAGGTCGCCGAAGATGCGCGACTGACCGACGCAGGTCGCCACGCAGGCCGGCTTCTTGCCTTCCTTGACCCTGTGGGAACAGAAGGTGCATTTATCAACGTAGCCCTTCTCGTGGTTTACATAGCGGGCGCTGTAGGGGCAGGCTGCTATGCAGGCCTTGCAGCCCACGCAGCGATGCTTTTTGAGCAGGACCATACCAGTCTTCCGGTCCTTGTAAGACGCCCGGGTCGGACAGTTGTAGACACAAGGCGGATTGTCGCAGTGCGAGCAGAGCTCGGAGCGGTGCTCCATAAGAAGCTTGGGAAACTTTCCCTCCACCTTCTCGATGATCCGCGTCCGGTACTGGCCCGGCGGCACCTCGTTCTCCGCCTTGCAGGCCACGATGCAGGCCATGCAGCCCACGCAACGTCTCTGATCAACCACCATCACATAATTGGGCATTTCAGGCCTCCTTTACCAGCTTGACGAAATTCACCCGCATGCCCGTGGTTCCAGCGATGGGATCGACCGCGTAACGGGTAATCAGCTTCTGATCGTCGGCGCCTTTCATGTAGGCCTGGCCCAACCGTTTGGCGGTCTGGCCGAAACCGTGCACCATAAAGACACAGTCCCTGCGGATCCTCTCGGTCGCCTTGACTCGAATGCGGTTGCTTTTGACGCCGTCCTGGTTGACGAGACGGACGTAATCGCCGTTCTCCAGGCCCAGACGTTTTGCCTTATCGGCGTTCACCCAGACCTCGTTTTCAGGATCGAGTTCGGAGAGGACCGGATTGTTGATGGTCCTGCTGAAGGTGTGCACGGGGCTGCGCCCGTAGAGCAGTCGGAACTGATCCTCGCCGGGCTGTTCCGGTGCTTTGTAGCGAGGCACCGGATCGAAGTCACTGAAGAGCAGCTCCTCGTTGTAGAGCAGGATCTTCTTGGAGTAGGTATGGAAGGAAGCCTCGTTGCCGGGGCCTATGTAGGGGGCGGCGGTATTCGGGATGACGACCACCCCTTCCTCCCTGAGCTGCTCGTAGTCGAGGTCCCAGACCAGGCACGCCTCTTCGAGCTGCTCCTCGTAAGTCTCCCAGGGGTAGTACTCATCGAGCCCCAGATGCAGTCCCAGTTCCCGCGCGATCCACCAGCCTGGCTTCGAGTCGTACATCGGTTCTACGGCCGGCTGGCGGGTGGCGAAGCGCAGGTCCCTTCCCTTAAGGGCGGTAATGGCGTCATGGCGCTCGAGATAGGTGCACTCGGGCAGGACTACGTCAGCCATCATGGCCGTCGCGGTCGGCATGACGTCCACCGCCACCAGCAGGTCGAGGTTGTTGATCGCCGCCACAGTTTCCGGCTGGTTGGGCATGGCTGCCATCAGGTTGGTCCCGGTGACGATCCAACCCTTGATCGGGTAGGGCTTGCCCGTGATCGTCGATTCGCGCACGACGTTGGTCACGCCTTCCATACCGGCGTGAGGATAGCCGCCGCGGTTGAGAGCCTCCCGCTGAGGCTCGGGGAAGGGCTTCGGCCCCGGGATGGGCGCCACCCTGGCCTTGGTGGCCATGTAGACCCCGCCTTTGCGTCCCCAAGTTCCGAGGATCGCCTGCAATATAGCAATGGCGCGCTCGCGCTGGACGTCGTTGCCGTCCCAGGTAACGTGGCGCCCGGGATGGATGCACACGGCAGGGGCGTTCTTGCCCATCAGCCGGGCCGTCTCGTGAATCTGGTCTGCCGGCAGCTCGGTCTCCTTGGCCGCCCACTCGGCCGTGTACTCGGAAACCTCGGCGGCCAGGTCCTCGAACCCTTCGCAGTATTTCTCCACGAAGGCACGATCATACCACTTGTTTTCAATGATAATGTTGGTCCAGGCCAGGATCAAAGCCATGTCGGTCCCCGGCCTGATCGGCAGCCAGCGATCGGCCTTGCCGGCAGCGGTGGAGAAGCGCGGATCGACGACGACAACCTTCGCACCGTTGGCGATCCCCTCTGTAAAATCCTGGACCTGACTGCTGTGCATGTTTTCGCCGAGATGGGATCCGAAAAGGACGATCATCCGGCTGTCGGGCATGTCGAGGCGCTCGGGCGAGCCGATGTCGCCGCCATAGGTCAGTTCGTAGGCCGCCACCCGGGGGCCTCGGCATTGGGCGAAGGACGGCATCGCCACGTTCGGGCTGCCGTAGGCAGAGAGCAGGGGATAAAAATGCGATGTTGGCGAGCCGTGGGAGAACAGGGCCACGGACTCAGGCCCGTACTGCTTCTTGATGGCCTGCATTTTCTCTGCGACCAGGGACAGCGCCTCGTCCCAGCTCGCCTCCCGGTACTGACCGTCACCGCGCTTACCGGTGCGGATGAGAGGCTTTTTCAGCCGGTCCGGATCGTAGAGCAGGCCGATCCCGCCGTTGCCCCGCCCACAGAGACGGCCACGGCTGTGGGGATGCAGGGGGTTTCCCTCCAGCTTAACCACCCGCCCGTTGATGACCTTGGCAAAGCCACCGCACTTCCAGAAACACATCTCGCAATAAGTGGGGATGTATTCGGCGTCGGCCAACCCCTTCTCTTCGGCCCACAACAGAAACTTGTCCGGGCAGTAGACCGTGGCTGCCAAACCGGCCGTCGCCGCCCCGGAAAGTTTCAGAAAGTTTCTCCGCGAGCACTTTTTATTCACGCTTCTCACTCCTTCCAAGGCCGGGAATCGCCCCGGCGTGCTGATTCCTGGGACCGGCGTTCCCGGAGCTAGCGCCCCGGGAACGCCGGTTTGTCAACAGCCTTGCAGCATCTGGCTCGGATCCGCCGCCTTCGGCTTCACCTCGATCGACTGTCCCAAGGTCAGGTCCTTGGCCTTGGACCTCCTTACCTTGAGGCTTACCTTTTGCCCGTCGACACCCTGAACCTTGGCCAAGCCGCCGAGGGTCTTGGCAAGGGCTCCTTTCTCAACCCAGGGCGGGACCTGGCTTTCGACTTCCATGGTCACTTCCGCACCGTCAATGGCGGTGATCGGTCCCTTGAAAGCGAAGGTCGCGGCGGCCAGACCGACCACGAAAAGCAGGGCAAGACAGAAAATCATGGTTTTTTTCATTGGTTCATCCTCCTAGTGGGTTGGGGGTTAAAAGACCACCTGAAGCTGTGCCGTCACCGTGCTGAAATCCTCCACGTCAGCGGTCTCCTGATCGTAATCGATGTTGCTGTACTCGAGAGTCAGCTTCAGGTCCTGCCCGCGGAAATAGTAGTTGAAGCCGGCACCGAGCCAGTCGACATCCTGGTTGACGATGTCGTCCAGTTCGGCAAAGCTCCACTGCTCGTACCGTCCGAAGATCTGTAGCGGAGTCTCCGGCAGCATGTAGCCGCCCTTGTAGTAGGATCCGTTCTTCTCCCCGGTCAGGCCGATGGTTCCGGGATCTGGATTGGCCCCCTTGTAAGCGTCGTCCAGGTCGTAGTCGGTGTAGGCCGCGCTGGCGGTAAAGGTGCCGAAGTCGAAGGACGGATACTCGAAGAAGATGTCGGCCGTCCACGCCGAGAGGTCAACGGGGTCGGTCTGGGCCACGGTGTCGGCATAGGCGACATCCGGTTCGAAGGTATAGGCACCGCCGATGGTCAGCACCGACTTGTTGCCCCTGTAGGTGCCCTTGTAGCCGTAGCCGCTCTCCGGCTCCAACAGGGAGACGTGGGCGCGGGCGCTGTAGCGGAAATTGGACTTGGGTGAGGAGACGCTGTCATTTCGGCCGTTCATCACGTCCAAGCGGTACTGGAGCTTCTTGTCAAGCAGGTTGCCCCACAGCGCCACGCCCTTGCTGCGGGTGCCGACATAGGGAGCGCGAATAAGCACCGAGCGGTCGAGGGTCAGCGGTTTTTCGCACGCCTCCAGATTCTCGCGGGTAAAGTTGTATTTGAACTTACCGAGCCAGACGTTGAAGGCGTCGTTGGCCTTGAAGCGCATGACCGCGTCGAGCAGGATGAACTCCGAATCGTCGCCGGTAATATCTTCCCCGTCGTTGACGCCGAAGGGCGTGATGTTTCGGTCTTCGCTGAACTCGGTCTGGACATAGAGGCCGAAATGAGAACCGTAGGCGCCCATCAGGGCAATGCGATTGCGCCGGAAGTTGAACTCCGAGGTATTCCCCTCGCCGTCCGACTCGGCACCGGTGTCACGGGTCAGCAATTGAAACTGTCCCTTGTAATCGAGCTTCAGCAAACCCTGATCCTCGGGACCGAACTTCCATACCGGGCCGGCGAACGCCGGGGCAGCCAAACACCCGACCAGGAACGTTGCAATGCTCAAGATCCATACTTTTTTACAATTCATGCGGATCCACTCCTTTTCAGTCAGTCCCCCCGGCCATCCGGGGGAAGGGGTCATCTCAGCTAGCAACCGCCCAGGGCAGGCTGATTAGGAGAAGGCAGGCTACCTCCTCCATCGGTGCTGCTTGCTTCCTGCTGATATTTGCTATCCTCGTTCTCCACCTGGTTGACCGCCGGATCGCTCGGGGCGACACCCAGCAGGTTCTCGTCGGGGTTGAGCGGGGCGACCTTCACGGTATTGTCGACGTTGTAGACCAAGGACCCCATGTAGGTGCTGTTATCCAGCACCCAGGGTGACCCGGCGGGCAGTTCGCCACCCACGTTGGGATCGTCGGAGAGCTTGCCCCACTGGCTCCAGGAACCGTCGTAGGTCATGACGTCCCAGCCCAGGAGGCCGTCGAGGACGAAGAATCCGGTGGACGCGATGTAACCGGTGCGGCAGTAGGAGTAGATCGGTCCATCGGTATTGAAGATTCCCGCAGCGTTGAGAGCGGCTTCAATGTCGGCGGCCGACTTGAAGCGGAAATCCCCTTTGTCGTAATCCACATTGAAGTTCTTCCAGACGAAGGACTCGCCGCCGACTGGTCGGCCCTCGAAGACTACGTAGTCGCCACCATCACCGAAGACGCCAGGGGTGGAGCCGGTGGCGGTCTTGTCGCCGCGAAAATCGACCGGCGTGCCGCGTCCGTCACGGACAGCATCCATCAGCTCAGGCAGGGAGACGCGCAGATCGGGTTGCAGGTTGCCTATCGCCTGCACTGACAGATCGGAAGGCGTAACGGCAACAGGCTCGCCGGTGACCACTTCGGAGGGGATCCAGGCACCGTTGTAGCCGTCGAGCACCTTGATCTGGTCCTTCGGCCAGCCGTAGTAGCGGAAAAGGAAATAGGCCCGGCTGGGGAAATAGGTGGCTGTCAATGATGACGTGATGACGATGGTGGTGTTCTCGTCGATGCCGTGTTTCTGGATCAGGGTATTCATGCGTTCGGCATCGACCACCATGTTGACTGCTGCGGCGGGGCCTTCGAGCCTGTGTTGAACATGTCCGGTAGCGGGAGAAATATCCCACAGCTGAGCGCCCGGAATATGGCCCTTGGCGTAGCTGCCGGGAATGTAGTTTCCGTCCTCGTCTACGCTGGAGGCTGTAGCGGCATCGAGCAGAACAACCCGCTTGCTGCCGCTGCCCGGTGCAATGTCGAGCAGTCCGGCATCGATCCAGCCCTGCAGGGTTTCGGGATTGATCAGCACCTCGGCGGGCGCATCAGCCACCGGGCCTGAGAAGGTCACCGACGAAACGCCTCCGACCGCGGCCAAGTCGGCCTCCTCCACCTGGTTGGCGGCCGGGTTGACACCGCCCGATCCGTCAAAGGGATCAGGCTGGTCCGCC
>JABAHQ010007466.1_pt4 | contig 12333 bp, 14 predicted proteins | sample 7062091 | NCBI WGS metagenome assembly JABAHQ01 (sample SAMN14534359, study PRJNA622989) | marine sediment metagenome | biome: marine biome [ENVO:00000428]; feature: marine pelagic biome [ENVO:01000023]; material: deep marine sediment [ENVO:00002113] | place: India: Gulf of Kutch | collected...
GAACGCTGGTTCGGCTTCGACGACGGCATCTACAGTGCTGCACGCCTGCTGGAGATCCTCAGTCAGGACAAGCGTGACGCCGAACAGGTGTTTGCCGCCTTCCCCTGCGATATCTCGACGCCGGAGATCAACATCACGGTGACAGAGGAAAGCAAATTCACCATCATGGACGCCCTGCAACGCGACGCCAAATGGGGCGAAGCCAACCTGATCACCCTCGACGGTGTGCGGGTCGACTATCCCAAGGGCTGGGGCCTGATCCGCGCCTCAAACACCACCCCGGTGCTGGTACTGCGCTTCGAGGCCGACAGCGAAGAAGAGCTCAGCCGCATCCAGGACGTCTTCCGCGGCCAGCTGCTCAGCGTTGCACCCGACCTCAAACTGCCGTTCTGATTTTGCGGAGTCCTGCATGACCCTCAGCCGTGAAGCTGCCACCCAATTCGCCAAGGTCCTGTCCGAAGCGCTGCCCTACATCCGCCGATTCGTCGGCAAGACGCTGGTCATCAAGTACGGCGGCAACGCGATGGAGAGCGAGGAGCTGAAGACCGGCTTCGCCCGCGACATCGTGCTGATGAAGCAGGTCGGCATCAATCCGGTGGTGGTGCACGGCGGCGGCCCGCAGATCGGCGACCTGCTCGAGCGCCTGAACATCGAAAGCCACTTCGTCGACGGCATGCGGGTCACCGACAGCCAGACCATGGATGTGGTGGAGATGGTCCTCGGCGGCCAGGTCAACAAGAGCATCGTCAGCCTGATCAACCAGCATGGCGGCCGCGCCATTGGCCTGACCGGCAAGGATGCCGGCCTGATCCGCGCCAGGAAGCTCAAGGCGACCCGTCAGACGCCGGAGATGATCAAGCCGGAAATCATCGACATCGGCCATGTAGGCGAGGTTACCGGCGTCAACGCCGAGCTGCTGGAAATGCTGGTGCAGGGCAACTTCATCCCGGTAATCGCGCCGATCGGCGTGGGCGAGAACGGCGAGTCCTACAACATCAACGCCGATCTGGTGGCCGGCAAGGTGGCAGAGGCGTTGAAGGCCGAAAAGCTCATGCTGCTGACCAACATCGCGGGCCTGATGGACAAGCAGGGCAACGTGCTGACCGGGCTGTCCACCGCTCAGGTCGATGCGCTGATTGCCGATGGCACCATCTATGGCGGCATGCTGCCGAAGATCCGCTGTGCACTGGAAGCCGTGCAGGGCGGCGTCAACAGCGCGCATATCATCGACGGCCGCGTGCCCAATGCGGTGTTGCTTGAGATTTTTACTGACGTGGGGGTCGGCACGCTGATCACCAACAGTCAGCGCTGACCTGTACATGAAAAAGGGGAGCCCAGGCTCCCCTTTTTCGTGTGCGCTAGAACCTCAGAGATCGATGCGGAACGATTCGAGCATCGCCGGAATGCCTGGGAACATGCCGATGCCCAGCATCACCGCGCACAGCACGATGAACACGATGGTCGGGATCACCCAGCGGTGCAGATGGCTCAGCGACTGACCGCGCTCCTTGTCACCAATCAGACCGAGGTTGTCCAGCAGCACGGTGAGTGACCAGCCGAACACCGGATTGACCAGCGCCGAAGAGAAAATCACGATGGCTGCCGACTGCGATGTCTTGCCCTCGCGGGTCATCTGCATGCCGGCTTCCAGCAGCGGCAGGAACACACCGACCATCAGCGCCACGCTCAGTACCGGCGGCCAGATGGCCAGGTCCATCGGATAGCCCCAGAGCGCGGCGACCACGCAGAGCAGGCCGGTGAGCAGCGCACCTGCGGGGATCGGACGCTTGGCGATGGCCGCCGGGACCATGAAGGTACCCCAGGACGACGCCAGGTTGCCCCCGCCCAGCGAAGTGCCGACGATCTGCCGCGCTGCCGCGACGCACATGGTGTCGTCGATGTTCATCAGCACCTTCTTCGCCTTGGGCGGATAGTTGAGCTGCTGGAACACCCGATGACCGAGGAAGTCCGGCGACCACATGGCCACCGCCAGCACGGCGAAAGGCGCGACCGCGATGAAATGGTGCAGGTCCGGCAGGCCGATCTGCCAGCCGGTGTCCTCGCCCCACCAATACATTGGATTGAGATTCGGCACGCCGGGCTCGGTGGTGAACTCGAACGGAGCGCCCATCACGAAGGCGATCAGCGCAGCCAGAGCCGAGCCCAGCGGAATCGCCAGCCAGCGCATGCGGATATGCTCGAGATAGGCATACATGACGATGGTCGCGAAGACTACGACAAAGGCGATATAGCCCATGTCGAAACTGTCGGCCCAGCCGAACAGCTTCTTGATCTGCGAGGTGATGCCGATGAAGCCGAGGTAGAGCAACAGACCGCCGCACACCCCGTCGCTGGTCAGCCGCGCCAGCAGGCTGCCACCCTTGAACACGCCGAGGGTAAAACCGAGCACCCCAACCATGATGCCCAGCGCCATCGGATGGCCGCCCGAAGCGACGATCAGTGGAATCAGCGGGATCAGCGGACCATGGGTTCCGGCCAGGTTGGCGGTGGGATTGAGGAAGCCGGAAAACAGCACCACGAACAGCAGCGCGGCAATCAGCATCTCGTAGCGCGCGTTCTCGATCACAAACTCGTTGGACAGCCCCATCGGACCGGCGAACGCTGCGACCACTGCGGCCACCATGACAATCTTGCCGATGGTTGCCGCCATGGCTGGCACCCAGTCTTCGTACTCGAAACGGTAGTCACGAAACGGCAGGTTCACGCCCCAGCGTTTCGGCGCCATGATCTCCAATTCGTGTTCAAGGTATTCAGCGCGAGTCGCGAAATTTCCCTTCGGCTTGTGAAGCTCCTGATAACTGCGTAGGTTCCTATCATTCATGCCAGTCAGCCATACCGAAAATTTTGCGCAACGGTACAGACTGACTCCAAGCAACTCATCACGACCTTGAAACTATTGAGTTAGAGCGGTCTTTTATGATAGTAAGCAAGCTACGCATTCATCCAGAAAAATGGCGAATCGCCATTAATGCGTCGAGATTGCTTTCAGCAGGAAGTTTCGAAGGGGCACGCCAGGTCGACGCGCTTATAGATTCTGTCCGAGCAGCTCGGCGACTCGCTGCCGATCCTGGGCGAAGCTGACCTCCGCCTCGGCACGCGTCTTCTCGAAACGCGCCAGGTCTCGCAACAGGCTCTGCTCTTCCTTCTCGAGGTTTTCGATCTGCGCCAGCAGGTTCTCAGGGACATTGCGCCCCGCCCGCTCGTGGTTCGCCGCCTGCTTGCGCAGACTGCTGTGCTGACTGCGGATGGATTGCAGGTTGCCCTGAGACAAGCCGATCACGCTATCGAGCTCGGCCAGTTTGCGCGCTTCAGCTCGCTCGACATCCTCTACGCTGGCATAGAGACGCAGCAGCTGTGCATCCGACGCATCGCGCGCCTTCTTCGCCTGCAGCCGGGCGAACTCTTCGGCGGTCGGCGCCGGCGGCACCTCGCGAACCACGCGCCCCTGCTCGTTGAGCACCTGATAACCGCGGGAGATATGCTGCGGCGGCACGCCGTGGCGATCGAGAACCACCACGCCACGTTCGTCGACATAGCGATAAAGCTCGGCAGCCGAGGCCAATACCGGACAGATGACCCCCAGCAGGAGCATCGTTCGAGTGGCTACCGATCTACGCATGTGCAATACCTACCCTGGGTCAGATTCCGTACTGCTCGCGATAAGCCTGAACCGCGGGCAGGTGCTGTTTCAGCTGAACATCATCGGCGAGATATTCCAGCACTTGCTCCAGGGACACAATACTGATCACCGGCATTCGATAATCACGTTCAACTTCTTGAATCGCCGACAGCTCGCCCTGCCCTCTTTCCTGCCGATTCAGAGCAATCAGCACACCTGCCGCCTCGGCATTCTGTGCCCGGATGATCTGCATGACTTCACGGATGGCGGTGCCGGCGGTAATCACATCGTCAACGATCAGCACGCGGCCGGTCAGCGGGGCGCCGACCAAGGTGCCGCCCTCGCCGTGATCCTTGGCTTCCTTGCGGTTGAAGCACCACGGCAGGTCACGCTGATGCTGCTCGGCCAGCGCGATGGCCGTGGCTGCGCCGAGCGGGATGCCCTTATAGGCCGGACCGAAGATGACGTCGAAATCCAGGCCGTTCTCGATCACCGCCGAGGCGTAGAACCGCCCGAGCTGTGCCAGCGCGCTGCCGCTGTTGAACAGACCGGCATTGAAGAAATAGGGACTGGTACGCCCCGACTTGAGGGTGAACTCACCGAAACGCAGAACGCCGCGCTCGATGGCGAAGCGGATGAACTCGCGCTGGTACGCCTGCATGAAGAAATTTCCCGGAAAACCACTGTTTTAGCTAATTGCGAAGAGCTTGGGTTATCATACACGCACGTGTTTTTAGGGGCCATTTATGCGGATCATCAGCGTCAACGTGAATGGCATTCAAGCGGCGGCACAGCGGGGATTGCTCAGCTGGCTGCAAGCGCAGAATGCCGATGTCATCTGCCTGCAGGATACCCGCGCCTCCGCCTTGGAACTCGACGACCCCGCCTACCAACTGGATGGCTACTTCCTCTACGCCTGCGATGCCGAGATTCCGGAGCAGGGAGGCGTGGCGCTCTATTCCAGGCTGCAGCCCAAAGCCGTGATCACCGGCCTGGGCTTCGAGACGGCGGATCGCTACGGGCGTTATCTGCAGGCCGACTTTGACAAGGTCAGTATCGCCAGCCTGCTGGTGCCTTCAGGTCAGGGCGGCGATGCCAACCTGAACCACAAGCTCAAGTTCATGGATGACTTCGCCCACTATCTGGACAAGCAGCGCCGCAAGCGCCGCGAGTACATCTACTGCGGCTCGCTGTACGTCGCCCACCAGAAGCTGGACGTGAAGAACTGGCGCGACTGCCAGCAGGATCCGGGCTTCCTCGCGCCTGAGCGCGCCTGGCTGGATGAGATCTTCGGCAACATGGGCTATATCGACGCGTTGCGCGAGGTCAATCGCGAAGGCGACCTGTTCAGCTGGTGGCCGGATACCGAGCAGGCCGAGATGCTCAACCTCGGCTGGCGCTTCGACTACCAGATCCTGACCTCAGGCCTGCGCCGCTTCGTGCGCAGCGCCCGCCTGCCGCGCCAACCGCGCTTCTCGCAGCACGCCCCGCTGATCGTCGATTACGACTGGACGCTGAGCCTGTAATACACGATTCGCAACGGCGGCCGGCACGCGATGTGTCGGCCGCCGTTCAGCTGTCAGGGAATCGAAACCGTCCTATCTGACGATCCGCCAGCAGAAGGNNTTGGCACGGATGCCGGCGATCACCACCAGCACCAGCGCCACCACGCTCACCAGCACCATCAGCGGAAAGCCGATGAGGATCCAGGCCAGCACGCCACAGATCATCATCGCAAGGCTGAAGGTCAGCTGGAAATTCAGCGCCTCCTTGCCCTGTTGGTCGACGAAGGGGTCCATGTCCTTCTTCAACTGCCAGACGATCAGCGGGCCGAGCACGTTGCCGATCATCGGCGCCAGGAACCAGAAGAACGCCGAGTAGTGGCAGAACATCGCCCACTGACGCGCTTCGCGGCTGGGCAACGGCACGAGATCCTGATCGCTCATTTCGCCTTACCTCTCGCTCAGTCCGCCAGCGCCGCGCGCTGCAGTTCGAACAGCTGACGCACACCATCGTGGGCCAGCGCCAGCATGGCGTTGAGCTCGTCGGCATGGAACGGCGCGCCCTCGGCCGTGCCCTGAACCTCGATGAAGCCACCGGCGTCGGTCATCACGACGTTCAGATCGGTTTCGGCAGCCGAGTCCTCCAGATAGTCCAGATCGAGCACCGGCTCGCCCTGATAGATGCCGACCGATACGGCGGCAATCATCTGCTTGACCGGATCGCCGCCCTTCAGACCGCCGCGCTTCTTCAGCACCTTGAGGGCGTCGATCACGGCCACCATGGCGCCGGTGATCGAGGCGGTGCGCGTACCACCGTCGGCCTGGATCACGTCGCAGTCGATGTACAGGGTGTTCTCGCCGAGCTTGCTCATGTCCAGCGCGGCCCGCAGCGAACGGCCGATCAGACGCTGGATTTCCAGGGTACGCCCGCCCTGCTTGCCCCGCGCCGCTTCGCGCTGGTTACGCTCACCCGTGGCGCGCGGCAGCATGCCGTATTCGGCGNNTGGCCCTTCAAGAAGCGCGGTACGCCGGCTTCGACGCTGGCGGTGCAGATCACTTTGGTATCACCGAACTCCACCAGCACCGAGCCTTCGGCATGCTTGGTGTAGTTGCGGGTGATGCGGATCGAGCGCAGCTGGTCGGCGGCACGGCCACTGGGTCGCTTCATGGGTAGGTCCTGCTAGAGAAGAATGTGAGCGGCATTATAGAGCCCCTTGACCGGGAAAGGGTCGCGACAGTCCGGTCGTCTCTGCAGCGATTGCCGGTTTCCTTTACAATCCTCCGCCTTTCGCAGTCCGCATCCGAGAGGTTAACCCGATGGTCCACAGCATGACGGCCTTTGCCCGCAGCGAGCAGGCCGGCGCCCATGGCACCCTCAGTTGGGAAATCCGCTCGGTCAATCATCGCTATCTGGAGCCGCACCTGCGCCTGCCGGAAGCCTTTCGCGACCTCGAAGGCCAGGTGCGCGATGCCCTGCGCAAAGGACTCTCGCGCGGCAAGGTGGAATGCACCCTGCGCTTCGCGGAGGAAGGCCAGCGCGGCAACCTGCAGGTCGACCAGGAGCGCGCCAGCCAGCTGATCGCCGCCGCTGAAAGCGTTGCCGCGCTGATCCGCCAGCCTGCCGCCATCGATCCGCTGCAGGTGCTCGGCTGGCCTGGTGTGCTGGTCGGCGATGCGCTCGATCCGCAAGCGCTCAACCAGAGCGCACTCGAGCTGTTCCACAAGGCGCTGGAGCAGCTCAAGGAAGGTCGCCGCCGCGAGGGCGAGGAGCTGGCCAAGTTGCTCGGCGAACGCCTGGACAGCATCCTCGAGGAAGTCGCCACGCTGCGTGAGCAAGTGCCACAGATGCTCGCCACCCAGAGGCAGAAGATTCTCGACCGTTTCAGCGAGGTGCGTGCCGAGCTGGATCCGCAGCGCCTCGAGCAGGAAATGGTTCTGCTGGCGCAGAAGAGCGATGTCGCCGAGGAACTCGACCGCCTGAGCACCCACGTCAGCGAAGTGCGGCGGGTGCTCAAGGCCGGCGGCGCCGCCGGGCGCCGCCTCGACTTCCTCATGCAGGAACTCAACCGCGAGGCCAACACCCTCGGCTCGAAAGCCTTCGACCCGCGCAGCACTCAGGCCGCGGTAAACCTGAAAGTCCTCATCGAGCAGATGCGCGAACAGGTACAGAACCTCGAATAACTGCCAGCAGCCGTTGCGGCTGGTCTATTTTTTGTCCCACAGCGTTTTCCAGGAAGCCGTCATGTCCGCCACCACCGGTACGCTCTATATCGTTTCCGCGCCTTCCGGGGCCGGCAAGACCAGCCTGGTCAAGGCCCTGGTCGATGCACAGCCGCAGGTGCGGGTGTCGGTCTCCCACACCACCCGCGCCATGCGTCCGGGTGAGGTAGACGGGGTCAACTATCACTTCGTCAGCCGCGAGGAATTCCTCGCGCGCCTGGAGCGCAACGAGTTTCTCGAACACGCCGAAGTGTTCGGCAACCTTTACGGCACCTCCCAGCGCTGGCTGGAACAGACGCTGGCCGAGGGCTACGACGTGATCCTCGAGATCGACTGGCAGGGCGCGCGGCAGGTGCGCAGGCTGATGCCCGAGGCGACATCGATCTTCATCCTGCCGCCGACCCAGGAGGCCCTGCGCCAGCGCCTGAACAACCGCGGCCAGGACAGCGACGAGATCATCGAGAAGCGCATGCGCGAAGCGGTCAGCGAGATGAGCCACTACGTCGAGTACGACTACCTGGTGATCAACGACGACTTCGCCCACGCGCTGATCGATCTGCAGTCGATCTTCCGCGCCAATCAGCTCAAGCAGCAGGCCCAGCAGCAGCGCCATGCGCGCCTGCTCAGCGAGTTGCTGGCCTAAGCCGGCACGGCGCTACCGCCTGAGAAACAGCGCTTCCATTACGGCTGGTGATTTTTTAGACTACTCCGTCCGCTCGCCCATCCGGGCATGCTCTACCGTTACTGATCACGAGGAACACCATGGCCCGCGTTACCGTTGAAGACTGCCTGGACAACGTTGATAACCGCTTCGAGCTGGTCATGCTTGCCACCAAGCGCGCACGTCAACTGGCGACCGGCGGCAAGGAGCCGAAAGTGGCCTGGGAAAACGACAAGCCTACCGTTGTCGCGCTGCGCGAGATCGCTTCCGGCCTGGTCGACTACGATGTCATTGCTCAGGACGAAATCGTTGACGATGAACCGCTCTTCACCCAGTACGAGGAAGAGCCGAACGAGGCCATCTGATTAAATGCCAGGTCGAAGTCGAACCGAGAAGATCGAAGTCAGCCGGCAGGGAGTACGACCTTGCCAGCCATAGACGCACTCGCGGATCGCCTGTCGACCTATCTCGGCCCGGACCAGGTCAACCTGGTTCGCCGAGCCTATTTCTATGCCGAGCAGGCCCATGACGGGCAGCGCCGGCGCAGCGGTGAAGCCTACGTCACCCATCCGCTGGCGGTGGCCAGCATCCTCGCCGACATGCACATGGACCATCAGAGCCTGATGGCCGCCATGCTGCACGACGTCATCGAGGATACCGGCATTCCCAAGGAAGCTCTGGTCGCCCAGTTCGGCGAAACCGTCGCCGAGCTGGTCGATGGGGTCAGCAAGCTGACCCAGATGAACTTCGAGACCAAGGCCGAGGCCCAGGCCGAGAACTTCCAGAAGATGGCCATGGCCATGGCCCGGGACATCCGCGTGATCCTGGTCAAGCTCGCGGACCGCCTGCACAACATGCGCACCCTGGAGGTGCTGGCCGGCGAGAAACGCCGGCGCATCGCCAAGGAAACCCTGGAAATCTACGCACCGATCGCCAATCGCCTCGGTATGCACACGATGCGCGTGGAGTTCGAGGATCTGGGCTTCAAAGCCATGCACCCGATGCGCTCCGAGCGTATCCGCGCCGCGGTGCGCCGCGCTCGCGGCAACCGCAACGAGATCGTCGAGAAGATCGAGCAGTCGCTGATTCACTGCCTCGAGCGCGATGGTCTGGAAGGCGAGGTGCTGGGTCGCGAGAAGCACCTGTACAGCATCTACAAGAAGATGCGCGGCAAGCGCAAGGCGTTCCACGAGATCATGGACGTCTATGCCTTCCGCATCGTGGTGGACAAGGTCGATACCTGCTACCGCGTGCTCGGCGCGGTGCACAGCCTGTACAAGCCGCTGCCAGGGCGATTCAAGGACTACATCGCGATCCCCAAGGCCAACGGCTACCAGTCGCTGCACACCACCCTGTTCGGCATGCACGGCGTGCCCATCGAGATCCAGATCCGCACACGCGAAATGGAAGAGATGGCCAACAACGGCATCGCCGCGCACTGGCTGTACAAATCCAACGAGGATGAAGTGCCCAAGGGCACCCACGCCCGCGCACGGCAATGGGTCAAGGGCCTGCTGGAGCTGCAGCAGCGCGCCGGCAACTCGCTGGAATTCATCGAGAGCGTCAAGATCGACCTGTTCCCGGACGAGATCTACGTGTTCNNTTCGCCTACGCGGTACACACCGATGTCGGCAACACCTGCATCGCCTGCCGCGTCAACCGTCGCCTGGCGCCGCTGTCGCAACCGCTGGAAAGCGGCTCGACGGTGGAGATCGTCACCGCACCGGGGGCTCGGCCGAACCCGGCGTGGCTGAATTTCGTCGTCACCGGCAAGGCGCGCACGCACATTCGCCATGCGCTTAAGCTGCAGCGCCGCTCGGAGTCCATCAATCTCGGCGAGCGGCTGCTGAGCAAGGCCCTCAGCGGTTTCGAGACGAGCCTGGACAAGATCAGCCCCGAGCGCATCCAGCAGGTGCTTGCCGAATACCACATGGAATACGTCGAGGACCTGCTGGAAGACATTGGCCTGGGCAACCGCATGGCCTATGTCATCGCCCGGCGTCTGATTGCCCGGGACGACGAACAGGCACCAGCGCTCGAAGGGCCGCTGGCTATCCGCGGCACCGAAGGGTTGGTACTCAACTACGCCAAGTGCTGCACACCGATCCCCGGCGACCCCATCGTCGGGCACCTGTCGGCCGGCAAGGGCATGGTGGTGCACCTGGAAACCTGCCGGAACATCGCCGACGTCCGCCACAATCCGGACAAGTGCATCCAGCTGTCCTGGTCCAAGGACGTCACCGGCGAGTTCAACGTCGAACTGCGCGTCGAACTGGAGCACCAGCGCGGCCTGATCGCCCTGCTCGCCGGCAGCGTCAATGCCGCCGACGGCAATATCGAGAAGATCGGCATGGACGAGCGCGACGGCCGCATCAGCGTGGTCCAGCTGGTGGTCAGTGTGCATGACCGCGTGCATCTGGCCCGCGTGATCAAGAAGCTGCGCACCATCAAGGGCGTCACCCGCATCACCCGCGTCAAGGCCTGATCGCTACCCCGCTCACGGCGGCGGTGCTGTCGCCCCGCCGCGCCCGCCTGTCCTGATACTTGTCCACCCAGACGACTGTCGCGGGTGGCCGCTGCCGGCATCAGCCATTATGCTGGCTGCCCGTTGCCCAATTCCCAGAGGAGTTTCCATGAGCAAGACCGTGATCAACACCGACAAGGCCCCGGCCGCCATCGGCACCTACTCCCAGGCCATCAAGGCCGGCAATACCGTCTATCTGTCCGGGCAGATCCCGCTGGACCCCAAGACCATGGAGCTGGTGGAAGGCTTCGAGGCGCAGGCCGTGCAGGTGTTCGAGAACCTCAAGGCGGTGGCCGAAGCGGCTGGCGGCTCGCTGAAGGACATTGCCAAGCTCAACATTTTCCTCACCGACCTCGGCAACTTCGCCACCGTCAACGAGGTGATGAGTCGTTACTGCCAGCAGCCTTATCCGGCGCGCGCCGCCATTGGCGTTGCTGCGCTGCCGAAGGGCGCGCAGGTCGAGATGGACGCGATCCTGGTCATCGACTGACCCGCTCCAGCCGGCGTGGCCCCCCCGCCGCGCCGGTGCCCTTCAGCGCACCAGCACCTCGACCCGCCGATTGCGCGGTTCGGCGGTGGCATCCGGCGTCGCCACCAGCAGGTTGCGCTCGCCGTGGGACTCCACCCGCAGCTCCATCGCCTCCAGCCCCCGGGCGCGCAGCAGCTCGGCCATGCGCTGGGCTCGGCGCATGCCGACCTGCTCGTTGGCGGCACGGTGGCCCAGGGTGTCGGTATGGCCGATCACGGTGACCACCGGATAATCCCGGCGGCGCGCGGCAAGCAGCACGCTGTCCAGTAGCTGCTCCGCACCGGCATCCAATTCGCCGGAAGGCGCCAGATGGAAGGTGAAGCGCTCCGGCAACGCGGGCTGCGCCGAAAGCGCCTTGGCGAAATCGGCCTTGCGCTGCATGTCCGACACCGCAAAGGCCTGCCCGCCAGGAGCAATCGCCATGCCCTGCCCCGGCATGTCCAGCACCCGTTGTTCATCGCCCAGCACGGCAGCGCCACGCCCGCCAGAATCATCCGCCAGCATCACGTAGGAATGCTGCGCGCAGCCGCCCAGCGCGGCCATTGCCAGCAGCAGCGTGCCGCTCATCAACCGGGCTTTCACGGTTTCACCTTCAGCAGCACCTGCCCGCCACGCACTCCGACCCGGCCCTCCGGGGTCTCGACCGCGATGGCCTGGGGATCGAGTCGAGCCATGTCGCCAGCGATCAGGTTGAGCGTGCCGCGGTTGAGCGTCGCGCGCAGACGCAGCTCATCGCTCGCCGGTGCGAAGCGGTAATCGTCCAGCGTCAGCTCGCTGTCCGGGCCGAACGACAACACGCTGCCGTCGCCCATGATCACCCCCAGCCCACCCTCGGCACCGGTGCTCAGGGCAACGCCTGGGATGATCGCCTGGCCGACCTTGGCTGCATTGGTATGGCCGCGGCTGCTGACGTAGGCCGCACCCTCCACACGGGCCACGTGGCCGACGGGCTCGGGCAAGGTGCTGCCGAAGGCCGGCACCAGCCAGACGGCCGCCAACGAGCAGAACGCGCGCATGTAATGATCCAGACAGGTCATCGAAGCTCTCGAATCGACAGAATTGCACAAGGGGAGGGTCCCGCTCGACTCCAGAGAACTAAGGCAGTCCAAATCGGCAAAAAATCCCGCAGTGTTCCGTTTTCTGCGCTCCACCGCTGGCAGCGCTTCGCAAATGCCATGGCGTCGGCTGCGCGGAGCAGAAAAATTTCGCGATTTTTGCCGCTCCCGTTGTCTCGATCTAACGCGCGCATCCAACCAG
>JABAHQ010005915.1_pt2 | contig 12330 bp, 10 predicted proteins | sample 7062091 | NCBI WGS metagenome assembly JABAHQ01 (sample SAMN14534359, study PRJNA622989) | marine sediment metagenome | biome: marine biome [ENVO:00000428]; feature: marine pelagic biome [ENVO:01000023]; material: deep marine sediment [ENVO:00002113] | place: India: Gulf of Kutch | collected...
GTCTTGGATAATGTTATATCTTTGCTTTTACCAGACAATCTTTGCCTTATGGACATTTTTGCAGTAAAAATAGAAATCAGTTTACGCTAACAAAATCAATTAGTTAATGGAGGGACAGTTATGCCTTTATATGAATATGAATGTTTGGATTGTATAACTACATTTGAAGTACGTCACTCATTTGAACGGTTAAGCGAACCAATTCAATGTCCCAGTTGTCAGGGGACACAAACTCACAAAGTATTTAGCACAGTTGCCTTCATTAATAACCATATGGCCAATCACACAGCCGGGGAAGATGTGACCATGTCTGGCCGCTATCACGGCGGCTGTGGTTGTGGCGCTGGTGTTTGCGGTTGTCGTGGCTAGGAGTACATGATGACTTCGAGCAGCAGTTCCGAGCATAGAACTAAAGCCGCCGCGCAAGGCGCGATCTCCATTGCTATCGTCACCGTCAGCGACACCCGTACCCCGGAGACGGATGTTAATGCGGCCTACCTGCGGGAACGAATCGAGGCCACTGGTCATAGGCTGGCCGGTTACCGGTTAATCAAAGATGAGCCAGATCAGGTAATTGCTGTTTTGGAAGAATTGGTTCAAAGTGAGGCCAGAATCATCGTCTTTAATGGCGGCACGGGGATCTCAAAGCGGGATACGACCTTTGACGCGTTGAGTAGTAAGCTGGCAAAGACCCTGCCTGGCTTCGGTGAAATTTTTCGTATGTTGAGTTATGAAGAAATTGGGGCCGCAGCCATACTCTCACGGGCGACAGCGGGGGTTTATGCTAATACCGTCGTATTTTCCACGCCCGGCTCACCGGCGGCTGTGCGCCTGGCCTGGGAAAAGCTGATTGAGCCAGAGTTACAACATCTCGCCTGGTTGGTGACGTGACTACGGTAAGGTTTCAGTCCTATAGAAGGACAGCGCTTAGGCTTCATTTTATCTCTTTGTAATCTGTTGTGTTTTTTTGTGTACAAACTACACTTCCATATCCCGCAAATGTTCAGTTTGATCATGATAGTGTAGCCGCCACGTCTCTCGTGCTGGGTATTCAACGTACTCAAAATAGGTAATGCCGGTGTTGCGAACCCAGATTTCGCATCGCCGCCAGGGTCCAACGTTAAAAACATGATCAAAGGTGGCGTCAATTACCCCCCCGTGACAAACCGCAACTACGATCTGACCCCGTCGCTGTTCGGCGACTTCTTCAATAAAAGAGCCGACCCGAAACCTGAAATGGATGAGACTCTCGCCCTGCTCCTTCGGGATGACCGGAGAAAACGGACGTTCGGTGGCCCAGTAGTCAGCGTACTCAGTCGGCAGATCGTCATTAGGCCAGGGTATATGGTCGAGTCGATTGTTACCAATTTCGCGTAAGCGATCATCTTCCTGAGCAGGTTGGTTATAAGCCCGGACCAGATGAGCTGTTGTTTCTAGAGCGCGGCGCATAGTGCTGGTATATAGGGCGTCAATAGCCGGTAGATGCGTAGGCAACCAGGTAGCCAACGCCCTCGCCTGACGTTGTCCCAAGTCAGTTAAGCCCGCGTCGATGAAGCCACCTTCCCACTCTGGCAGGTTTACGTGGCTCTCCCCATGACGAATCAAATATAGATGCACGGCTTGCCATCCTTTTTGCTCGAAAGTCTTCTGAAAAGCGCCATGCTAGACCATGCGGGTGTAGAAGTCAATTATTAAAGGTTTCAGATATCTGTTAGTTGTGTTTAGGTGTATATATATGTATTCTTCAAGAACTTATCGTATGTATTTGTATACAAAATAGCTTACGCTTTTTTGTCGGTTGTAATTAGTTGTATGTTTTGTGTACAAATCATTATCAAAATGCATGATGCAGCATAGTGGGGTAGTACACCAAGGCAGAAATAAAGTTTTGGCTATTTTTGCTCAAGGTAGGCTGACAAATCCCCATTTCAGGCATGTAAGACCAGGATCTATGATCGAGGGGAAGACTTAGCAAGTGAATAACCAGTAATGTCGTAGCCTTTGGTGTATTAGATACAATTATACGCCCAAGATACGATTGTCTTACTTAGTACCTAATCCCCATTGTTTGAAATTGGACGGTTGTGATAAAATTGCTCCATCTGAAAGAGATCAGCCTGAAGAAGTAAGTCGGAATCTGGCCAATCAGCCAAGGCCAATCAGTTTGACCGGGAGAGACTAGATAGCGAAAGTTATGTTCTAACTGAATAGGTATATTAGGGTAAAGTTACCTTCTGTCTACGGTTCTTCAAACAGGGCCGACATTGGTCCGAGATGATATCCACAGAATGCAGGCAGAAAATAGCAAGGCCCAGTTTGTCACCTCTGGTGGTTAGCTGGGCCTTGCCATTTTTTGCCCCGGTTAGGGATGGTAAGATAGGCAAAACCAAGAAATGGAGAGATTTCATGACTTTTCAACAAACTCTAGACAGACATTTTCCAAATGCTATGTTGGAGGCAGATTTTGTTAAGCATACTTACCTCATCTTGCTTGACCATGGCTTTGGTAAAGCAAATACGATTGCTTGTGCTGGTCTTTGCCATGACGAAGTGGCTCGTTCCCTGAGGGACGAAATCCGAGAAACATGGGGAGAAGTTTTTAATTTATCTAGCATGGCTGGGATACTCTTTATAGGTAAGGCGGGCTTTAGGACTGTTAACCAGGATATTTTCAAGATGGACGAAGGAGAGCGCTACGTTATATATACCATGCCACATATTACGATTGGTTCCGGTGGTGAGATTGGCCTCTGCCAGCGACCGAGCCGGGCCGGAGCCTCCAGTGCTTGTGGCGCATTGGTCGCCTTTCGAAGAGAGCTAGCAAGCGGTTACTTAAGCGTGGAGCTTGACCCATATGACAAAAAAGAGAACCGTCTAAAACAAAATCTCTTCCGAAAAGTCAAGTCTGGTCAGATACCCAGTCTGGTGAACTTGGTCAAATTGACCCACCAGATCATCCTGGAAGATCTTAAACACATGATTGACCTGGTTGCATCATCAGCAGATACAACGCATCATCCACTTCAGCGTAATTACGCCATTTTTGGGGGTATCCAGATACACGGTCCTGATCAGAGAAACTATGTCTGGCCCGGTGAAACGATCGTTTCACCTTATTTCAGTTTCTCGGAGATGCCCTCCGGGGTACAGTTTCCGGTTTTCAATTTCCAGTCAGAATCAGAGCTGAAAATGAAAAACTGAAAACTGAAAACTGATCCCTCAAAAGAGATTCGTGACGACCTTCAACTTAACAGTTCAGATGTTTTAGTTATCATCATGTACGCTTGATGGAAGAAGGAGGACATTGTGATAACGAATTTTAAAACTAACTCGCGAGAATTAGAAGCTTTGCTGGATTCTCTCTTGGAAGATGCCTCTCCTGGAGTAGGATCGCCGGAATTCATTCAATTTGGTGAAGACGATGCGCTTAATATCGAGAGGCTTATCAAGCAGTTTCAACCAACGATTGATAGGGTTGTGGAGCATTCTATAGATAGTTGGATAAATAGCTACCGGCAACAATTAAATCAATTGGTCGCTATTCTTGAAACGTTTTCAAAAAAACTTGAGCAATTGTCGGAGATGCCCTCCGGGGTACAAGAAGGGGAGAGGGTAGCTGCCACCAGCCAAGTGCGGCAGGAGTTGAAATTAGCTCTGAAAGCAATCCATCAATGGTCTGAATTGTTGACCCAAGACATTTTTTCCGCCGATATTTGGAAGGACTTGAAAAATCAATTCATTGATGAATTAAAGCCTATTCCAGAAACAGCCGAGATCCCGCTCCCGCCAGATTATTGGACGGCAAAATGGGATGATACCTTTCGCATCCAGGTTTGGAAAAAAAGAGCCCAAACTGAAATGGCCTTTAAGGGCCCAATTTTTACGCTTCTTAATCATATCAGGCGGTTATTTGGCAAAGTCCCACTCGACCCATCACCCGCCTCTCGAAACTTTCATCTCCATTCTTTTTTGACATATTTTCTGCAAATACCAACGGCCGAGTTTTTATTAGTAGAAAGACTGCAATTTTTACAGCAGATTGCTAAACAGTTCTATACTTTACACCTCAGAGTCGTAGAAATCAGGGATGACTTTTTATTTTTAAATGACTTCGGAACAGCTTTCTTGCGACTCGACCGATCGAAAATCATAACGCCGCTCGAAAAGTTACAAGGCCACATTAGGGCGGTAGAAGCTCATATTGAAGAGCTCAATCAATTTAAAGCAAAAGCATGGCAACGGTTTCAACTTCAAGAAACAGACATCTATCAGAAAATGGGATATCATTGGTCTTTTGCCGGAACCCGTATTTTGTCAAACGCTGATTTTGGCGAACGACCAATTGCTAAGTGTTGGAAATACCTCGAGGCAGAGTTAGCAAAAAGCAAGGAGAGCTGGATCGATCATTTTCAAGCTGAACAAGGGGAATGGCAGGCAGGTATTGAGTTATCTTTGCTACAACTGCAAACAGTTCAGATTTACTGTGATACATTGACCAGTGTTGCCCAAAACATCCATACCCAGCTTATTCCGACTTTCAATAGTACTCTGGAAACTGTGGCTGCCTTTTCAAAAAACGTTGCTACAATGAAAATAGCGGATGACATCAGCACCCCGGAGGGCATCTTCGACTTAAAAAGTGCTACGGCGAAACAGAATCGGGCTTTGTTCCAATCTTTACAGCAAGAAAAAATGCCCCTGATGATGGATACGCTGATAAAAGTGCAACTGGATGACCTCACCAAACGTTACGCCCTGCGAGTCCGGAAGGCCATCGAAGTCCTCTCTGATGGCCATGTCATTTTTCTTAGGCGAGATTTAAGCAACTCTGTACCAAAGTCCGAAACAGATGATACACATCTCCTCAAGGCGATTGTGTTAGAGGAATTGTTTTCGAAATTCAAGCAAGGACACCAAACATTTAATGCTGAATATCAACATCGTATTGAGAAGATTATTCGCGGCATTTCTGAGATTGATCAGCTCATTGAAGATACCCTTGAAGCAGCTCTATTGCGCCTTGAACGGCCAAAAAATCAGAGAGAGTTTGAAGAAGCACGAGCTACAGTTATTGAAGACCTAAAACAAGTCTCTGCCCAAGTGAATGAGTTGATCGCTCAAGCAAAACAACTATTCGCGGAGAGTGAAAAGAAGTTACTGGAACTGACTAAAACGTTTGAGAACCAGTTATTGACCTTAGCGGATACGGATGCAGAAAACAAGATCGAGAAATATCTCTTATTGGCCAGGGCGACAGCAAAGGAAAAGTTGTGGAATTACCGCCGTAAATTTATGATCACGGCGAGGGCCGCCTTGCCCACCTTATTTGAGGTGCTGATTAACACCATTCGCCAATTTCAAAGCAACTATTTTCGTCTGCGTGAAATGACCGGTTTAGCCCCGGATAAAGCAGACGCCGGCGAAAACCTATCCCGATTCCTGACCGATACAGAAGAACACATTAAGGCGCTGCCATATGTATATCAACGGCTGTTTCGACTGGCACCCTTAAGCGACGACCGATTTTTTGCGGCCCGGAAGGCAGAGTTAGACTTGCTCAAGCAGGAATTTGAGCGCTGGCAAAATGGAAAATTTACCATTACAGCCCTCATTGGTGAGCGGGGAAGTGGGATAACGACTTTGCTAAACTTTGCCAGGCAGCAAATTTATAAGGATTACCCAATTATTAAGCTGGATTTTTTAGTGGGAAGAACTATTTTCACCGATGAGGCGTTGTTCCAATTACTAAAGTCCACTTTCCAAGAGCTCGATTTCAATCATGAGCCTAAAAACATTGATGACCTGGAAGATGAGATTAATACCCTGGTGAAGCGAAAAATCGTCTTTGCCGAAAACTTGCAGCAGTTATTTTTACGTACGACTTACGGCTTTGACGCCCTGGAGCGTTTTATGCTCTTCATCTCCCGGACACATCGAAAAATACATTGGATCCTGACCTGTTCCCTTTATAGCTGGGAATACTTTGCCAAAGTCCTTAACATTGACGAATATGTTCAGCAAAAAATAGTTTTTGAGTCTCTGCCTCAGACGGAATTTGAGGAGATTATTTTAAAACGCCATAGAGCCAGCGGCTACCAATTATTTTTTAAGCCGACGGATGAGATCGTCCAGTCACGCCGGTATAAGAAACTAAAGACTGACTGGGAGCGTCAGCAATATTTGCAAAGCCTATTTTTTGGCCAATTAACTGAGCTAGCGGCCGGTAATATTAGTGTGGCCATGCTTTTCTGGTTGCGCTCATACGAAGAATTCTCTGAAAATAAATTAATCCTGCCGGCTACCATTAATTTCGACTCCTCTTTTCTCTATCAACTGCCAGCGGAAGAGTTGTTTACCTTGGCCGCCTTATTACAACACGATACGCTAAGCACGGAAGATCATGCGTTGGTCTTTCATCAAGATGTTCAACAAAGCCATCTCCTCTTAAATCGCATGGCCAACAAGGGCTTTTTGGTGAAACAAGCAAACGGCTACCATATTCACCCCTTTCTCTATCGTCCCATCGTCCGTGTTTTGCAATCAGATAATATCATTCATTAGGAGAGGCTATGATGATTGATCTCCAGTATATTTCAACCTATACCCTCCGGGGTATTGGACGCAAGATGCTTTATTATGTAATCGTTGTGTTTTTGTCCCTGTTTTGCCTGGGGGTGCGTCCTCTCTATGCCCAAGACCCAGAAGGCACACCGACCACAACTGCGATAGATACGACGGATACAACTGAGAACTCAGAACCCGGAACTCAGAACTCGGAACTCGAAACTGCCCCGCCGGGTGATGATGTTCAGAGCCTATGGACTGACGTAGAATGGCATATTACGGTGGGGAAAGTTTTATGGGCGCTGGTCATATTTTCAATGGGTATGTTTACCATCAAGTATTTAACCGGCACCTTAGAAAGAATGTCCGAACCGAGAACAAACCTGCGCCTAACCATCAAACGTCTGATCCCGGCAATTCGCATTGTCGGGTGGACCATGGTATTCTACATAATCATCATCGATGTCTTTGCGCCATCTATGCAAACCCTCATTGCTGTTTCGGCTTCGGCCGGGATTGCCGTTGGTTTTGCCTCCCAAGATGTGCTAAAGAATGTGTTTGGCGGCTTTACCATTTTATTGGACCGTCCTTTTCAGGTAGGCGATAAGATTGAGGTGGGCAGTTATTACGGGGAGGTTACCCAAATCGGCCTGCGCTCGGTCCGGATTGTCACCCCGGACGATAGCCAGGTGTCGATTCCCAATGGAGAGATCATGAACCAGTCGGTGTCTAATGCCAATTCGGGCGAATCGAATTGCCAGGTTGTGCCGGAATTCTTTTTGCCACCGGATATTGACCTGGTGCGGGCAAAAAAGATCGCCTATCGGGCCGCGGCTGTCTCTCGATATATTTATCTCAATAAGCCCATTGAGGTTATCGTCTTTAATGAGGTGCACTATGGCCGGTCGATGCTCAAAATGCGGCTCAAGGCTTATGTGTTGGATATCCGTTACGAGTTCTCTTTCGCCAGTGAAATAACCGAAATTGTAATCCAGGAATTTTTACGCGCCGGGTTGATAACGCCAGACCAGCTAGCCCTTTCGATTCCTCCTACGCCTCCTCAAAAATCGTGAAGTGTGGTGACTCAATGAATTTGACAACTCAGTGTAAGCGCCGAAAAGTCAAATACCGGGCAACCCAACGGAGTTTCAACGAGAGGCCTTGAGGTCTGGCTAAGGCGGCAGAGAGGAGGTATTGATCATCAATGACTGAAAAGCGCTTGGCTTTGCTGATTGCTAGTTACCAATACCAAGACCCGGGCTTAGCCCAACTGCTCGCGCCCCCCAAGGATGTGGCCGCCCTGGCTGAGGTGCTGCAAGACCCGACGATTGGCGGGTTTGACGAGGTGCAGCCGCTGATTAACGAACCCCTCAGTACCGTGCGACGCACGATGGCCCGCTTTTTCCATCGCAAAAGTAGGAATGACTTATTGCTGCTCTACTTCTCCGGGCACGGGGTGTTAGATGACTGGGGCCGCTTGTATCTGACCGTCACCGATACGGAACTTGAGTTTCCAGGGGCAACAGCCATCCCGGCGACTGACATCACCGACGAGATGGACAAGAGCCGGTCCCGACGCAAGGTGTTAATCCTGGATTGCTGTCACAGTGGCGCATTTGAACGAACCAAAGGCGTACCGGGGGCCAGTGTAGGGACAGCTAGGACGTTTGAGGGGAATGGCTTTGGCCGGTTTGTGCTGACGGCCAGTGATGTGACCCAGTACGCTTTAGATGGCGACCAGGCGATCGGTGAGCCGGAGAATTCGGTTTTCACGCATTACCTGGTGCAGGGACTACGGACGGGGGAAGCGGACATAGATGGCGATGGCCAAGTGACGCTGGATGAATGGTACGATTATGTGTACGCGCAGGTTGTGAGCCAGACGCCCACACAAACGCCTGGGAAATGGACCTATACCCTGGAGGGCATCTCCGACAAACAGCAAGGTGACCTCATCATCGCCCGCACCCCCGCATCCCCATACCCCCATACCTCCCCATTGTTACCTGAAATGAGAGGTTCCATCGAAGATCTACGACCTTGGGTGCGTGAGGGAGCCGTGCGTTACCTGGGGCGCCTGTTGCAGAGCAACGACAAGGGGTTGGCGCTAGCAGCCCAGGAAGCGCTGAAGCACCTGGCAAATGACGATAGCCGCAGTGTGTCAGCGGCAGCGGCTGAGGCCCTGGGCAGCGTTCAGCACCCCGGAGGGCATCTCCGACGTTCAGCGTTCAGCGTTAAACCCAGAACCCAGAACCCAGAACCCAGAACCCGGAACCCGGATGTCTTAACCATCAGCAGTCCTATTGAGCTTGAATTGGTGCGGGTGCCAGCCGGTGAGTTTCTAATGGGCAGCGATCCTAAGATAGACAAATATACTGATGACAATGAGCAGCCTCAACATACGGTCTTTTTACCTGACTACTATGTAGCCAAGACGCCGGTGACCAACGCCCAATACGCGGCGTTCGTGCAGGCGACTGGCTACCAGACGATGGCGGAAAAAGAAGGGGAGGGGTGGGTTTGGACAGGTAAGAAATGGGATCAAATTTCAGGCGTGGACTGGCGACATCCCCGTGGCCCGGACAGTGATATTTCCGGCAAAACCGATCACCCCGTGGTGCAAATCGGTTGGGCCGATGCGGTTGTCTTCTGCCAGTGGTTGAGCCAGGAAACAGGCCAAATATTCCGCCTGCCAACCGAAGCGGAATGGGAGAAGGCCGCCCGAGGTACGGATGGATGGCTATATCCGTGGGGCAATGAGTGGGACAATACCAGGTTGAACAGCAGAGAAGGTGGCGTGAGAGATACTACCCCAGCCGGCGGCTATTCACCCCAGGGGGACAGCCCATACGGTGTGGCAGATATGGCCGGCAATGTCTGGGAGTGGTGCGCGACGAAAGAGGGTAAGTCCTATCCCTACGATACGGCCGAAGATGAATGGTCGTCGGATTACCTGGCAGAAATAGGACTCCGGGTGCTGCGGGGCGGCTCGTGGGACAGCCTTCAGGACGACGCCCGCTGCGCTTGTCGTATCAGGGACGAGAACCTCTTCAGGTACAGCCTCGTTGGGTATCGGGTGGTAGTTTCCCCAATAAGCGTTCAAGGTTCTGAGTTATAGGGTCTACTGCGTACTGCGTAAGGGTTGCTGCCTCAAGAAGACATTTACGCATTACGCAGTACGGATTACGCAGTGCTTTACTGAGAACTCTGATAAGCCCAATCCAACACTTCAATGGTATGGTAGACCGATAAGGGTTGCTCTCGATCGGCCAGGCGAGCGCGGATTTGGGCCAGGCAGCCGATATTACCAGTAGCCACAGCTTCAGCCCCGGTGTTGAGGATGCTATTTACTTTGCGTTCGCCCAGTTGGTGGGCGATTTCCGGATGTTCCAGGTTGTAGGTGCCGGCCGACCCACAGCAGATATCTCCGTCAGCGATTTCCAGCAAGGTGAGGTTAGGGATACTGGTGAGCAGTTGGCGCGGCTCGGCCCGGACCCCCTGGGCATGGGCCAGGTGGCAAGCATCATGGTAGGCCAACTTTAGGGGTTGGGGGAGGGGAGGAGGGGGTTCAAGGCCCAGTTCAGTTAGAAAGACGCTGACATCTTTAACCTTATGAGCGAAAGTATGGGCGATTTCTTCCTCAGCCATACCTCTAAAGAGCAGGCCGTACTCTTTCATACCAGAGCCACACCCAGCAGCGTTACTAATGATGGCGTCCACGTCGCTAGGAAAAGACTGAAAGTTGTGTCGGGCCAGCGCCCGGGCCCGTTCATCTTCGCCGGTATGCATAGCCAAAGCGCCGCAACAGTTCTGAGCGGTGGGGATGACGACCTCGACGCCATTTCTCGCCAGAACACGCAGGGTGGCCCAATTGATCTGTGGAGCCAGGACTTGTTGGACACAGCCTGCCAGGAGGGCCACCTTAGCCCGTCGAGTTCCCAGCGCCGGATAATGCATTGGTAAGGGAGCGGAAGAAGGAAAGCTTTCGGGTAGCAGTTCCAGCATAGTTCCAATACCCCGGAGGGCACGCGAATCTCGCGGCAGGAGTCCCTGAATCGGTCTGGCGAATTTGCCCAAGGTAGCGGCCAGGCGAAACCGCTGAGGATAAGGCAGGGTTTCGTGGATCAAGAAGCGGCTGACTTTGTCTAATGATTGGCGCGAACGCCCCGCTTCGGCGTAAGCCCGAAAAGGGGTGATGAGTTCTCCATAGGCTACTCCTGAAGGACAGGCAGTGACACAGGCCAGACACCCCAAACAACGATCAAGATAAGGCATGCTCTCCTCCAGAGAAAGCGCGCCTTCAAGGACTTCTTTCATCAAAATAATCCGTCCCCGAGGTGAGTCCATTTCTTCACCCAGGACCTGATAGGTGGGGCAGGTAGGTAGGCAAAAGCCACAGTGGACACATGCTTCAATCGCGTGGGTCATGGCTTCGCCTGGGGGACCAAGTTTTTCCAGGGAAATTTGGTGCTGCATTTAAACCTCGTCAGTGAGCGATTAACTTTCCGATACCCCGGTGGGCACAGGCAAAAATCGACCGTCTGGGTCTAACGCCCCTTTGACCCGGCGGCTAAAGGCCCCGCCAGGTTGTCGACCAAGCAAGGGAGATTGACTTAAGCGAGCTGGGTCTGGTGGACCTATTAAAACCAGTCCGGTTAGATTCTGCTCAGTCAGAATGGTCTCCAAGGCCGAGAGACTCTCCGGCCAGGCCAGCCAGAGAATATTCCCGCCCACACTATAACGTCGTCGAGCCTCGGTCTGCCTGTGCTCTCCGGGGTGAAGGAAATACTCTTCCAGGGCGGGAATGCGGGCTGGAGTCAGGGGAATTTTCACCAGTGAGCAGCCTTCGGATAGCCATTCAAATTCTCGAACTCGCTGCCAAAGCGCTGTCTCTTCTTCTCCCTCGTGGACCTCGCCAGCATCTCGGTCTATGCCCAGGAACTCCCGCAGACGGCCCAGTCGAGGAGGGAGGGCCTCTGGCAGACCGCCCAAGCGTATCCAAAGCCTTCCCGGCGGCTCCAAATCCAGGACCTCCAGGTCCAGGGAGGCGCTCATCAGGCGATAGAGGGCGGTCAAGGCTTCGTGTAGTCCATTATAGGTCAAACTTAGGGTGATATAGGCAGCCAGGCTGGGGAAAACTTTGAAAGTTAGCTCAACCAACACCCCTAACCGGCCTAAGCTACCCACCATCAGCTTAGGAAAATCGAAACCGGCCGCATTTTTGACGACCTTGCCGCCGCCTCGAATGAGCTCCCCTCGACCGTCGATGAACTGTACCCCAAGCAAAAAGTCACGGACACCTCCGTAACGGTAACGCCCCGGGCCACTCGTCCCGGCGGCGACTGCGCCTCCCAGGGTGGCCCCATGCTGAACCAGAATCGGATCAAAGGGGAGATATTGGCCCTGTTGATTTAATAATGTCTCCACTTCCGCCAGTGGCGTTCCGGCCAGGGCGGTGAAGGTGAACTCTTGAGGCTGATATTCAAGGACGCCGCTCAACCCACTTAAATCCAGGCTCTCTACCTCGGCTGAAGGTGTCGAAAGAGCCGGCTTACTGCCACCCCCACGGGGGAGAAGCCGGGGATGGGCTTTCACGGCTGTTTGTACCTCTGCAGGTGTTGTCGGTTGAAGACTCACGTGTGCCCTCCGGGGTATTAGCGGAAAATCTTTCCGGCCCGCTCCCCCCCCTTCCTCCCCCCCACTGGGGGGGAGGAAGGGGGGGCCGTGTGTAAGGCCGGGGCCTCACCTTGAGGGAACATTTTGCCC
>JABAHQ010012311.1_pt1 | contig 12323 bp, 9 predicted proteins | sample 7062091 | NCBI WGS metagenome assembly JABAHQ01 (sample SAMN14534359, study PRJNA622989) | marine sediment metagenome | biome: marine biome [ENVO:00000428]; feature: marine pelagic biome [ENVO:01000023]; material: deep marine sediment [ENVO:00002113] | place: India: Gulf of Kutch | collected...
CGGCTGGACGGTGGAAATGCAGATCAAGGCCCTCCAACGCGGGCTTCGCATTCTGGAGGTGCCCGTCCGGTACCGCAAACGGGTCGGGGTTTCCAAGATCACCGGCACGGTGTCGGGGACGTTCAAGGCGGGGACGAAAATTATTTATACAATTTTTAAATATTTGATAACCTGATTCGGGAAAAATCCGGATAAAGTCTCTTTATGGCGATGATTCCAATAAAAACCCTCAAGGCCGCCTTTCTCGGATGNNACCATCGAAGCCCTGGTTCAGGATCGATTGAGCCGGGACGGAAAAGTTCTGGATCTGAGCGATCAAACCCTGGGACCCCGGGGAGCCAAAAAACTGGCCCAACTGGAAACGTTGTCGGGAGTGGAAACGCTTCTTCTTCAGGGAAACCGGATCACTTACCGGGGGATGAAAGCGCTGGCCCGGTCGCCCCACCTGGCCGGGTTGAAACATCTGGACCTGTGGGGGAACCTGATCGGGGACCTGGGGCTCAAGGCGATTTCCGAATCGCCCCATTTGCAAAACCTCGAAATTCTGAAATTATGGAAAAACGAGATCGGGGAAGATGGCCTGGGCCTCATGGCCGCTTCGGATAATTTCCAGCACCTCACCACCTTGATGTTGAACGATAACCTGATCACCCCGGAAGGCGCCGCTGTTTTGGCCCAGTCGCGGGCTTTTCCCCGGCTGGAAATCCTCAATCTGTTTCGCAACGAGATTCGGGATCAAGGGGCCCAGGCGCTCGCCCGGTCCGAACACTTTCCTCAACTCAAAGCCCTTTACGTGGGACAGAATGGAATCACCGACGAAGGGGCCCTGGCCCTCATAAAATCCGAATCGTTTCCCAACCTGGAAGTGTTGGACCTGGTTTTGAATCAGCTCAGCGAGGCCATCATGATGTCCATTTTCAAATACAGCAAAAAACGGGACCTGCGAATCGTCACGCGATGAGGGCGATGAGGCGGCGGAGGAGGACGACTCCGGGGGTCGGCAGGCTCCGGGGTGAGTTTTTTAATTTCCGTCGGCTTGAAAGGGTTTTATGAAGTACCGAAAGTTTTTCTTTCCTGTCCTCACTTTGTTCTGGCTGGGTTTTTCTTTTAGCACCCCGGCCACCGCGGCGTCCCCGGTTTATCCCTATCCGGACATTCAGGATGGCCAGTTGGCGACCCAGGTGGTGCTGACCCTGGTGGACGGCGTCGCGGTCGGTCCCGACGGCGCCCTTTACATCTCCCACCGGTCCAAGAACCGCATTCGCAAAGTCCGTTCCGACGGGGTGATCACGACCATCGCCGGGAATGGAATCGCCGGATACAGCGGGGACGGCGGACCGGCTCTGGAAGCCTCCCTCAACTTTCCCGCCGGATTGACCTTCGATGCAAGTGGCAACCTGTACATCGCCGACCGGAACAACCACCGGGTGCGCAAGGTGGATCCCGACGGCCTCATTACGACGGTTGCGGGAGACGGGGTGGCCGACTGGGGCGGAGATAACGGTCCCGCCGTGGAAGCCCATCTCAACTACCCTTCTGACGTGGCCGTGGGCCCGGAGGGCCATCTCTACATTTCCGACCGGTCCAACAACCGGATCCGGAAAGTTGATGCCGACGGCATCATCACTACGGTCGCCGGCCTGGGGATCCCCGATTTCGGCGGGGATTTCGGTCTGGCCCGGGATGCCTTGCTGAAATACCCTTTCGGCATTCACCTCGATGCCGAGGGGAACCTGTACGTCGCCGACCGGGGCAATAACCGGGTTCGCAAAGTCGATTCCCGGGGAATCATCACCACCATCGCGGGCGACGGGATGCATTCCTACGGCGGGGACTACGGGCCCGCCATCCAGGCGAGCCTGGCTTATCCCACCGACGTGGTGACGGACGAGGCAGGGAACCTGTACATCGCCGACCGGAACAATAACCGAATTCGCAAAGTGGATCCGTTCGGCGTCATCACCACCTTCATGGGAACGGGGAAAACGCATTACAACGGGGACAATGAAATCGCCGCGGAGACCAACCTGCACCTCCCCTTCGCCCTGGCGCTTCGGGACAACCGGGATCTGATCGTGGTGGACCGCTCCAACTTCCGAGTGCGGACGGCCAATATCCACGACCAGGCCGTGCGGACCGTGGCAGGGAACGGCGAATCGCTGTTCAAGGGCGACGGCGGCCCGGGCCGGGGGGCCACCCTGGGAGCGCCCACCGGCATCGGGGTGGACTCTCGGGGCAACGTGATTTTTTCCGAAAAACTGCACCACCGGATCCGAATGGTTTATCCCAACGGAATCATCGATACGTTTGCAGGCACCGGGTCCCTGGGCAACGAGGGCAATGGAGGACCCGCCCGGGAGGCCTCGATCCAAATGCCTTCCTCCCTGGCCATCGACGAACAGGACAATGTTTACGTCACCGTCCGCCAGGGCAACAGCTGGATCATTCGAATCATCGATGCCGACGGCATTATCCGCCGGTTCGCCGGCAATGGAAAACAGGGCCGCGAAGGAGACGGGGGACCGGCCCGGGAGGCTTCCTTTTTTACCATCAGCGATATCGCCGCCGATGGAAAGGGCCGTCTTTATATCGCCGATGCCATCAACAAAAACATCCGCCAAGTGGGACCGGACGGCATCATCACCGCCGTGGTCGGGGCGGAGCAATTGCAGGCCCTCGATGAGGAAGTGCATCCCAGCGGGTTGGCCCTGAAGGACGACGGAGACATTTACTTTTCCGATTCGGGCAGCAGCAAAATCCGCAAATTTGACCGGGAGACCGGGCGGATCGAGACGGTCGCCGGGACGGGGGACTTTGAAGACTACGGCGATGGGGGACCCGCCCTGAAGGCGGGCATTCGCTCGCCCCGAGGCCTGGCTTTCGGACCGGACGGGGCGTTGTACGTTGCCGAAACCCAGTCCGCTCGCATCCGCAAGATCGATAAGGCGGGTCGGATCACCACCGTGGTGGGCACGGGCGAACCGGGGTTCAGCGGCGACGGAGGGCCCGCCACCCAGGCGCAGGTGAAAAATCCGTTCCACCTGGCTTTCGATGACCGGGGCAACCTCTATTTCACCGACCAGGACAATCACCGGGTGCGGAAGGTGGATCCCGACGGCCTCATCACGACCCTGGCCGGGCATGGAAACTTCGGCTGGATGCAGGATGGCCTGGAGGTGCGGATCACGGTGCAAAACTTTCCTTGATGGAATTCGATTCCCCGGCGTGCGCCGGTGGGGATCCTGGAGAACCTTGGATGAGGATCGGATGGACTTGGAAACGAATGGCGGGGTTCGCCGCCGGGCTTGTGGTGGGAGGCCTCACCCTTCCGGTTTGGGGTTACGACATCAATGTCCTGATTTTGAAGAACTTCAAGGAAAACCGGACGGTGCTCGACCTCAAAAACAGCGGTGTGCTGTACGATCGCGGGGTCAAACAACTGGCCCAGTCTCGATTGTTGCGCACGGTCCGGGTGCTGATTCTGGATTCGAAGGAGATCGGCGACGAGGGGATCACCGCGCTGGCCCGGTCGGAGTATGTGGGCAACCTGGAGGAATTGAATTTATTCAACAATCATATCGGCGTGGAGGGCGTCCGCTCGCTTTCCCAATCGGAACCTCTGAAGAACCTGAAGATCCTGAATTTATGGGGAAACCAAATCGGCCCGCAAGGGGCGGGGGCCCTGGCGGGGTCCCCGCACTTAACCCGGCTCGTGGCTCTGGACCTGACGGGAAACGGCATCGGCCCGGAGGGGGCCCGGGCCCTCGCGCAAAGTCCCGGCCTGAATCAGCTCAAGGTGCTCCGGTTGGGCAAGAACGGGATCGGCGATGCGGGGCTGGCAGCGCTGGCGCAATCCCCCCATCTGACTCATCTGGAAACCCTGGTCCTTTATGAAAACGACCTCGGACCCCGCGGCCTCGAAGCCCTCGGCGAATCCCCGCATCTGACTCGGTTGAAGGAGCTCAACCTGGCGAAGAACCGGATGGCGGACGCCGGGGTCGAAGCTCTGGCCGGGTCCACCAACCTGCAACGGTTGGAAATTCTGGACCTTCAATGGAACGCCATATCGCCGCAAGGAGCGGCGGCCCTGTCGGATTCGGCCCATTTATCCAGCCTGAGGATCCTCAAAATGTGGGGAAACCCGATCGGCGAAAAGGGAGCCCGGCGGATCGCCGAATCCCCGCATCTGAAGAATGTGACCAATACCATTTATCCCGGCGATTTTTCCCCGTGAGAGTTGCCCCAAAAATTGTAGGAGAATGGTGTAATATAAAAGGACCGAATCGAACCTGATAGACAGAGACCGATCGATGAGCGTATCCGAGATAGCATCCCGGGCCAAGGCGGCCGCCCTCCAGTTGGCTCATTTGCCTGCGGACACGAAGAACCGGGCTTTGGAAAATATGGCCCAGGCCCTGGAATCCTCCACCGATTCGATTTTGGAGGCCAACCGCAAGGACCTGGATTTCGCGGAAAAAGAAAACCTTCCCAGGGCGTTGGTGGCGCGGCTGGCCCTGAACCCCAGCAAGGTTTTGGGCATGGCCAAAGGAATCCGCAGCGTCGTTCAGCTGCCCGACCCGGTTGGCCAGGTCAAGCGGGTGACGGAGTTGGACCGGAACCTGGTGCTGTACCAGGTGACGTGTCCCCTCGGGGTGATCGGCGCCATTTTTGAATCCCGGCCCGATGCGGTGCCGCAGATTGCCTCGCTTTGTCTGAAATCCGGCAATGCGGTGATTTTGAAAGGGGGGCGGGAAGCCCAGCACACCAACAAAAAAATCGTGTCCCTCCTGGTGGAGGCGATTTCCCAGGTTCCCGACGTGCCCCCGGAATCCGTCCAGATGATCGAGACCCGCGCCGAGGTGGCGGACATGCTTCGGGAAGACAAGTGGATCGACCTCATCGTTCCCCGGGGGAGCAATGCGTTCGTCAAATACATCCAGGACCACACCAAAATCCCGGTGCTCGGTCATTCCGAAGGCCTCTGCCATGTTTATATCGACGACAAAGCGGATATGGACAAGGCGGTTTCCGTGGTTCTGGATGCCAAGCTCCAGTACCCCGCCGCCTGCAATGCAATGGAAACCCTCCTCATCCATGAAAACATCGCCAAAGAAGTGTTGCCGATATTGGTGGATCAATTGGAAAAAAAGCAGGTTCAACTGGTGGGGTGCCGCCGCACCTGCGCTCTGGCTCCGTCCATTGCGCCCGCCGAGAAAGCGGACTGGGACCGGGAATACAATGACCTGAAACTGTCCATCAAAATGGTGGGAGACGTCCAGGAAGCGATCGAATTTATCAATGAGCACGGGTCGGGGCACACCGATTCCATTCTGACCGAAGACCGGGAACGGGCGGAACGATTTATGGATGAAGTGGATTCCGCCAGCGTCATGTGGAATGCCTCCACCCGGTTTGCCGACGGGTTTCGGTACGGACTGGGAGCGGAGATCGGCATCAGCACCAACAAAACCCATGCCCGCGGTCCGGTGGGCCTGGAAGGGCTGGTCATTTATAAGTACAAACTGCTTGGCCATGGGCAGACGGTCTCCGAGTATTCCGGAGATCACGCCCGGGAATTTACCCACCGGCCTCTGACTCCCGGTTCTGGAGATTCGTAATTTTTCTGAATTTCGGGAGGATGGGTTTGGAGACGCACAAGCCAGACATCAGAAATTGGGTGGTTTTCTTCCTGTTGCTCGGGGGCACGGTATTTACCACCGTCCTGGCCGGGGGGGCCCTGTTTTCCTTGAGTCTCCTGCTGATCCTGGGCACCCATGAGTTCGGACATTACTGGGCCAGCCGGCGAAATCATGTGCGGGCTACGCTGCCTTACTTCATTCCCGCGCCCCCGGTGTTCATCGCCGGAACGTTCGGGGCGTTCATCCAGATCCGCGACCGAATTCCCGATCGCCGGGTGCTGATGGAGATCGGCGCCGCCGGCCCGATTGCGGGATTCGTCGTGGCCGTGCCCACGCTGATCCTGGGTTTATCCCTGTCGCAGACCACAGAAACCCTGCCGGTCCAGGGGATAAACTTCGGAAGTTCAATTCTTTTGAGCTTTCTTTCGGAGATGATTCTGGGCGTCAGCCCGGCCTCGACGGAAGTCAACATTCAGCTCCATCCTATCGCCTTCGCCGGCTGGATCGGCTTGTTTGTGACCGCGCTCAACCTGCTGCCGGTCGGGCAACTGGACGGGGGCCACATCATGTATGCCCTGTTGGAGGTGCGGTATCATCTGTTGGCGCGGATCTTTTATGTGCTCTTGTTTCCGCTGGGCTATTTCTGGGCGGGGTGGTTGTTCTGGGCTTTTCTGATCACTTTGGTGGGTTTCCGGCCGGCTCCTTTACTGGATCATTCCGTCGTTCCGGAACGGCGCCACAAGGTCCTGGGGTGGGTGTCCATTCTCATTTTTGTGCTCACCTTCATCCCGGTTCCCTTCGAAGTCATCGTCTGAGTTAACTTATTGAAAAATAAAGAGTTATAATTAAAATGCTTAAAAATTAAGCAAAAATTACGGGGTTCTGGGGAGGAAGGGGGGTTTTGGATAATTTATTAACAAACAATGGTTTATGTTGCCCTGGTTTTGGGCATGAAAATTCCTTTTTTCTCTAACATGTTGAAAATAAATGCTTTATAATGAAACAAAGGGCCCTTCCAAAGGGTCCGATTTTGACAATTGTATTTGACAGGGGGTAGGGCATATGGTAGATTTTCAACATCCCTCTTGGGGTGTTGAACTTCTGCCCTGACTTCCCTCTAGGGCGTTTCCCTTAATAAAAGAACGAACTTGGTTGCCATCAAGGTTTCTTTTTAGGGAGTTCAACACCCCTTTTTTATTGCCTTTTCCTCGCCCCGGTCGGGTGCCCTATAGGTTGAAAATCCGCTTATTCCCCCGGAATTCATCTTCGAAAGGATGACTATGAAGTCCAACAGGTGTCCCCGTTTTATGGCGTGCGTCTCCGGGTGGGGTTGGGTCGTGCTGACCCTGGTGGGGCTGGCGTCCCCGGTCTGGGAATTGCCAATGGCACGAAAGGGGAGGAGAAGAAAACGATCCCGCCGCTCGAGCAAACCGTGAGCCTCGCCTGGGAGCATTATTCCCAGAAACAGGAGCAGAGATCCGGGAGGGGGTCTCGAAATTCCTCGTCCGATTCCCGATCGCGTGCCGATATCCGTTACCAGGTGCAGAAATTTTATTATCAGATCCAGTACAAGGGCGAACAATTGGGAATTGCGGAAGAGGTGAAAGGCCATTTTGAAAAGGCGGTGAATAAATCGCAGGAAAAATTTGATCAGGGCGACATCGATATTTCCCAGGCCGAGATCACCAAGCTCAAATTGGGGTTGTCGGGGACGCTTCACGATATCATCGAGCTGGAAAAAGAGATCAAAACCGCCAAGCTCCGCCTCGGCCACCTTTTGGGATGGCCGATCACCTCCGAATGGGCGGTGCAGGAGGAAGGCATTCAGCCCGTCGAATTTAAAATGGAATCCTTTGACGCGTATTTTGGAACCTTGCGGCCCAAAACCGTTCCTTCTTCGGTGTCCCCCCCGAACCGGGCGCAAACCAAAGGAAAAAATTCGGAAGGGGTTTTCGGGGAAAAGCTCCTGGAATTGAAAGAAGCTTTTTGGGAAGTGCAGGCCGCGAAGGATAAATTGGAACTGGCGAAAGACACCCGAAAAATCACCCGGGTGCTCCTGGTGACCGAGGTGGCCAATTACGATTTTGGCCTGGGGGACCCGGGGGACCTGTTTGAAGCGCTGATCATTTATACTCGCGTTCTCCGGGGATACTACGATTCCGTGAACCATTTGAACATGGCCGTGGCCGAGTTGGAGCGGCAGGAGGCCCTTTTTTAGGTCTCGCGGATTCCTTTCTTCTTTCCGATAGCCATGGAAAAGACCCGATATTGGGTGGCCTTGAATATGGTTCTGGGGGTGGGAAAAACCCTGTTCCACCGCCTGGTTCATAATTTGGGGTCGCCGGAACGGGTGTTCCGTTGTCACCGGTCGGAATTGATGCGGGTGGAAGGAATCGGAGAAAAAATCTCCCGGGAGATTCTTCGGTTCGACCTCGATCGAAACGTGGATCGCGAATTCCGCCTGGTGGAGAAGCTGGGCCTTCGAATCCTCACCCTCGAATCTCCGGAATATCCCGAATTGCTCCAATCCATTTATGATCCTCCGCCGGTTCTTTATTGCCAGGGGCGGCCTTTGAATGGCTATACCGCGTCCCTGGCCGTGGTGGGGACGCGGACGGCGACCAATTACGGCCGCTTGATGACGGAAAAACTCGTCTCCGCCTTGGCGGAACGAGGGGTCGGCATCGTCAGCGGCATGGCCCGGGGCATCGACACCCTGGCCCACCGGGCGGCGCTTCAGGGAGGGGGCGAAACGGTGGCCGTGTTGGGATGCGGTTTGGGGAACACCTATCCTCCCGAAAACGTTTCCCTGCGGGAACGGATTGTGGAACGCGGGACGGTGGTCTCCGAATTTCCCGTCACCATGCGGCCGGAGAAAAATAATTTCCCCGCGCGCAACCGCGTGATCAGTGGGTTGTCTTACGGCACGGTGGTGGTCGAAGCGGGAGAAACGAGCGGAGCGTTGATCACCGCCCAGTTTGCCTTGGAACAGGGGAGAGAAGTGTTTGCCGTTCCGGGAAACATCAATTCGCCCGCCAGCCGGGGAACCAACCAGCTGATCCAAACCGGAGCCAAGTTGGTGGACGGTCCTGAAGCGATTTTGGAAGAGCTTCCCTTCCCGGTCCGGGAAACTTTAAAAGAAAAAGAATCCTCGCCGGGGCACGATGAATCTCTTAGTGAAGAAGAACGGAAAATCTTCAGTCTCTTGTCCCACGAGGAAAAACACATCGACAGCTTGATCGAAAACAGTCAATTGTCACCGGCGGAAGTTTCGGCTACACTGTTAAAGTTGGAATTGAGAGGATGGATTCGCCAACTGGGCGGGAAAATGTACATTTCAAACCGCAGTTGCCCATAAATCCAAGCGAGGGATCATGGCCAAATCTTTATTGATTGTGGAATCGCCCACCAAGGTCAATACACTGAAGAAGATCGTGGGGAAGAATTTTATTATCAAAGCCTCGGTGGGGCATCTCAAGGATCTTCCCAAGAAGAAACTCGGGGTGGACGTGGATAACGATTTTGCCCCCGAGTACATCACCATTCGGGGAAAGGGCAAGATCCTCAGCGAATTGAAAGCCGCGGCCAAAAAGGCGGATCAGGTGTTTCTGGCCCCCGATCCCGACCGGGAAGGGGAGGCCATTGCGCATCATATCGGCAACGAAATGCGGAAGTTCACCAAGGGAAAAGTCTACCGGGTCTCGTTCAATGAGATCACCAAGAAAGCGGTGAACGAAGCCATCAAGCATCCCACCGAAGTCAATTTGAATAAAGTCAATGCTCAGCAAGCGAGGCGGATTCTGGACCGGCTGGTGGGTTACAAAATCAGCCCCCTCTTATGGAAAAAAGTGCATCGGGGTCTGAGCGCCGGCCGGGTGCAATCGGTGGCCTTGCGGATGGTCTGCGACCGGGAACGGGAGATCCAGAATTTCAAGCCGGAAGAGTACTGGAGCATCACCCTGGATCTGGAGGGAGAAACGCCGCCGCCGTTCGAGGGGAAGTTGTTCAAAGTCGACGGCGAAAAAGCGCAAGTCCCGAATCAGGAAAAAGCCGACCAAATCGTCAAGGACTTGGAAGGGGCCGAGTTCGTCCTGGAATCGGTCGTTAAAAAAGAACGGAAACGGAATCCCGCGGCGCCCTTTATCACCAGCACCCTGCAGCAGGAAGCCTCCCGCAAACTGAATTTTTCGCCCAAGAAAACCATGATGCTGGCGCAGCGTTTGTACGAAGGGCTCTCTTTGGGCAAACGGGGCACGGTGGGATTGATCACCTATATGCGCACCGATTCGGTGCGCCTGGCCGACGAGGCCCTGGATGGGGTCCGGGCTTTCATTGGCCAACGGTTCGGGCCGGAGTATGTGCCCAAGGCTTCCAATGTTTTTAAAAGCAAAAAGTCCGCCCAGGAAGCCCACGAAGCCATCCGGCCGACGGATGTCACCCTGGATCCGGCCGAGGTCAAACCTTTCCTGGAAAAGGATATGTTCAACCTGTACCAGTTGATCTGGGCCCGGTTTGTGGCGTGCCAGATGGTCCCGGCCATTCTGGACACCACTCAGTTCGATATTCGTTCGGGGAAATATCTTTTCCGCGCCAACGGTTCGGTGCTGAAATTCCCCGGGTTCATGAAAGTGTATGTGGAGGGGACGGATGACGAGGTGTCGGAACCCGGCCGCGGCGGAGACCGGATTTTGCCGGACCTTCCGGAAGGGCAAGCGCTGAAACTCAACCGAATCACCCCCGAGCAGCATTTTACCCAGCCTCCGCCCCGGTACACTGAGGCTCTCCTGGTCAAGGAACTGGAAGACCAGGGGGTGGGGCGGCCCAGCACCTATGCCTCGATCATCAGCGTGATCAAGGACCGGGATTACCTCCGAACCGAGGGCAAACGCCTGGCCCCCTCGGAATTGGGGTTTTTGATCAACGACCTGCTCATCGAGAATTTTCCCGACATCATGACCACCGAGTTTACCGCCCGGATGGAAGACCAACTCGATGAAATCGAAGACGGCAAAGTCAACTGGATCCAGGCCCTGAAAACGTTTTACGAGCCTTTCAAGACCGACCTGGAGCAGGCGGAACAGAAAATGCGGGACGTCAAGGGCGAGGTCGAAGAGACGGGCGAGGATTGCGAAAAATGCGGGAAACCCATGATCATCAAGTGGGGACGGTTTGGAAAGTTCATGGCCTGCTCCGGCTACCCGGAATGCAAAAACACCCGCGATTTGGGTAAGGACAACGGCGATGGCAAGGGAACGCCGGGAGAAGAGGTCGAAGGCACCTGCGACGAGTGTGGATCGCCCCTGTTGATGAAAATCGGCCGCTTCGGCAAGTTTATCGCCTGTTCTCAGTACCCGGATTGCAAATTTACCAAGCCCATCAGCCTGGGGATTCCGTGCCCCGAGGAAGGATGCAAGGGGGAAATTTCGCCGCGCCGCTCTAAAAAAGGAAGAACGTTTTACGGGTGCAGCGAATACCCCAAGTGCAAATTCGTTTCGTGGGACAAACCTGTGGATGAAGAATGCCCCGAATGCAAACACGCCTTTCTCGTCGAAAAATGGAAAAAGGATGAGGGGATGTCCCTGGTTTGTCCCAAATGCCGGTTTAAAAAATCGACTGCAGCGGCTTGAAGACGGATGAAGGATTCCCTGACCATCATCGGCGGCGGGTTGGCCGGTTCGGAGGCCGCTTGGCAGGCCGCCGAACGCGGCATCCCCGTGGTGCTTTACGAAATGCGCTCGGTCAAACGGACTCCGGTCCATAAGACCGACCGTTGTGCGGAGTTGGTGTGCAGCAATTCGCTGGGAAACAACCAACCGCATTCCGCTCCCTATCTCCTCAAAGAGGAATTGAGGCGTTTCCAGTCCCTCGTCGTGCGTTCCGGAGATGCTCATTCGGTTCCCGCGGGAGCGGCGTTGGCCGTGGACCGGGAACGGTTTTCCGAAGAAATCACGGAGGCCCTCCGTCTCCACCCCAACATCACCTTGAAACGCGAGGAAGTGGTCGACATTCCGCGCGAAGGTCCGGTGATCGTGGCCACGGGGCCGCTGACCTNNCGGATCTCGGGGTTGCTCGGTCAGAAATATCTTTATTTTTACGATGCCCTCTCCCCCATCGTCGACGCCAACACCATCGATTACAGCAAGACTTTCTTTGCCTCGCGGTACAACAAGGGCAGCGACGATTACCTGAATTGTCCGATGAACCGGGACCAATATTCCCGTTTCGTCCGGGAACTGGTGAACGCGGAACGAGTGCCGCTGCAATCGTTCGAAAAGCCTGTCTACTTCGAAGGCTGCATGCCGATCGAGGAACTGGCGAGCCGGGGCGAGAAGACCCTGGCGTTCGGCGCCCTCAAACCGGTCGGCCTGCCGCACCCGCAAACGGGGGAACGGTTTTATGCCGTGGTTCAGTTGCGCCGGGAGAACCGGGAGGGGACCGCCTACAATCTGGTGGGGTTTCAGACCAAGTTGAAATATCCGGAACAGAAACGGATCTTCCGCATGGTTCCCGGGTTGGAAGAGGCCGAGTTTTTCCGCTACGGGGCCATCCACCGGAACACGTTCATCAATGCCCCCAGCCTGCTCACCCGGGAGCTCGATTTGATTACCCGTCCGGGGGCTTACTTCGCCGGGCAGATTGTGGGTGTGGAAGGCTACGTGGAGTCCACGGCCATGGGGTTGCTGG
>JABAHQ010004600.1_pt1 | contig 12317 bp, 9 predicted proteins | sample 7062091 | NCBI WGS metagenome assembly JABAHQ01 (sample SAMN14534359, study PRJNA622989) | marine sediment metagenome | biome: marine biome [ENVO:00000428]; feature: marine pelagic biome [ENVO:01000023]; material: deep marine sediment [ENVO:00002113] | place: India: Gulf of Kutch | collected...
TCCCACCTCATCTTTGGCTATCGTTGAAGCGCCTTCATAAAGATAGCAAGCGGCCACCCGGGCGTCGTCAACTTGATACAAGGCGGGAGGACTTTCCCAGCAGACTGATTTGACGTGGGGACAGCGGGGGGCGAACTTGCAGCCGTAATTTCCCTGCGGCAGGGTTCCATCGGGGATGATGATTTCTTGTTGCCCCCACTTTTGTTGGATGTCAGGCCAGGGAACAGAGTCGATCAGAAGCTGGGTATAAGGGTGTTGGGGGTCTTTAATGACCGTATCAACATCCCCCGCCTCCATAATGGAGCCGCGATAGAGAATAATAATATGGTTACTGATATGGTAAGCGGTTGTTAGATCGTGGGTGATATAAAAGACAGGAATGCCCAACTCTCGGTTGAGTTTACGCAGGCTTTCGAGAATAGTGGCTCGCAGGGAGGCATCCACCATCGAAACCGGCTCGTCGGCGATCAACAGCTTGGGTTTCAAGAGCAGGGCCCGAGCAACGACCAATCGCTGGCGTTGGCCCCCACTTAACTGGTGGGGAAATCGCCCTAATATTTCTCGCGGGCGCAAGCCAACCGTGTTCAGCGCCTCTTCGATCATTTCTTTGGCTTCATCTTTTGAGTTGGCCAGCCTGAATTTTTTGACGGGAACCTCCAGGATATGGTCAACTTTATAAAAGGGGTTATAGACGGCAAAGGGATCTTGAAAAACAGCCTGGACTTCATGGCGAAAAGCCCGACTTTCCTTTCGAGACAAGTCTTTCAAATTCTTGCCCTTGTAAAGGACATCGCCTTCGGTAGGCTCTAGAAACCCCAAAATCATGAGCCCTAAGGTTGTTTTTCCACTGCCACTTTCGCCGGCGATGGCGATGATGTTGGGCGAATCGGCATCAACCGAAAAGGAAATATCGTCTACCGCGAGCGTGCCGCCTTTGAAGATTTTAGTTGCATTGCGTAGTTCCAGTAATTTGGTCATGGCTTTTGGGTCTCATTTTCGTATAAATGACAGGACACCCATCGTTCCCCAAAGCCATGTTTTTGTAAGGTAGGAACACATTGCGTGCAAACTTCCATAGCTTCAGGACAGCGGGTGTTGAATACACAGCCAGGGGGTAATTCGAGTAGAGAGGGGGTGATCCCCGGTATACCCTGAAACTGCCCCTTATTATCCAGCATGGGCAAGCTGCGGATAAGCAGTTGGGTGTAGGGATGCAAGGGATCGGTGAATGTCTCCCGCACCGACCCCAACTCCACCAGCTTTCCGGCGTACATCACGGCCATACGGTTCACAAATTGAGCCATCAAGCCCATATCGTGGCCGATCAAAATCACCGCACTCCCCATTCGCTTCTGGACGTTTCCAATGGTCTCCATGACTTGCCGTTGCGTGACCACATCCAGGGCGCTGGTGGGTTCGTCGGCGATGATTACCTTGGGCGACATGACAATGCTGATGGCAATGCAAGCCCGTTGCTTCATCCCGCCGCTCAATTCGTGGGGATACATCTGGCCTACTTTGGGATCTAATTCCACCGCTTGCAGCGCTTTAGCGGCCATCTGATTTATCTCCGTCCTGGACAAATCGAGGTCGTGGTCGACCATACTGTCAATGATCTGGTCCTCGATACGCATGACGGGGTTCAACGAATTCATGGCCCCCTGGGGGATCATACTGATCTGACTGCCCCGCAACTGGCGCATCTCTTCCTCAGAGATCTTAGTGACATCGACATCGTCCAGCCAGACCTCCCCCCCGGCAATGCGCCCCGGCGGTTTGATCATGCGCAGGATAGCCAGGGCTGTGGTCGATTTTCCGGAGCCAGATTCGCCAACCAACCCCAAACGCTCTCCAGGCTTCAGATTAAAGGTAACTTGATTAGCTGCCACGACGATTCCGTCGTCTGTATAATAATGGACGTCCAGATCTTTCACTTGCAGTACGTAGTCGTTCACGCTGTCCTCCGCACTCGTGGATTAGCCACCTCATCCAGCCCGATCGAGATGAGGAATAACATGACGAAGACCAGGGCAACGACGGTGATAGGGACGGCCGCCCACCACCATAGGCCACGTACGAAGGCGCTCTGGTTGATCACCCAATAGATCGTTACCCCCAGCGTCGGTTCGCGTAAGGGACCAAGCCCCAGCGCAGCCAGCCCCATAGAGGCGAAGATCGCGCTGGTGACTGCGGCCACCAGGCTGGCCCCCAGATAAGGGAGCAGGTTGGGCATCATTTCAGCAAAAATGATACTTAGTCCGCCCATGCCGTTGAGGCGGGCCATCATCACATACGGGCGTTCACGCAGGCTCAACACTTGCGAGCGGATGACCCGCGCCGGACCACGCCAGGCAATGAGGGCAATAATCAAGGCCATACCGTTGATGGTAACCGATTTTGACCCCAGGGATGAGGCAATCACGACGAGGATCAACAGTCCCGGCACCGTCAGCAGCACATCCACCATCCAGCGAATGACCGCATCATAAAAGCCACCGTAAAAGGCCGAGGTAAAGCCCAGAAACGTCCCCACCGCAATGCCGATCAGGCCGGCAAACAGGCCGATACGAATGGTCATCCAGGTGCCCGTTACCGCCACGGCAAACATGTCTCGGCCTTGGGCGTCAGTGCCAAACGGATAGGCCGCCGGATCTTCGCAATCGGGATTAGCCGGCGGACAATAGGCCAGCGTTGGTGGGACACTGGCCGGTGCGGCCAGGGGATATGGATCCACTTTGGGGTCTATATAGAATGAACCCATTGCCGTAAAAAGAATGAGAAATATCAGGATTCCTAAACCGACGCCTAAGGGCCAATTGCGGCGAATATAGCGCCAGATAAGCATATAGCGAGACATAGATAATTCCTAGATCAGTATAGAGTCATTGATTCTCATAGGTGATGCGGGGGTCTAATAAGGGATAGATCATATCCATAATGAACATAGCTACGGCAATGCAGACCACGATGATTAAGACAATGCCATAAATCATAAAGTAGTCCAACTGGTTGATCGACCGGGCCAATAGGGTGCCGACTCCGGGAAATTGAAATACTAACTCCACCAGCACCGAGCCGGAGACAAGAAAGCTAAAGGCCAGGGCCAGGCCGGTCACCTGGGGTAAGATCGCGTTGCGCATGGCATACCTGTAGAACAGCCGCCAATCTTTCAGCCCCTTGGCTTCCCCAAAGGTCATGTAGTCTTCGCCCTGCACCGTCACCATCATGCCGCGCATACCGATAACCCAGCCACCCATACTGGTCAGCACAATAGCTAGGGCGGGCAAAATCGAGTGCCTGAGCACTTCGAGGGCAAAGGATAAGCTCATGTTGGGGATCGTGCCGATGCTATATCCCCCACCCAGCGGGAGCAATTTCCACTGAAAAGCGATAAAGTAGATGAGAATGAGGGCTATGAGATAGGCCGGAATCGCCCCCAGGACCAAGAACGAGGGCAAAAAATAGCGGACGAAATTCGAGGCCTTCGGCCAAGCCATCAGCGCCCCCAAAAGGGTACCCAAAAGGAAAGCAATGATCGTGGCCGTAGTCAACAACCCAATGGTCCACGGTAAGGCCTGGCCCACCAACTCGATCACCGTCCGAGGATAGTTAGAGATGGAATAACCCAGGTCAAAGCGAGCCACATCGACGATGTAGCGCACATATTGCTTCCACAATGGCTGGTCCAGACCAAACTTTTTCTCGTAGGCCGCCACCATCTCATCGAAACCCTCCTCGATGTAGCCGCTACGGGAAGCCTGTTCGAGTAACTTTTCTCGCAACGGATTACGCGGCGTTATCTTGGGAATCATAAAGTTAAGTGTCACCGCGGTCCAGACAATGAGCAGCAAGAGACCCAGACGTTTTAGGACAAAAGTCCATGTGTAGAATCGCATAAACGTCTCCTATTTCATATATTTCGGCCGGTAATCGTTCACCTGACCGTCACCTGGGCACTGTATATGGTGATGCGCGAGGGGGGGAACCCTCCCACCCCTCGCTTATGTCTTAACAAAACATTGGCTATGTTGTTACCAGGAACATCGTACAGCCAGGTGCTTTATACAGAGACTAGGCTGCGGCTTCCAGTCTGTGCAAAATCAATGGGAAGGTCAGATGCCAGAAGGCGCCGTTCAGATAGGGATTCTCCTCCGTCGGCCAGTTGTTCCAGTAGGTTGTATTCATGGGAATACGGTGCAACCACTGCTGAATCGGGGCATCGACCAGATTATCCAGCCAGATTTCCATGGTTGCTAGGTAGAGATCCATGTAGCCGGGGTCGCTGGACGGCATCGTCGCCATTTCCTCCAGGATGGCATCGTATTCGGGGTTGTTAAAGCGTGAGGCCTGCGAGGTCGGCTGGCCGATCGGCGCCCAGTACTTGCTGGTGTAGAAATCCATGGTCGTAAACGGATCGGCAATGCTCCCGCCATGGCCATTGAGCCAGATTTTTTGCGTGCCCTCGCTGATCCTGGTACCGTTGTCTGCTGGGGTGATGAACTCGGCCTCGAAGCCGCCCCGGCGCAACTGTTCGGCGATGATGGGGCCGATATCCGTAAAGACCTGCCAACCTGAAATCGAGGCCGGCACGCGTTCGCCATCTTTGACCCAGAAGCCCTCGCCATCCTTGGTGTAACCTTGCTCCTCCATCAGCGCCGCGGCCTTGTCCAGATTGAACTCATTGGTTGGATACTTCTCCAACAGCGGCTTGGCGGCTTCAAAGTAAGGCTCCATGGGTGGATATTGCGGGAAGGGTAATTCCGTTAGAATGCCAGAGCCCTGCAGACCGACATCGAGCATCTGTTGCCGGTCGATACTATAGCTGACGGCCCAACGCATTCTTTTGTCGGTGAAGGGGCCATCCTCATGGTTGAACCACATGGAGGTAGGCCACCAGTCCATGTAGCCCAGCGGCAGCTCCCTGCCGGTGTGAGTGATGACGACCGGGTTTTGGTCTACGGCTTCCTTGATGGTATTGGCCCGCAAATCCAGAGTCGCGTCGACCTCATTATTGACGATCCTTTGGACCATCAGGGTGTCGCCTGCATAGGGGACGACCAGGATGCGTTCGACTTCAGGCAGCGCTTCCACAAAGCCGGTCTTGACCGCCCACCAGTCGTCGCGACGATCAATGAACTTCTGGGTATTGGACCACTCGACAATTTTGTAGGGGCCTGTCGCCAGGGGCCATCCCTGTTCAGGATCATAGAATCCAAAGGCAGCAATATCGTCCACATCTTTGAAGACGTGTTCGGGAACCATATAGATACCCGTATCGAACTTAAACATCAATTGGTTGAACATGAAACGGGGACGCGGATCGTTGAAAATAACTTGTACAGTCAGGTCATCGACGGCAATGGCCTCCTGCACCGCCGATTTGACAATCGTGGAACGGGTCAAAGTCGGCGCGTTGTCCCGGAGCATATTCAAGGTGAAGGCGACGTCGTTGGCCGTAAAGGGCATGCCATCGCTCCACTCCACACCCTCCCGGATGTTGATGGTCAACTCGGTGAAATCGTCGTTATATTGGTAGCCGGTGGCCAACCAGGGGATCTCCTCATCGGCAAAAGCCGAGTAAAAGACCAGCGGTTCCCACAAAGCTGCGCTGCCCATCTGGTGGCTGGCGCCAGTGGCGTATGGATTGCCGAGTCCGGTGTCGGTGAATTGGGTGCCATCACCGCCGAACATCAGAATGAGAGATCTTTCTCTGGGAACATCCTTCACCCCGGCAGCTTCTTCGGCTGCGCTTTCGACGACGGCTGCTTCAGCCTCTGTTTCCTCGGCCGGTGCGGCTTCTTGTGGAACCGCCGGCGCGGCTGGTTGCTGGCAGGCCGCCACGACAATACCTGCTGTGGCTAAGCCACTCAAACGTAAAAAATCTCGCCGGCTGAGTTTTTTCTCATCCGTCATTGTAATCTCCTCCTAAAATTAATCTAATGAGTAACCCTTACTTTGTGCAAATCCCTTTACCGGGATCGATTACTTGACCGATTAAATCCTTGCCTATTTTTTGGGGGAATCACCTCCTTTCGGCTGCTATAGTCAACTTGACCTCTGTATAGGAAGTCCTACCAAGCCAAATTTCCATAGCCGCTGGCTGAATTTGTGTTTTGGCTGATCAAAAATTATACATTATCTTAATGTAGCTATTATACTCATGAAGTATCATACCCAGTGCAACATTATTGTATACGAGTTTGTGTGCATGTCAAAAAACCAACAAATTACGAACAAATAGTGGCCCTTTGAGAGGCGGGGTGATTGTTAGGTTAACCAAGAATTTTATGCTATACTGTCCGTCATTGTTACGATGGAGGATTTCGTAAGGTATGACATCATCGACCAGAAAGCGGTCGGCGATTTCTGAAATAACACCGCCGGCGACGGCGGAGAACGAAACAGCCGCCACCCGCCGACGGTCCCAAAAGCCGGCCAGACAGAAACCAACCAGGCGGGAGCATCCACTTTTCAGGCTTTCTGGCCTGGTGATGGGTCTGGCCAGTTTGGCCTTGAAGCGTTTGCGATACCACCCTGGCTTGAGCTTATTGGCCTTGTTGGGGGTGGTCCTGGCGGTGGGTCTGGTCACCAGCGCCTCTTTTTTTGCCCAGGCGGTAGATCAGGTAATTATGCGCCGGGAATTGGCCGAGTACAGCCGCATTACCAAACGTCCGCCCTTCGCCGCCCGCGTTTATACTTTCTCTTCCCCCCAAAACCCCCTTCCTTTGGCAAGAGCCAAGCAACTAGGGGAGCACGTCGCCGGAACCCTGTCGGGCGAACTGAATCTGCCGGTCAAATACCTGGATTTGCAGATGCGGACGCCCGTGATGAAACTTCTACCTCAACCGGGATCTGAGAAGTATCAGGGCAACCGGCCCTTAGGCGATGTCCATCTGCTCTATATGGAGGGCATTGAGGACCACATAGACGTGGTGGCCGGAGAGGCCCTGGCCGAGGGGACCTCACGTGATAACCTGGACGTATGGATGCACACTGCCCTGGCCGAGAAGATGGGCGTTCAAATTGGCGAGACCTTTGATCTGCAGGGCAGTGGAGATAACCCTTCTTTGCCGGTCCAGTTGAAAGGCTTCTGGCAAGCTAAAGATGCGGAAGACCCCTTCTGGTTTAACGATCCAGATACCACCCTCCGCCCGATGTTGTTGGTGCGCCACCAGGACTACCTCACCCGCGTTGAATCTTGGTTGCCGGTTCGAGGCCGGTCGGCTACCTGGCACATCGTTTTCGACGAAGACGCGGCTGTGCCTGCCGAGGGCCGCCGTTATGTGACCGGCTTCGAGCGGGGCCAGGTTATCATCAACAAGTATTTACCGGATGCCCGCTTAACGGCCCCTTCGCTCTCCCTGGAAAAGTTTGTCCAACGCCAGACAACGCTCACTATTCTCCTTTTAGGGTTCAATGTGCCCGCCTTTGGTTTCCTGCTTTACTTTTTGATTTTAACCTCAGTGGTGATTGCCTACTGGCAACGGCGAGAGACAGCGGTTATGGTTAGCCGGGGGATGAGTGTCTCCAGTGTGTTGAACTTCACGTTTATTGAAGAATTGGTATTGTTTGTCATCGGTTGTCCGCTGGGGTTGGGGTTTGGGGTGCTGCTGGCGCGGCTGATGGGGGATACGGTCAGCTTTCTCTCCTTCGCCTCGCGGCCCCCTCTACCGATTTCCTGGCGAGGGATCAATATCGCCCTAACCTTGATTACCTTAGGGGTGGTGTTGATTGCCAGGTTGTGGCCGGCAGCTCTGGCCGCCAGGCAGAGTGTGCTTCAGCAAGAGCGGGAACACGCCCGGCCATTGCGCCCTCCTTTTTGGTATCGAAATTATTTGGACTTTCTGTTGATCGTCCCCACCGCCTATGCCTATCGCCAATTGGCCGACCGGGGTACCTTAGCCTTATTGGTGCGCGATCGGCCTGAAGACCTATATCAAGATCCATTGCTCATCTTAGTGCCAGCCCTATTTATCTTGACCCTGGCTTTGTTAGCCATGCGTATCTTTCCCCTACTCATGCGCCTCCTGGACAAACTGGCCAGCTTGACACCCTGGACAACTGCCTATCTGGCTTTACGCCAGCTCGGCCGGCAGGGCCATAGCTACATCAATCCCCTATTACTGGTGATTGTTTCTTTGGCCCTGGGCGTTTATACCCTCTCCATGGCGGCCAGTCTGGACCAATGGTTGGTAGACCGGATGTACTATCGGGCCGGGACGGACCTGGCCTTTGAACCTTTTCTGAAGAGTGAATTTCTTTCAGAAGTTCCAACCATCGGCGCTGAGTGGATCCCTCCCCAAGACGAGTTTGAGACGCTGCCTGGCGTCATCGCCGCGGCCCGCGTGGGCGATTACCAATCTGAAATTGCCCTGGCGGGTGGGGAAAAAATTAGAGGCCGCTTCCTGGCGGTTGATCGGGTTGAATTCTCTCAGGTAGCCTGGTTTCGGGGTGATTTTGCCGGGGAGTCTCTGGGCAGCTTGATGAACCGTCTGGCCACGTCGCCCGATAGCATTTTAGTTTCGCAGGCGTTTCTGGAAGAGAATCATCTACAAATCGGCGATAGGATTTCCCTAAAGGTATTGGTAGACTTCAGGGCGTCGGTGAACGATGAGTTCATCGTGGCCGGCACTTACCATTACTTCCCCACAGTTTATGAAGACGAGGAGACAGTTATTGGCAACTTGGAGCACCTTTTCTCCTTTTTTGGTTTGACCATGCCCCATAACATCTGGCTCCGCACCCGGGATGAGGCGGATGGTCAGACGATTTTGCAGGCTGTTACCNNGAGCAGGCCAAGATGGAGCGGGTGGGGGTTTTCGGGACGTTGTCTATCAGTTTCATGGCTGCGGCTGTTATGGCCGCGATGGGCTTGCTGACTTACAGCTATGCCTCGCTGCAGGAGCGTTTGTATCATTTCGCCATGTTACGCGCCATGGGCTTGCGACGTCGCCAGGTCGTGGGGCAGGTTTTTCTGGAGTACGCTATTTTGACCGCTTACGGATCGGCCGTTGGCGTATTTATCGGTTCATGGACCGCCGAGTTCTTCGTTCCCCTTTTCCGGGTGACCGGTGAGCAGGGGATACCGCTCCCTCCCTTACTGCCGGTGATTGTTCAAGAGGAGATCATTCCTCTGGCGGTCACTTTTGCCGGTGTTATGATCCTGTTAGAGTTAATTGTTATTGGCTCGGCCCTTTACCGGCGCTTGTTTGGTATGTTGCGGTTGGGGCATCAGGGTTAGAACTCGGATGCGAGGAACGTACTGCGTAATTACGTACTGCGTAAATATTCTTGCATCTGTCAGACCATTACGCATTACGCAGTAAGTAGTACACATTGCTTCATTACTTCTAAATGGGTATTAGCAAGGATAGAATAGAGGCCAAAACTGCTAACCCGACCTGTATACCTGTGACCTGGGCGAAGAAACGGATGAGTTGCTTCATGTTAATATTCAATGCTTTTCGATAGAAATATTCGCACCAGAAAATAAACGCCGTACAAATGATGGCCAAAAAAAGAAACGCGAACTTCTCAATGGCCGGAAGCGTCCACATATCTGCCCCCAGGGCGATGGCCGCTGTCCGCACTGCCATCCTGAGGGCCATAAGATCCACGACCCCCAGGGCAGAGGAGATCAACCACAGGATATAGAGTCCGGTGAACTGCCAAATTTTACTGACCATTTTGCTTAACCCCAGGTATCCCGATAGCTCCAGTGAGTGAAAGCTCTCTGGCCAGATGACATTTTACGTAGTGTCCCGCTTCGATCTCCTCCCAGGGCGGCTCCTCCGTCCGGCAAATATCCTTGACGTAACTGCACCGGGGGTGAAAGTAACAGCCTGACGGTGGATTGGCTGGGTTGGCCACCTCGCCGGTCAGTACAATACGCTTTTTCCTTGGTCTGGGGTCAGGTCTGGGGATGACCGACATTAAGGCTTCGGTGTATGGATGTTTCGGTGAGGTGAAAAGCTTCTCTGTGGAGGCCAACTCGACCATCTTGCCGACGTACATAACGGCCACCCGGTCGCTGATATGGGCGACAACGCTCAAATCGTGGGCGACGAAGAGATAGGTCAGCCCCATCTCCTGCTGGAGATCTTGAAGCAAGTTTAGAATCTGGGCCTGTACTGAAACGTCCAGGGCCGACACCGGCTCGTCGGCGACGACAAACTTGGGGCTGGGGGCCAGGGCGCGAGCCAGGCCAATGCGCTGGCGCTGGCCGCCGCTGAAGGCGTGTGGATACCGCCGCATGTACTCCGGCCTAAGTCCGACCAGCCGTAGCATCTCCGCTACCCGGTCCTCGAGTTCCTCTCCCTCGGCCAAATTCATCGCTCGCAAAGGTGCCCCCACCAGCTCCAACAACGTCATACGCGGGTTCAGGGAAGCATATGGATCCTGAAAGATCATGCGCATGTTCTGACGAACATACTTCAGCTCCTCCCTCTCCAACTCATTGACGTTCATTTTCCCTCTGACCGGGTCCTTAAACAGCACGCTTCCAGCGGTAGGCTGAATGGCCCGCAAGATCATCCGGCCGGTGGTTGTTTTGCCGCAACCACTCTCGCCGACCAGGCCCAGCGTTTCACCCTCCATAATGTGAAAATTGACCCCATCCACCGCCTTGACGTGACCCACCGTTCTTTTGAAGAATCCCCGCTGGATGGGAAAATGTTTTTTTAAATCTTTGACGGTCAGCAATGGCTCGTGCTGATTTCCTTGGTCAGGCATAGCCTCGCCTCTCTTGTTAACGGTGATAGGTCATGATTCGTAAAGGTGACATCTGACAGTATGACCTGGCTCGACTTCAATGACCTTCGGCTCCACCTGGTCGCAGACGCCGCCGATGAAATCGGGGCAGCGAGGGTGAAAAGGACATCCTGTAGGCGTAGCATACGGATCAGGCACCACGCCCATGATAGTTTCCAGCCGCCCTTTGTGCAAGTCGTCGAGTTGAGGAATGGACTTGAGCAGCCCCTGGGTGTAAGGATGTTTGGGGTTGAAGAAGATACTATAGACGTTAGCTTGTTCGACAACCCGGCCCAGGTACATCACGGCCACCTCTTCGGCTATTTCTGCAATCACCCCCAAGTTATGGCTGATATACATAATGGCCATGTCCAACTCTTGTTGCAGCTCCCTCATCAAGTCGAGAATCTGCGCTTCTGTGGTCACATCCAGGGCCGTAGTCGGCTCGTCGGCGATCAGCAGGTTAGGGTGGCAACTGAGGGCCATAGCGATGACGGCCCGCTGGCGCATGCCGCCGCTCAACTGGAAAGGGTAGTCATCGAAAGTGTTTTTTGGATTGGGCATCCGCACCCGGGCCAGCATGTCGATGGCACTCTCCCGGGCCTCGGCCTTGCTCACCTGCCGGTGCAGTCGAATCGCCTCGGTGATCTGGTAGCCCACCGTCAGGACCGGGCTCAAAGCCGTCATCGGCTCCTGGAACACCATCGAAATCTGGTCGCCCCGGATGTCCCTCATCGCTTTACTGTTGGGCTCGAGTTTGGCCAGGTCAAACACCTCCATCGTGGCAGAGAACTTTTCATTTGGCGACGACCGGTAGAACAGAATCTCTCCGCTCTCGATCTGGCCAGGCGAGGGGACAAGCCTCATCAAAGACATGGCCGTTATACTCTTACCACAGCCGCTCTCCCCCACAACTCCCAGCCTCTGTCCCCGGCGAATTGTCAGGTCAACGCCATCCACCGCTCGCACAACGCCCTCGGCCAAATGAAAGTAAACGTGCAGGTCCTTCACCTCCAAGAGCAACTTCTTGTTAGGTATATCTCTTCCATTTGTAGTCATAATGACGACCTCTAGGTGATGTAGGGATCGGCGGCGTCGCGCAGGCCATCTCCGAGGAAGTTGAACATGAGCACCGCCACCACGACAAACACCACGGGGGAGAGGACCCAGGGGAGTTGCGCCACAGCCATAATGTCCTGCGCCTCTTGCAACATGACCCCCCAGCTAATAGTCGGGGAGCGCAAACCAATACCTAAAAAACTTAACGCCGTCTCTCCCAGGATCATCCCGGGAATGGCTATGGTAAGCGAAACGATGATATAGCTGGTAAACCCAGGCAACATGTAGCCGGTAATAATGCGCCACTCGCTTTCGCCATCCAGATGGGCGGCCATGACAAAATCCTCCTCACGCAAGCTGAGCATCTTGCCCCGCACGACCCGCGCTAAACCTGTCCAGCCGAGTATGGAAAGGATAATGGTTGTCCCAAAGTAGATCCACAATTGGGGCCAGTCCTGCGGCAGGGCGGCTGCTAGGGCCATCCACAAAGGGATGGTCGGCAGGGAAGT
>JABAHQ010034575.1_pt4 | contig 12316 bp, 23 predicted proteins | sample 7062091 | NCBI WGS metagenome assembly JABAHQ01 (sample SAMN14534359, study PRJNA622989) | marine sediment metagenome | biome: marine biome [ENVO:00000428]; feature: marine pelagic biome [ENVO:01000023]; material: deep marine sediment [ENVO:00002113] | place: India: Gulf of Kutch | collected...
TGACCACAGGGCCGTACTCAGTAGCGAGACTACGGGCACTGCGGTACAGTAGCTTCAACCTCTCCACATCTGAGGCCACCCTGCGCTCGTAACCACGGACGTGCCTAAGCTGGTCCACCACTATGACCGCAGGGTTCAGGGCTTTGCAGTATTGCTGAATATCACGAATAGTCATGTCAGGGTTATGAAAAATTTTTATTTTATTTAAATCCCCTTTTAGAAAATCACGATATTCTTCATACGCAGCAGTGGGTGAATCCAGTATGGACGCAGTGCTCCGTTTGATACAGGCACTCATGATCCTGGCACGCACACGGATACCCGACTCCTCATTACACAGCCACAGGATACACCTATCATCAGGAGCCTGATGTACCCAATGTTGAGTGCAGTGCGCTAGGAAGCTAGTCTTACCAGAATCGGGACGAGCACCAAGCAACACAAGGTCATTGTTGATAGGGCCGGCGGATACATTAAGCTCCTCAATAGGCCACTCATATCCCGTTCCCCCTCCTAGTGCTGTGACTATATCAGATAGCTCACTGGATACCTCGTGTCCAAGCAGATCACCTAACAGGTCACGCTTCTTATTGTACTCCTCTAGTATTTCAGACACCTCGTCAGGGCTGTAGTTCCCTGCTCCCTCTGCTATATCAAGAGCACGCTCAGCTACACGGCTGAATGTCTCCCGCTCAACAAGGGCCTCGGATACGCGAGACTCAGTGTAGGTAGTAGGGGATGCGTCCAGATTCTCGAATAGCTTATGGTAGAACTCGTGCTGGTCAACGGATAGACCAGGGTGTCGGACAGTGTTGAACCATGTGCTGAAACTAGGCCAGTCTATGCGCTCGTTGTCTTTGTACCACAGCTCCATGTCCATCAGCACAGTCATAGTCTCGCTAGTGACCATGCTTGGTTTAATCAGAGGGTAGTATTTCTCGAATGTCTCCCGGTTGTCCAGTATTTTAAGTAACGCTTTATCAATCATCCGCTCTCCTAAAACTCGTCTGCGCTATGTTAGACAGCGCAACACCTAATGCACCTTTACGTACAACCGCACCTCTGTAGTGACCGTACTCAATCTTACCTTCCTCATCTTCTTCAAATTCGGGGGCCAGTGGAGCGGCACCAGCGAGAACTATGTATCTACCTTTGTGGTCCACCACAACAGCAGAGTCACCAAAGGGTATAATTACTACGTCCCTCTCGGTAACCTCTGCGTCTCTGAGAAAAGAGTAGTGTTTTATATCAGACACCGTGGTATCTCCTCAGTATCTCTTGCAGTTCCTCGTCAGTGTGGTCCTTCGGGTCTTTGCCATTCGAGTGATACACATACACAACCCGTACTACTAGCTGTAGCTTACGCTGTGCCTGTAGTGCCTTTAGCTTTACTTGCTGGTTATCGTCGTCAAAGAAAACAAGGGCTCTGTCATACTGTGCTGCTGCACGTAGTACACCTTCGTGTGCGGTGGTTCCGCAACAGGATACTGCGTCAGTGTATCTTGATAGAACCACAGCAGAAATAATATCTTCAGTACAAACCAGCAGACTACAAGGGTTCCCGTCAACCGAGCGGTAGTACCCCATCGCAGCGCGGCTTTTCGGAGAGAGATACTTAGGATATCCGGGACGGAATGTACGAGTAACGTACCCGTGTGGACTAACAGGAAACCTAACGCTACCCAAACGATCAGAGATATCACACTCAATACCATGTCTACGTACCTCCTCGGGTGTTAGGTATCTTGTGATCCACGCCCTTTGAGTAGTTCCCCATCTACTGATTTCAGAAGTCCAGCATCGTGCATGTCTTGCATCACTGTCACCACGAATGCTTGAATGATGGTGTCCTGCGCTTCTATACGCTTCTTTAGTGTGTTCACTTCTATCCACAGCACGCAGGTAGCCGCTGCGGTCACACTTAAAGCAATGGAAAAGATATCCATGATGATCCCTCGTTATGCTCATTGATCTAGACACAGAGGTAGTAGCACAGCCAGAGTGATTAATCCTAGCTGTGCCACCCTCAGTTATAGTCCCCGCCTGTTCTAACAGGGTCTCCATTTCCTTCACGGATAGTTTCATTTCATGCTTTTGGCTTTGCCTACCTTCGGTGGTGTTCTAAAGAGATCCACGTAATCAGCGGCAGGGAGTAGCAGAGCCATGCCTATAGTACTAACGCTAGTTCCTGGCACAGCCTTCCACTTGCCCGTATTAAGCATTGAAATTATTTCTCTCTTATGAGAAGGCACATCAGTAAAGAGAGGAGTTATTTTCTTTACCGATTCACCAGCAGAAACTTCTACAATAGAACACCGCTTTGTCTTTCCATCTCGGAAGGCAAAGAGATGGAGAAGCGTACATAAGCTACGCTTCTCGCCCACTATGACACGATGATCGAACTCCCATGCAGTACACATACCAAAGCCATTTTGAATCGACTCAGCTAATTCAACGGAAGTCATACTCTGTGGTAACTTGAAAGACTTACCGTCTCCCGGTATAGCAGTATGACATTCTTTAAGAATACTCTTGATTTCTGCGGGGTCCATAGTATCTCCTTAAAGCTTACCGTAAGAGGTCGGGAACCCAACGGTGTTGAAGTAAGTAACCAGAGTAGGCTGGTACTCGACCGGCACGGCATCACGCATCACAGCACGAATAGCCATGACTGGATTCTGCCACTCATATGACAGCTCGGCCACGGTGCGAACGTGCCTCGGACTCATGGGCAGCGGGAACTCACCCTGAGCAAAGCCCTTGCGGCACAGGTCAGCAAGCTGCACCAGCTTCTTAGCAAGAGGCTCTTTGATCTCCGGCACCCAGGTGCGAACAAGCTTGATCTCGTCCTTGCTGCTGAGGTAATCCATGCGGACGTTGATATCCCAGCGGTCGAGGAAGCTGGTATCAAGCACGTTACTAGCAGCGTACTTGTCCAGATCATCCCCCATGCCGAGAGTATTATCCGTGGCTCCGATCATCAGACCAAAGCCGGGATACACCACGTTCTCCTACTCCTTGCCCTGAAGGATAATGTGGCTGTTCACCCTCGGAATCAGCGTCTGAAGGATCATGACTGCATGAGCAGGAGCACGAGCAAGCTCATTGATCTGCACCATGCGGTGCCCTTCCAGCCGCAGGAATTTAACGAAGTCACTCTCGATGAAGTGAGTCTCCCCGTCACGCAGGTTCACCCGACCCACCAGATCATCAGGCTCCAGTGCCACGTTAAAGCTAAGCTGGAGGTACGGAACCCCGAGCTTGGCAGCTACCATGCGGTCCAGGTCCGTCTTACCGCAGCCCTGTGGGCCTACCTTTCTGACCCTGCGACCACGCAGAAAGTTCCACACCGTGATCTCAGTGGCCGGCGTCGGCCAGATGAAACTCTCCTCGGGAGGCACGAGAGACTTAGCCCACTCGTCCTCGGGAGGGCTCACGTCGATGCAGAAGTCACCCATCTCGGGAGTATAGCCGAAGATTTCCGAGAACTTCGGACCCTCTGCGTCACTAGTGTAGCTGTCGGAGAAGAACTCGGTGGGTTCTGGCTCCGGTTCCTCTTTCTTGCGGCGACCTTCCTGGTGGGCCTTAAGTTCGCGCCGGATTTCTTCTTCAATGCGGGNNTGATCTCCTGCTGTCTGCGAATATTCCAGATTGCTGCGAGGTATTCAATGAACTCATTGAAGCTCAGTTCAACAGTGCCTTCGTCCTCCATTATCATGTTACGCAATGACAGAGAGTTCTCTCCGTTTATCTCGAACTCCTCAGTCCTACAGTAGAACAGACCTACCTCCTCTCCAAAGGGTTTGTCCATATCAGACACAGCCATAAGGTCTATGTCATCGTAATTATTACATCGGATAAATATTCTCATAGTGCTCACTTAAGTAGCTGCGAGTCGATAACCTCCAACAGTTTATTAGGAAGCTCCTCACTCCTATTCACCACAGTACGGTGTGAATAGAACTTCTTGACATTACTGTCCATGATACCTATGCCGTACACCTTGATGCGCTTCTCCAATTCTCCTATCAGTCTCTTAAGAGCACCGGCAGGGTTGCCGTCGAACCCGTGTGCTGGTGACCCATCACTGAGTACGATAAGTACTTTGTTCTTAGCTGTCTGCTGCGCCAGTCTGTGATAAGCGCATAGCACAGCAGCAACGTCGTCGTTATTACCCCCGGCAGCGCAACGATTGAACTTACCAAGCAACGTCTCTTTGTTCATGCGTCTACCGAACGGGCAGTACTCAATGATATGAGGTTCCTCACTGCGATACCCATGTCGCTCTCTTGGTGACCAGTCAGCAAAGCCTAGGATTTCCACCGGGATATTCAGCGGTGCGATAGCAGCGTGCAACATACAGCAAGCATGAACAGCGTGTTTGAATTTCTGTCCTCCCATTGAACCACTGTGGTCCACGAGGATACTCACTGCCGCATCAATGGCTAGGCTCTCGTGCTTACGACGGAACACGTTGTCGTGCCCTGTCGGTACACGGTGCAGCCCTCGTGCGTGTATCTTACCACGTCTGTATCCACCCTCATAGTAAGTCTGAGTGCGGATCTGCAATAGCTTGCGGACCTTGGCATCCAGGCCACCGTAGGGCACGGGCCCCCAATCTCCACGCATTCTTTGAGGATGATCCTCGGGAGAAATAACGTGGTTAAACCTGTACTGCGGGTGTCCGTTGGTGATGTTCTCGAAGATCCAGTGGATTGCAGTGTTGCTCTCTTTCCACTCGTGGATCTCATCGTGGCTGTCGGGGATCTTACTCTCTAGGTACTCACACTCACTGGAGTCAATGTCGTCCTTATCATCCCCTTCTTTATCACTATGACTCTTAGCTTTTGATTTACCTTTCCTGAGTTCACCATCACCTTTCTTTCCCTTACCCTTACCAGACCCCGGTGCTTCGCACGGCTCGGTAATACTCTCGGGGTCAATGGCGTATACCTCTCTAAGTACACGCTCCAACCACTCGTGCAGTTCCTTGGGATTCTTGCACTCGTTCAGAGAATCAGCGTACTCATTAACCACGGTCGCTGTTTTCTCCTGAAACTCCGGCGGCAGCAGTCGCATGTACCTATCGTACACACCAGTAAGATCCATGAATCCAGTGCGGGTACGGATCTCATCAAACGCAGCATACAGCGAGGCACCGACGGCTTTCTTAGGGTCAGTTNNCGACAGTGTGCATAGACCAGAGATAGCGGCCACGCTCACAGATTTCATCACGTCCCTGATATGTACCATCCTGATTGATTTTCTCCTGCCTGTAGTCCTCAGCCAATCCTAATAGCTGACCCATCCAACCACCGATATTGTTATCCTTGATGTAGGGCAGCATATCACGGCAGCGAGGATCATTATGTCCGATCTCGTGGAAGATCATGTACATCCAGAGATCACCCTGCTGTTGAGTGAAACTCGGGGAAGGCTTCGGTACATACACAGTCCGTCCATCGGTGTATGCCTGAAGCTCATCAATGAATACAACATCATACCCTTTGGAATTGAGGATAGTCCTGACAATACCAACGGCAGAGTGCGTGTTATACATAACTTATCCTTCCTCAGTTAGTACATTGTGAAGTACTCTAACTAGCTCTGCAAATTCTTTTTTATGAATTACAACAGGCTCATATCCAGACACCCCATCGTCATTGAATACATTACTTAGGTAGTCCCCTGTGGTAATTTCTGTTTTGTTCGACGTTGGGAAATACTCAAGTGCTATGTTGTCATCCCCTTCATCTAGTTCTTGTCGTAGTTTTTGAACATCATTATCATCAAAACCAATGTGTACACTACCTGTGTTGTCTATAACTACAGCATTCCTCGGGTGTATTCCATCCCTACCTGTAACACCGTAGAATAATATCTTACTCATGCTTCACCTTCTAGATTATTGAATAGTATCTTTAAGAACACTCCGAAGTCCTCTTTCCTGAGCAAGAGTGCATCAGAGTAGCTATCAAAGATAGTATCCATACCCCTACCAATAGTAATCAGGTTATCTTCACAATCAAGACACACATTATTATCATCAGGGTGTATTCTTTTGATTTCCTTAATGTCTGATTCACTAAGTCCAATAAGTAATTCTCCTGTATTAGTAATCATAACAAACTCTGAGTACTCACCATATGCATCTGTGAATTTACTCATCTAAGAACCCCCAATTAGTAGCTATTTCATCTAGTACAATCTGGTATCCTTTTGTTTTTATTAGATCAAAGTACATATCAATTATAGATTTACTATCTCTTAAACTCATCTCTGTTCTACTTCTGTGTAGTTTAATAGCCTGAACTCTGTTGCCTGCTGCTACCAGATGTAATTCCTCAAGTGTTAGAATAAAATAAGTTAGAGCAGACTTGATTGCTAAAGCTAAATCAGTAGGAATAACTAAAAGAGTAGACTCTGAATGATTACTACTTATCTTGATATTAGAGAACTGCTGCTCAGGCATAACAAGCTCCCAAATAACAGGGAAGTAAGGATATAAATAAGGTAGAACTATTCATGAACTTTGCGATCCGGGTCATTCATGATTTCCTCATAAATAATACGGAGTATACGGTCGAACTCCTCACCTTGTAATACTACTTTCCTTGTCCAAGTACCAGACGGTGCGTTCCCAAGTAATCGCCTTCTAGTACCACTAATACTGAATGCCTTAGCACTCTCGCAGCCGGCGGGCATCTTTGCATTGTGCTCCACAGTAATACCTACCTGGAAATCCTCGTCCTCATGCAAATTACCTATCGGCCATAGGTATACTGTGTAATCATGCTCGATCATCTTCAAGATCCTCGAACCAGAATGCGTGGTCACCAGTGTGTACTGCGATAACCTCACCCGGACCACAAGGCAGCATCCTCGGCTCATTCTTGTCCAGGTCCATCACTGGTAGCAGGAGTTTGACAGCAGGATCATACGGAAGTTCCCCGGGCTTGCTTCTGTGCCTCGTGTCCACCTTGCACCGCATGGTCCGCAACTCTCCGGTAGTACGCTTGCGGAACTTAACGTAGAACTCTCTGCCGTCTTGGACGGCGTTGATCCATTCGGTAAAGCTACCGTGAGAGGAATCCGGCATACTTTGTCTCCTTGTATAGAATTCTAATAACCTTAAAGAATATATCTTTAGGTATTACTATATAATCAGCGCCATCTGAAGATGTGTAGTTATCAGTTAGCGTGCTTATAGCAAGGCCCGTTGTTACATCAGATACATGTCCAAAGCAGATATTATCTATCGCTGAGTCTCCAAGTTCTTTTATATGCTCGTAAAGAAGCCTGATATCTTCCTTTTGCTCATCGCCTAATCCGAAATAAATATCTCCCCGGTCAGTAATAAGCACGATCTCTTCAGGAGTGAAATCATCAGGTTCAGAACTCATCGGTCCTCCGTGGTGATCTCGCCAGTGGTTAAGCTAATTGCCCCTGGGGCTATGTCGTCGTTATTAATATGGTGATCCACTTCCCATGAATTGTCGTAAATAAGTTGAACTATCTTCTGAATCATATCCCCTGAAACACTGACCCCTACAAGAGAGGAGCCTTCGTTAACTTTAATTCTATCCCTGTCGAAATTAATATCGACACACGTTCCGTGTTGATCTACAAAACAGATATGACATTTACCCAGCGGATATATAAATGCTTTCATTAGATATCCTCACTCTCCTGGTAGTCCTCGTCGATATACTCAGGAGCTTCCCTAATTGTGTACACGTAGCCGTCCGGCCCACCACGCAGTACAAAGGTAGCGTGATTTAGTTCTCTGATTTCTTGAGCTACCTCATGCCAGTCGTCAGATATAATGTCTAACGGATAATCAGCACGAGTATCGAACTCATCCGCTAGAAATTCTTTAGCTTCCCAAAATGTATCAAACACAGCCGGGTCCATCTCCGGCATACACCCCGGGAGATTCCACATAACAATGTACTTCATGTTCTCGTCGCACATCACTCAGTCCTCCGTGATTCCTTGCTGACTTGTTTAACCCAGCCTTCCTTATGCTTGCCGAACAGGTGGCCCCTTGGCTCCAGCGCACACGAGCAAGGCTTCTTCGTCTTGTCTAGACTGCAATGAGGGTTGCAGCCTTTCCTGTTCTTTAGTCCAGGGATATGTCCACGCTCCCTGTCTTTCTTAGTCTTACCAGTACGCTTACGGGGATGATCGTCGGTAGTCATAGCTTAGTCCTCCAGCCCACAAGCACGCAGGAACTTGTCCTTATCAAAGCGAGAGTTATCCGCCTTGAATACGATTGCCATGCGCTCGGCGAGCGCCCGGAATGCACACATAGCAGAGGATTTCTCAACCTCAGTTAACTCGTCCGCCTCTTGCACGTCGTCAACCTCAGCCTTGAAGTGCGAGGCTACCGACTCGTAAATCCTGCGACTCGTTGCCATGCCTGTCCTCACTCAATCTCGAACGCAGCAGCACGGTAGCGAGTGCCTGCGAGGTAGCTACCGCATCCCTCACACTCGCTGTTGGAGAATTCGATAACGTCCGGGTTATCCTCATACTCAGGACCATCACTGTTCTCTGGATTCAGCACCAGAAATGCGTTCGGCCAATTCCAAAACAGGTTATCCTCACTCCATTCAGGGTCAGGATCTTCGACCTCCCCGTTGGCGATGAACGCAGCGCAGTCAACGCATACCCACAAGCACGGATCAATAAGCATGACATCACCTCACTGCGGGCGCTCTAGCGAGAGCCTGCGATATGCGGATACGAAAACGCAGGACCGCAGCAACATCGCCACGGCCCTGCGCTTCGCGCATTCGCTTGTGTAGTTCAGCGACGCTCGGCTCACTCATCAGCGTAAACCGTGCTCGCCGCCTTGCTCACCACGTCCACGAAGTCATCGAGACTCATGCCCTCCTGCTTCGCACGCTTGGCGAGGTTCCCGATACGCTCGGGGAGTACCTCATTCACGGGCTTCGGGCCGTCACTCGTGGTGCTGGCGTACAGCGTCCAGAACTTCGGCTCCGGTTCGTGCATGTTGGCTTTCTTGTTGACCCGAAAGACCTTCGACTTTTTGTCGAGCGTAGCGGCGAGGTAATTCTCCGCATAGTCTTTCAGGTTCTTCCGGGTCATGCCCTTCGGCCGACCCGCGAGCGCGTTCATGTTGTTGTACAGGTACGTAAGTGGCGTTGCGTTCGAGTGATCCCGAAGCTGGCCGAATGCAAACTCGCAGACAGCACGGGCACGATCCTCGGATTTCGCCTTGCTTCCGGCAGTGAACGCAGCACGGAACGAACGCTCGTTCGTAATACTCATTGCGGACATTGGTGTATCTCCCATTCGCTCGGACCCGCACTCGGCCTATCCAAGTGCGGGTTAGAACAAACGAGAGCCTGTCCCATTCACTAGGGGCCGACGTAGCGAATCCAGTTAAGCAAGCAAGCTTTAGGCAAGTCGCTTACCTTCATGCACAGCCGGCCCCTAGCTAGGCTTATCTCACCAATATCTCTATTGGAGTTTCCTACGGACGGTACTGTACGCATACACAGTATGCTTATACAGCCCATATCACGGCCGGATAGGAAGGTCGTGAAGCGCGGAATTTCGACACTCGTGCGAGCCTGGCCCCGCTCGGAGCTTCGGACTAGCCGCCACCCTACTAACCCTCGGACCTTCTGACCCTGCTCGCGCGGTGCCCTTTCGGGCGCGAGACTGATGGGCCATCCGGTCGTCGGACGTTCGGCCCTAGTCCTAGGGGTCGGATACCGCCGCCCCTCGTGCTTGCTTGCAGTGTGCCGGTGTGTGCCGGTAGCGGGCCAACCTCGGTGCCGGTGTGTGCCTAACGGCCGCTCGATCCATTCGCCGATGGGAGTGGACGGTGGTGATGCTACGAGCGGTAGATCGACCGGACCTCGAAGCGCCAGCGTCCAAGCGCGGTGCCGATACAGGCACACCTAGCGGTGGTTGGTTACTTGCCGGTAGTGACCCCCGGTTGCTCCGCAGCAGGATTGTCGCGCGTAGAGAAGCGAAAAGCGTGCCAATCTGTAAGTATCTGATTCCATTACAGTTTATCTTGGCACGGTTCCTGCATGTGGGTGACGTGCAGCGTCACATTCTGACGTTCGGGGTCACTCTTGGGTCACAAAGTGACGTTCAGCGTCAGTGGATATTCATACATACCTGTATGCTTGCACATACACATACATGCATGTACGTACAGGTGTATATACAGGTATTCATGAGGGTATTAATAAAGGTGCGAATACTCCCTAGTGTACTGGATAAATAGCCATTGGAGGGGAAACCAGTGTGTATCCATACAGGCCAGAGCTCGCGGGGCTCAGCACCAGGATGAATGCACAGTGTATGGACATCCAGTGGATAAAAACCCAGGTGTGATGTTTGGTTAGGTGGAAAATCAATTTTCATTTCATACTAAACTAATTTGATAAATCGCGGAACTTTTTTATTAATGTGTTGTCTAAGAGGGTAATAGGTTGATAATAGATCGGTTAATCAATCTGTTAACACTGTATGGATATACAACCTGGACGCCCATACAGAAAAGTGCTTCACCATGAAGGGCTTAACGAAGGCCCGGGCAAGGGGGGTAAGGGGGGTTCAGTATTCATAGAACTACACCTCCTAATTTTCTCACAGAAAACCTGGGGTCCAGGGAGGGAACTTTTTAGACATGCTGTTGTCTAAGGAGACACAAGGTCACAAAAGACCTTAACTTACCTTCAGTGGCCGCTTAAGGGAGGGCGGCACGACTAGCCGGTATCCCCTAGCTGTACGGGGGGCGAGGCTCCAGCGCCTAAGGGCGCGCAAGGTGGAGCTGAAGTGTTCTGCCAGCCGGTGAGGGAGACTAGACCCGCACAGCGGGATTCCCTAGTCAAAACAGGGTTTACGGGTGCCATGGCGCTCACTAGAGCGCTCACTCTAGTCTGGTCCGCTTTAAGGATACCCTGATAAATCACTGAGGGACTGCTGGTTGCAATAAGCTAGCTAGCAGGGGACATATCTAGTCTATCTAGTAGGGAATAGGATACTGTATATAGATTACCTGTATACATGGTATCCCTAACCTCCCTAATAGCATTAGTATATCTATAAGGTTTCACGCAAGGATAGCCTATGGCTAAAACAAGACAAGAGATAGTCACGTCTAATCAAATCCGCCACCCTATCGTGTTACGTGATAGGATAGCAGGGGTCATTGAGTTCGCCTCTGATTTCTTTTGGGGCGTTAATTGGGACGACGGAGATAACGACGAGAGTATCCGTAAGGTCCGAGTCTCTGATGGCGGTTCTGAGTGGAGCTGGTCTTTTGCCACAGACGGTAACTGGACTACTAACAGCCCCACACCTAGGGATCTGGTCCTAGACCAGAACGGTAATGTTTACGTCTCCTCGGACAACGCTTCCACTATGTACAGCTATATAGTACTTGATTCAGACGGCGTTGCAGTAGTTACTAAAGACGATGCGGATCTCGGTTTTACACCTTTTACTATGGCAGTAGACAGAGAGGGTAATGTCTTTCACGTCGATCTCAACGAGACTATCCGAAAGACAGACAAAGAAGGTAACGTTGAGTGGACAGTTACTCACACAGGTACGAATATTCAGTTCCCTGATTTAGATTACGAAGGGAATATTTACTGTCACGACACTACTAATGACAAAGTTCACAAGATCTCTCCTACGGGATCTCTAGTGTGGTCTACGGCCGCTTTTACAGGAGAGAGTACTAGATACCCAGCCGTGGACGCTACAGGGTACGTTATTGTGGGAAGTTCCACAGGACCAGTTCACAAAATAGATCCATCTGACGGAAGTGTTGTCTGGACTTCAACCCCCTTAGGAGTGGACGTTAGAAAAATCCAGTGCGATAAAAACAACGATATATACATTGCTTACGACACCGACAAGATAATGAAACTTGACTCGACAGGAGCAATTATATTCACGGCCACCGTTTCGGGGATCTCCGGTTTCCAGGGCCTTGCGGTTATGACCAATGGACAGTTCGCGGGATCGGATAGATTCTTTAACAGCACAGGTGTTGTTATATTTAATGCGAATGGGTCGATAGCTAGCAGAGGTAATCCATTCGGGACCAGTGAGTCTATTCGTCAGATGCTCGGTGCTCCTAGAGTGGGGAACTTCAGGGATAACTGGCCCGACTAATGACATTCAGTACATATAACGATCTTACAAGAACCAGCACAGGTTGGGTATTCACATCCACAGGCGTTATCACTGAGGTAGCGGCTGGGCTCCCGAGGTACGACCACGATATCGGCAACAGTAATACCCCCCTAGGTTTGTT
>JABAHQ010002305.1_pt3 | contig 12315 bp, 9 predicted proteins | sample 7062091 | NCBI WGS metagenome assembly JABAHQ01 (sample SAMN14534359, study PRJNA622989) | marine sediment metagenome | biome: marine biome [ENVO:00000428]; feature: marine pelagic biome [ENVO:01000023]; material: deep marine sediment [ENVO:00002113] | place: India: Gulf of Kutch | collected...
CCGTCGCTCATGCGCGCCCTCGGCGAGGCGTTCAGCGCCCGGGGCGGGATGCCGGTGGACGCGCCGGTCACAGGCTCGGTGGATGCGGCCATCCGCGGCGACATGATCATGTTCGTCGGCGGCGAGGATGCGGCGGTCGCGCGGGCACAGCCGGTCCTCGACGCCATCGGCCGCACTCGCCGTGTCGGCGCCCACGGCAACGGATACGTGGCGAAGCTCGTCAACAACCAGCTCTGGAAGATCCACGCCGCCGCTATCGGGGAAGCCATGGTGGCGGCGAAGAAGGCAGGCCTGGAGCCCGAGGTCTGGTGGGAGGCGATGAAGGGCGGGGCGGCGGACAGCTACGTCATGCAGCACGACGTACCCTCCGTCTTCGCCGGTCATTACGATCCCTCGTTCCCGCTGGTCCTCTGTCTCAAGGATCTGTCGCTGATCGCGGACCTGTTGGACCAGACAAAGACGCGCGCGGAGCTCACGCGGGCCACGCACGCGCGCTTCCAAGAGGCCGCCGACCGATACGGTCTGGCGGCCGGCGACATGGCGGTGTGCAAGTTGATCGAAGACCACGCCGGCGTAGAGCTGCGAGTTGCAGGCGAGTGGACAGCGCCCTGGGAGGCCCGGCACCCGGACGAAGAGTGATTGGGGTCTAGCTGTCGCGGCGCAGGGGCCGGACGATGTCGCGCATAGCTTGCTCCGCGTTCTCCATGTCGGCGAGAAGCCGCAGCTGCGCGCGGCAGCGTTCCAGGTTGTGGCGCTCGCGCGCGACCTTGAAGTACACGTCGCCCGCCAGATCATCGGTCAGAAACCGCATGGCGAGCTCCAGCGTGATGACGCGCGGCGCGAGCGCGAGCCGGTCGAGCTCCTCGGCCGTCAGCACGTCCCCCGCGCCCTCGAGGTAGCCTTCCACCAGTGCCTGGAAGTACGGCAACCGCAGGCCGCCCGCGGCCGAATCCTCGGGGCCGGCGGCCGCGCTGCGCGCCAGGTCGCCGAAGTCGTGCAGCACGAGCCCCGGCATGACCGTATCCAGATCCAGCACGCACAATGCCTGTCCGCTGAGTTCGTCGAAGAGCACATTGTTGATCTTGGTGTCGTTGTGCACGACGCGCACGGGCAGGCGGGCGCTCGCCAGGGCGCTCGCCGTGCTCTCGCGGGCCAGGATGAAGTCGATCTCGGAGCGCACGTTCCGCGCGCGGTTCACGGGATCGGCGGCCACGACGCGCAGCAGCGCGTCGCGGCGCGCCACGGTGTCGTGAAATCCCGGGATGGTCTCGTGCAGGGACGGCCCCGGCAGATCCGCCAGCGCGCGCACGAACGCTCCGTAGGCGCGCGCGGCGGCGCGCGCCACAGCGGGATCCGGGGCGACGTCGTGGGTGCGGGCGTGGGCGATGTAGAGGTAGGTACGCCAGCACCCGCCGTGAGGGTCTCGCCAGAAGGGAGCGCCGTCCCCCGCCGGGACCAGCGTGAGCACGCGCCGCTCGAGATCGGGGACCCCCTGCGCACTCAGGCGATGGCGAAGATGCCCGGTCACGCGGCGGATGTTCTCCATGAGCGCTGCGGGATCGCCGAAGACGCGCGTGTTGATGCGTTGATGCACGTATCGGACATCTCCGCCCCCGACCGCGTAGGTGCACAGACAGGTGCGGTGTATCAGACCCGAGCCGAGGGGGCGCGCCTCCACCAGCGGGGCGCCCCCTGCAAAGGCGGCGGCGAGTCCCTGCGGCAGGTCTTCGGTTGGCACGCCCGGTTGCATGTGCAGGTTCCAACGGCCTCCGTGACAGCAAGAACGGGACGGATCCATTTTTCGCCGGGATATGGCAGATTCTGACAGCCCTCGATGAAAAATAGACCCGTCCCCTTTGTTGCCAACGTCGTCGGAGCCCCGCCGTGAGGCGCCTTGCGCGCGCCCAGGCGACGGTGTTTGATGGGGCGACGTGCGGCACGCGGAGACGCATCGAGGTGGATGCATGACGAAGCACCAGATGATGCCGGAGCTGTGCCGGCTGAGCGCCGAGGAGGCGGTGCGGCGGTTGAAGGCGCGCGAGGTGTCGCCGGTGGAGATGGTGGACGCGGCCATCGCTCGCATCGAGGCCGTGGACGGTGTCCTGAACGCCATACCCACGCGGTGCTTCGAGCGCGCGCACGAGCACGCGAAGCACCTCATGGCGCAGGAGCGGCACATCGAGCGCCCGCCGGCGTGGCTGGGCGGCCTGCCCATCGCCGTCAAGGACCTGACGCCCGTGGGCGGGGTGCGCACCACCTACGGCTCGCGCCTCTTCGCCGAGCACGTTCCGCAACGCTCCGATCTGCTGGTCGACCTGCTGGAGGCGAACGGGGCCATCGTCATCGGCAAATCCAACACCCCGGAGTTCGGCGCCGGGGCCAGCACGTTCAACGACGTCTTCGGCATTACCCGCAATCCCTGGAACCCGGCCAAGTCGGCGGCCGGATCGTCCGGCGGATCCGCAGCAGCGCTGGCCTCGGGAGAGGTCTGGCTGGCCACGGGCTCTGATCTCGGCGGCAGCCTGCGCACGCCGGCGAGCTTCAACGGCATCGTCGGGCTGCGGCCCAGCCCCGGCCGGGTGCCGCGCGGCCCGGTGCAGCAGCCCTTCGAGACGCTGTCGGTGGGCGGGCCGATGGCACGCACCGCCACCGACGCGGCGTTGTTGCTCGATGCCATGCTCGCGCAGCACCCCGAGGATCCGCTCTCGCTGGAGGCGCCGGCGGTGCCGTTCGCCCAGGCCGTGGGGCGCATGGAGGCGCCGCGCCGCGTCGCCTTCAGCCCGGACCTGGGGCTCACGCCCGTGCATGCCACGGTGCGCGCCGTGTGCGAGTCGGCGGCCGCGGGGCTCGCCCACACCGGCATCGACGTGGAGGAGGCGTGCCCGGACTTCACCGATGCGCAGCGCTGCTTTCAAGTGCTGCGGGCGATGTCGTTCGTCACCGCCCTCGGGCCGTACCTGGACGAGCACCGGGAGCTCTTGAAGCCCGAGATCGTGTGGAACATCGAGCAGGGCCTCGCCCTCGGCCCCGCCGATCTGGCCTGGGCGCAGCGCGCCCGCACGCGACTCTACTATCACGTGGTCGAGTTCTTTCGCAGGTACGATCTGCTGCTGTGCCCGGCGGCCATCGTGCCGCCCTTCGACGCCGAGGTGCGCTACGTGGAGGAGGTCGAAGGGCGGCGCTTCGACAACTACGTCGACTGGATCGCCATCACCTACGCCATCACCCTGACCAGCTGCCCCGCCGTATCGGTGCCCGTGGGATTGACCGCCGACGGGCTGCCGGTGGGCCTGCAGATCGTCGGGCCGCCGCGGGGCGAGGCCCAGGCGCTCGGTGCCGCCAGGTTGCTGGAGGAACTCGCCGGGTTGAGCGCACGCTTGCCCGTCGACCCGTGATCAATGCGGGCTATCGCATGGCGCGCTTGAAGTCCGGCAGGCCGGTGCTCAGGAACCAGCGTTTTTCCTCGGGCTCGTACCACCACAGCTGTTGGTCGGTCAGATGCCGCACCGTGGGCGAGTTCTCGTGGTAGAAGTCGATCTCTGCGCTGACCTTGATCTCCGTCTCGTCGGGCGAGATGCGCTGGCTCGTGATCTCGTACGAGGTCACGCGGATGGCGTCGAGAAACTCGAAGTCGGGCTCGCCTAGCTCGAGGTCGTCCTCCCGGGTTTGCACCGTCGCATAAGCGGCGTCGAACTCGCTCCAGCGTATTGCCTTGCGGTAGGTTCGCAGCGTCTCTTCGAACTGGATGGCTCTCTCGCGGCTCTGGTAGGAGGCGCACGCGGCGACGAGGAGCAGAAGCAGAAAGGGGAGGGCGAATCGAGCGAGAGTGGCTGCGCGCACATCGAGTCCTTGCAGATCCGGCGATGCACATAGTTTCGAGCTTTTGGCAGCCCGTCTCAAGGACTTGCGACGAGCGGTTGCAGCGCCCAGCCTGCATTTCTCACCGCTTCGCGCGCACAGCGGTGGTGGGAAATGCGGGCCAGACGCCGACCCCGTGACAACGCTACGGCTACGACGTATGGTTCTCGCCCGAGGGGCGGGTCGCGGCTTTATCGCCGGCGTCCGTGTGTCGTCATCGCGTCCTGCCTGGGGGAGGTTGCATGCCGCGCTATTCCGTATTCAGCCTCGTCGCCAACGCGTTGAGCCATCAGCAGCGCTGGCCGCAGGCGTGGCGATCGCCGGAGCCCCAACGCGAGTATGAGGTGATCATCATCGGCGGCGGCGGACACGGGCTCGCCACCGCTTACTACCTGGCCAAGGAGCACGGCATCACCGATGTCGCCGTGCTCGAGAAGGGCTGGCTCGGCGGCGGCAACACCGGGCGCAACACCACCATCGTGCGCTCCAACTATTTTCTCAAGCCCAATGCCGAGCTCTACGAGTACTCGCTGAAGCTCTGGGAATCGCTCACGCGGGAGCTGAACTTCAACCTCATGTTCAGCCAGCGCGGCGTGCTCAACCTCGCGCACAGCGACGGGCAGCTCGAGCACTACATGGCGCGCGGCAATGCCATGCGCGTCAACGGCATCGACGCCGAGATCCTGGATCGCGCGCAAATTCAGACCATGGTGCCGCTGCTCGACTGCTCGCCCCGGGCCCGCTATCCCATCGTCGGGGGCCTGTTGCAGCGCCGGGGCGGCACCGCCCGCCACGACGCCGTCGCGTGGGGCTTCGCCCGCGGCGCGAGCGCGCGCGGGGTGCACATCGTCCAGAACTGCGAGGTGACCGGCATCCGGCGCGACGCAGGCCGGGTGATCGGCGTCGAGACGACCCGCGGCGCCATCGCGGCGAAAAAGATCGGCATCGCCGTCGCAGGCCACACGAGCCACGTGGGGGCCATGGCCGATATCCGGCTGCCCATCGAGAGCCACGTGCTCCAGGCGTACGTAACCGAGCCGATCAAGCCGGTGCTCGATACCGTGGTCACCTTCGGCGCAGCGCACTTCTACGTGAGCCAGACCGACAAGGGCGAGGTGCTGCTCGGCGGCGATCTCGACGGCTACAACTCCTACGCCCAGCGCGGCAACCTGCCGGTGCTCGAGCGCATCACCAGCATCTGCCTGGCCATGTTCCCGAGCTTCGGCCGCCTGCGCATGATGCGCACCTGGGGTGGGGTGGTGGATATGACCATGGACGGCAGTCCGATTATCGGCAAGACCCCGGTGCAGGGGCTGTATCTGAACGGCGGATGGTGCTATGGCGGCTTCAAGACCACACCCGCCTCGGGCTGGGTGTTCGCCCACACCATCGCGCGCGACGAGCCGCACCCGCTGAACGCGCCATTCTCGCTGGAGCGCTTCGCGAGCGGGCACCTGATCGACGAGCACGGCTCGGGCCCCAATCCGGCGCTGCACTGAAGAGAATGGCGTGGGTTTGTCAGTCACGGGTCGGTTATTGCAGAGTCGATTGAACCTCCGCTTTGCCGGCGCGGGGGGCCCTTGCGAGGGTGACTGGCGGAGCGCGGCACGCGGGGCGATAAGGCCCACAGGGCGCCCGCCAGGGATGGCGGGCGCCGAGCATCGCGACATGGAGGTCGCGTTGCGAGGCCCGGCCCGCGCGCCGAAGGACGCGCAGCCTCGGAACCCGGAGCAAGGGCTCCCCGCGCCGGGCGGGGACAGAAAGAACGGACCACGAATCACCAAGCATGCTTCTCATTGAGTGTCCCTGGTGCGGCGAGCGCGCGCAAACGGAGTTCACCTACGGCGGTGATGCCACCGTCGAGCGTCCGCGTGACACGGCGTCCGCGTCAGACGATGAGTGGCATCGGTACGTATACGTCCGCGAGAACCGGCGCGGACCGCACCTGGAGTACTGGCAGCACAGCCACGGATGCCGACGCTGGTTTCGGGTCGTGCGGGACACGCTGACCCACGAGATCCTCGAGACCGGCGAGCATCTCGAGCATCCAGGGAAGGGGCGATGAGCGCGCAGCCTTCTCGCAACAGCGAGGGTGGTTGCATCGACCGTTCGCGGCCGCTGCGCTTCACGTTCAACGGGCGGTCCTACAGCGGTTATGCAGGGGACACCCTGGCCGCGGCGCTGCTCGCCAACGGCGTCCATCTCGTGGGGCGCAGCTTCAAGTACCACCGTCCGCGCGGGATCTTCACCGCCGGCGTGGAGGAACCCAACGCGTTGGTGCAGCTGCGCACGGGCTGGCAGAGCGAGCCCAACACGCGCGCCACGCAGGTGGAGCTGTTCGAGGGGCTGAGCGCCCGGAGCCAGAACTGCTGGCCGTCGGTGGCCTGGGACGTGGGCGCGCTGAACGGGGTGTTCTCCGCCTTCCTCCCGGCGGGCTTCTACTACAAGACGTTCATGTGGCCGCCCGGCGCGTGGATGCACTACGAACGCTTCATCCGCAAGGCGGCGGGTCTGGGTCGCGCGTCGGGCGCGGCGGACGAGGACCGCTACGACAAGCAGCACGCGCATTGCGACGTGCTGGTGGCAGGGGGCGGTCCCGCCGGCCTCGCCGCGGCCCTGGCGGCGGGACGCGCGGGCGCCGACGTGTTCCTCGCCGATGAGGGGTTCGCCTTCGGGGGCGCGCTGCTCGGCCAGCGCGCCGAGATTGGGGGGGCTCCGGCACAGGACTGGATCGCGAGCACCGTGGCGGAGCTCGCGGACTTGCCCAACGTGAGGCTCCTGTCGCGGGCCACGGTGTTCGGGTACTACGACCACAATCTCCTCGGCATCGTCGAGCGTGTCGGAGATCATCGATCCTCCGGCGAAGCGCACGCGCCGCGCCAGCGCGTGTGGCGCGTGCGGGCCCGCCGGGTGGTGCTGGCCACCGGCGCCATCGAGCGGCCGCTGGTATTCGGGAACAACGACCGTCCCGGGATCATGTTGGCCTCGGCGGCGCGCACCTACGTCAACCGCTACGCGGTGCGGCCCGGCACCCGCGCGGTGGTGTTCACCAACAACGACACGGGGTGGGACGCCGCCCTCGACCTGGCGGCGGGAGGTGTGAACGTGGCCGCCGTGGTGGATGTGCGCAGTGAAGAGTTCAGGGATGCTTCGAAGGCCCGCGGCCAGGGCATCGAGACTATCCCGGGATCGGTGGTGACCACGGCCCGCGGGCGCGGCCGCGTGCGCGGGGTCGAGGTGAGACGCCTCGACGAGACCGCGAGGGCCGTGCGCGGGCGCCCCCGGCACATCGAGTGCGACCTGCTGTGCGTCGCGGGGGGGTGGAATCCCAGCGTGCATCTGCACGCGCAGTCACGGGGGCGGCCGGAGTGGGAAGCGCAGGCGTCGATGTTCGTGCCCGGGCGCAGCGTCCAGGGCGAGCGCTCGGCGGGGGCGGCGCGCGGAGTCGGGTCCGTGGGGGCATGTCTGCGCGACGCTCTGGCCGCCGGCGCTGCGGCGGCGGCGGAGACCGGTCATGGCAACGGTGCCGCCCCGCCGCCCCCGGAGACGTCGGAGCCGGCACCCGGACCCATCCGAGCGATGTGGATCGTGCCGGGGCGCAAGCGCGGCAAGCGGTTCGTGGACTTGCAGAACGACGTCACCTGGGACGACGTGGGCTCGGCCGTCCGCGAGGGCTATCGTTCGGTCGAGCACCTGAAGCGTTACACCACGCTCGGGATGGGCACGGACCAGGGCAAGACCAGCAACGTGAACGGACTGGCCGCGGTCGCCACCGAGCTCGACACGGACATCCCCTCCGTTGGCTACACCACGTTCCGGCCTCCCTACACGCCGGTGACGCTGGGCGCGCTGGCCGGCCGCGAGAGCGGCACGCGCCTGGATCCCGTGCGGCGCACGTCGATGCACGCCTGGCACGAGGGTGCCGGTGCGGTGTTCACGCCCTCCGGGCTGTGGTTGCGCCCGCGCTACTACCCGCGCTCGGGCGAGACGTTGTTCGAGGCGTCCAAGCGCGAGGCGGCTGCGGTTCGCTCGCGCGTCGGCATGGTGGATGTCTCCACTCTGGGCAAGATCGACATCCAGGGACCCGATGCAGCCGAGTTTCTCAATCGGGTCTACGTCAACGGGTGGAAGTCGCTCGGAGTGGGACGCGCGCGCTACGGCATCATGCTGCGCGAGGACGGCGTGGTCTTCGACGACGGCACCACCACCCGCATCGCGCCGCAGCACTATCTGATGACGACCACCACCGCCAACGCCGCGCGCGTGATGGCGCACCTCGAGTTCTACCTGCAGACCCAGTGGCCCGAGCTGGACGTTCACGTCACTTCGGTGACCGACCAGTGGGCCGCCATGGCACTGGCCGGTCCCGAGAGCCGCGCAGTGCTGGCGAAGGTGGGCGGTGACAGGGACGTGAGCAACGAGGCCCTGCCGTTCATGGGCTTTCGCGAGGGCATCGTCGCGGGCGCACCGGCGCGCGTGTTCCGGATCAGCTTCTCGGGCGAGCTGGGCTACGAGATCAATGTGCCCGCCGACTACGGGCTGGCGGTCTGGGAAGCGGTCATGGAGGCGGGGCGTGAGCACGGGATCACCCCTTACGGACTGGAGGCCATGGACATCATGCGCGTGGAGAAAGGGCATCTCGTGGTCGGCGCCGACATCGACGGTCGCGTGACCCCTTACGATCTCGGGCTCGAGCGCATGTTGAGCACGCGCAAGGACTTCATCGGCAAACGCTCTCTGGGCCGCCCCGCCTATCACGAGCCGCAGCGCGAGCGACTGGTGGGTCTGCGTTCACGGGACGGCAAAACACTCATCCCGCCGGGCGCACAGATCGTCGCCGATGCGGCGGGCGCCCCGCCCAAGCCGAGCCTGGGACGGGTCACGTCCTACGCCTGGAGCCCTGCGCTCGATAGCCCCATCGCGCTCGCCCTGGTCGCCGGCGGCGCCGAGCGCAAGGGCGAGACACTGTGGGCGGTATCGCCCCTCACCGCAGAGCAAGCGGAGGTCACGGTGACTTCGACGGTCTTTTTCGATCCGGACGGAGAGCGGCTGCGTGGCTGAGAAGCCGGCACGGCGCTCGCCCCTGAGCGAGGTCTATCAAAGCGGTCGTTTCGGCTCGACGCGCGACGAGCGCCCCGGGGTCACGCTCTCGCAACGCGGGCCGCTGGGCATCGTGCACCTAAGCGCGCCGCGCGATGAGGCCGCTTTCCGGGCGCGGGCAAAGGAAAGCCTGGGCTTGGCGCTGCCCGTCGACCCGAACACCGCCGTGAGCGAGGATGCGCGGAGTGTGCTCTGGCAAGCGCCGGGACGCTGGTTCGTGGTCGCGGCGCAGAAGACCGCGGACCCGCTCGGGGATCTATCACGCCTTTGCGACGAGGTCGGGGGAGCCGCGACGGATCTCAGCCACGGCTGGATGGGGCTGCGCATCGACGGCCCCGCCGCGCGCCATCTGCTCGCCAAGGGGTGCAGTCTCGACCTGCGCCCGAACGTATTTGGGGCGGGGCGTTGCGCGCAGAGCGAGTACCGGGGCATCTACATATTCGTGCACGTCCNNTGGGGGTGGCTCCTCGACGGCGCCGCCGAGTACGGCTGCGAGGTGAAATGAAAAGAAAGATCCAACCACGGAGGGCACAGAGAAAAAAAGCCAGATTCGGGACGCAGGCCATTGGAACGTCGCTCCCCACTCTTGACTTCTTTTCTTCTCTTGCTCCGTGTCCTCTGTGCTTACCTCCGTGTCCTCTGTGGTAAGACGACCCGTGACGCTCGAAGGAATGCTTAGAGCACCTGCAGGTAGGGGGTAGTGGCCGTCAGCACCTCGCAGCCCCGCTCGGTGAGTATGGCCGTGTTGGAGATGAAGTAGTCTCCACGGCCGGTGCCCATGAGCCAGGACAGAAGGTGGAACACCATGCCCGGCTCGAGCACCAGATCGCTGTCGTGGCGCAGGCCCACCACCATGCTGCCCCCGGTCCAGCTCGGCGGAAACGCCAGGCCCACCAGGTAGCCGCAGTGATGGCGCCGGTAGTAGGCGAGCCCGGCCTCGTTCACCCGCCCCTGCCACGCTTCGTACACCTCCGCGGCGGTGACCCCCGGCCGGAGGGCGGACACGATGCAATCGAAGGCTTCCAGGCACACCGCCTCGATCTCGCGCGCGCCGGCGGGCGCCTTGCCCAGATAGATGAAGCGCCCCATGGGGGCGTGGTAGCGCCGAATCGATCCCGCCATCTCCAGCAACAAAGCCTCGCCCTGGCGCAGCTCGCGGTCCCGCCAGGTCGTATGCTCCTGATGCAGGCGCGGCGTGGGGCGGATGAAGGGCGCGAATCCGGGAAACTCGCCGCCCGCAAGGATCATCGCCTGGTGCACTGCCGCCGCCACGTCGCGCTCGTTGACGCCCGGTCTGGCGGTCTCCATGGCCGCGCGCATCATGGCGTCAGTGACCGCGGCCGCCGCTCGCGTGTACTCGAGCTCCAGGTGGGATTTCACCAGGCGCAGGTCGGTGACCAGCCCCGAGGCGTCGACCCACTGCACGTTCGGCAGGCCCCCGACGATGCCCTCGGCGATGCGCGGCGGAAAGTACAAGCTGTTCTTCTCGATGCCGAAACGGCCGCTGGTGACGCCCATGTCGGCCAGCACCGCGCACGTGATCGCTGCCGGATCGGCGCTGTCCGCATGGCCCGTGAAGCGGACCCGGGGGGCCTGTTTCTCCACTGTGGCACGCTCCATGGCCCGGGTGATCAGGTGCAGCTCGCCGTCAGCCGGGACGATGAGCATGTGAAAGGCAAAGAAGCCCTGGTGGTCGAGGCCCGAGAGGTAGTAGATGTTCTCCGGCGTGGATACCAGCAGGGCGTCGAGGTCCTGCTTGGCCATGCGTCCGCGAACGTTGCGCAGCCGCGCCGCGTACTCCTCCCCGGGAAACGGCGGCAGCTCCGAGGGGTCGTCGATGTCAAGGCCGTAGGGAGAGAGCGTGGGGTCTTCCATCGGGGCAGTACTCTTGGTCACCTCACCTTTATCGCGGGATAATCGGATAAGTTTAAGCGCAGGATTGCCGCAATCCGCAAGCACCAAGCAACCGGCTCGGGCCAGCACTCGGGTCGCACCCGCGCAACCGATTGAAGTCGTGCGAATAGTGGCTCAGAACAGAGGGGATTTAGGGCTTAGAACGACGTTTTTGCGCATCAAATGAGGGTCCTAAGCGAGCATCGAGGCGACGGGATTGTGTCTTTCTGTTAAAGATATCATTTCGCCCCTGGAAACGGGCTTCTAGGCCGTAATAAGATGTTTTTTTCAAACAAATTGTTAGTGAATTCAGTGTGCTACGGAGGCCCGACCCGGACGCCCGGACGTGAACGCGGTTAGCAAACAAACACTCGTCGGCGCGTTGCCCGAAACGCTGATTCTCGACCTCACGGCCCGAATGGTGGCCATCCCCACGCGCAATCCGCCCGGCGAGGAGAAGCCGTGCGCGGAGTTCATCTTCGAGACGCTGAAGAGCTGGGGTATCGAGGCGGAGCTGATCTCCGAGCCCGATGCGAACCGGCCGCAGGTGGTGGCTTGGGTGCGCGGCACGGGCGACGGACCCACGGTGATTCTGAACGGTCACATCGACACCGTGGTGGAGGGTGATCGGTCCGCCTGGCGCTTTCCCCCCTTCGAGGCGACCCGCCAAGGGGATCGGCTGTACGGCCTCGGAACCGCGGACATGAAGGGCTCGCTTGCCAACGGCATGGCCGTACTCAAGGTGCTGCACGACGCCCGGTCCCGGCCGCCCGGGACCCTGATGTTCCAGGCGGTCATGGGCGAGGAGATGGACGAGGACGGCACGCGAACCCTGCTGCGGCTGGGTTACACGGGGGACTACGCCATCGTCATGGAGCCCACCGACGTCCGCATCGGCCCGGGCACCCGCGGCGCCTGCTGGCACCGCATCACGCTCACCGGGCCCGCGGCGCACTGCGGACTCACCGACCCCCGGACGCAGGACACCATGATGTTTCTGGCCCGCTTCGGCGCGGCGCTCGAGGCCTATCACGCGCGGGTAGCGGCGCAGCAGCATCATCTGCTGGCGAGCCCCGCGTGTCGGATGACGCAGGTTCGCGGGGGCGAAACGCACAACAGCACCGCCGGGCGCTGCGAGCTGGTGGTGGATCGACGCATGCTGCCACACGAGTCTTACGCCCAGGTCACGGAGGAGCTGGCCCGGATCCTGGAGGAGATCAAGGTCGCGATACCCGGCGTCGAGCACGCGATCGAGTTCATCGCGGGCAACGAGGCTACGGAGACGTCGCTGCATTCGCCGCTCGTGGGGGCGGTGCAGCGCAACTTCCGAGAGGTCCTCGGGCGCGAGGCGGAGATCTGGGGGCCTCCCTATGGGAGCGACATGCGCAACTTCGTGGTGGACGCGGGGATTCCAACCATCAACTTCGGACCGGGCGACTTCCACGTGTGCCACCAGCCCGACGA
>JABAHQ010025986.1_pt1 | contig 12308 bp, 14 predicted proteins | sample 7062091 | NCBI WGS metagenome assembly JABAHQ01 (sample SAMN14534359, study PRJNA622989) | marine sediment metagenome | biome: marine biome [ENVO:00000428]; feature: marine pelagic biome [ENVO:01000023]; material: deep marine sediment [ENVO:00002113] | place: India: Gulf of Kutch | collected...
GTGTGCCCTTCGTCCCGTGGCATACCGGATGTTGTAGAGTACGAATCTCATGTAGGAATTAAATCACGTACGAGGGAGAAAACAAGCGGTGGAAGAAACCGACCCTCCCACCCGGCCCCCCTCCCTTATGAAACTTCATAAAAAAATTTACGATATTTCATAAGGCCAACCACCGACTCTCGTCTGTCTTCCCCCTGTGAAGAGAAATAAGCCTCGCAAACCTGAACAGTTATGCCCAAAACGGCGCTGGTCGGTGTGGATGGCACATCCCTTGCTCACGATATAACCATGTTATATTTACAAAAAACAACAAAATTACGACAAGTTTAACTAAAAACCCAACAACAAACAAAACACACTCTACACCTCAAAACAAAGGGCTTTTGCTCCTTTCTCTTCCATGAACTTGCGTATTATCAATTATCAGGACCTGGCTCCTATGTGCAGTGCTGACAGGCAGAATGTGTAGGGATCGACATGGTAATGCGGCGGGAAACCGGTCCTTTTCTGCACGTCCGTATTCATAACGACAACTCAAGAAGGAGGAAGTCAAATGGGAAGACTTGATGGGAAAGTTGCAATCGTCACCGGTTCTGCTCAGGGCATCGGAAGAGCCTATGCCCTCGGACTGGCTAGGGAAGGCGCCAGAATCGTCATCGCCGATATGCTCGACGGACAGGAGTCAGCAGATGCCGTTAAAGAGGCGGGAAGCGAAGCTATTTTCGTAAAAACGGATGTCAGCGATCAGGCGCAGTGCGATGCCATGGCTAAAGCCGCCTTCGAGCGGCTCGGCTCGGTTGATGTCCTGATCAATAATGCAGCCATTTTCGGCAACGTTGTCCTGAAGCCCTTCATGGAGTATACGAGCGAAGAGTTCAGAAAGGTTTTGGATGTTAACGTGATCGGCCAGTTCCACTGCATGAAGGCCGTCTTCCCATTCATGAAGGAGAAAGGCGGAAAGATAATAAACATCGGTTCATCTTCGATCAACGAAGGCGTCCCGGGGATGCCCCACTATGTGGCGTCCAAGGGGGCCATCATGGCTCTCACCCGATCCATGGCCCGGGAAATGGGAGGCTACAAGATCAACGTCAATACCATTGCTCCCGGATTCACGCATTCAGACGGGGGCAACAACTTCGACAAGAACAAAAAGCTTGATCTCCCACCACTTGAGGAACTTCAGCTAGAGGCCCGGTGTATCAAGCGGGAAGCCGTTCCAGAGGACCTCATCGGAGTGGCTCTTTTCCTGGCAACCGATGAAAGTGACTTCATCACCGGCCAGATGATCGTCCACGACGGCGGCCTCTCTTTCCATTGACCAGTTTGCGCAAGGGCAAAGAAGGATGGCCGGGCTGGCCCCCGCTATCCTTCCTTGCCATAGCACACCAGAATTCAGGCGAAAAGGGGACCTCCCCCCTTCGGAAAAGACCGTCTGTCCCATAGAAAGGGAGAAGGACACAATGGAGAAGATTCTACGCGTGAACATGTCGGATCTCGGCACCCGTACCGAGACGGTCCCCCGGGAATGGGCTGGACTCGGCGGCAGGGCGCTGACCTCCGCCATCATTGCCAAGGAGGTCGATCCGACCTGCCATTCATTGGGCGACAAAAACAAGCTGGTCTTTGCCCCAGGCCTGCTGAGTGGCACATCGGGAGTCAATACAGGACGTTTTTCCGCCGGCGCCAAGAGCCCCCTTACCGGCACTATCAAGGAAAGCAATGCCGGCGGCCTTGCCGCCCAAATGTTTGCCCGTCTCGACATCAAGGCGCTGATAATCGAGGGCCTTCCCAGGGACGAGAGGTGGTATGGCCTCCACGTCAACAAGGAAGGGGTGAGGATCGCCGAGGAGACCGAGTTGGTCGGAAAGGGAAACTTTGCCGTCGTCGAGACACTGGAGGCGAGGCTCGGCAAGAAGACCGGGATCTTAACAATCGGCTCCGCAGGTGAGATGAAGATGCTCGCCGCCAACATATCGGTCAAGGACAGCGACAGCAAGCTGCGCAGCCACGGTCGGGGCGGCCTCGGGGCAGTCATGGGCTCGAAAAAAATCAAGTTCATTTCCATCGATGATTCTGATGTGCCCCCCATCAAAATGGCCGAGCCGGAAAAGTTCAAAACCGCGGCACGTTCCTTCGCCAAGGCCCTTCTCGCACACCCGGCCACAAGCGAAGGCCTGCCAACTTACGGCACCGCTGAGATGGTGAACATCGTCAATGCCGCCGGCGGCCTTCCGACGCGAAATTTCACCTATGGTCAGTTCGAAAAACATGAGGAGATCTCCGGCGAAACCATGCGCGAGACCATCATCGAGCGCGGTGGCAAGCCCAAGCACGGGTGCCAGCCAGGCTGCATTATTCAATGTTCCCAGGTCTATACAGACAAGGCGGGCAAATACGTTACCTCCGGGTTCGAGTACGAGACCATTGAAACCCTCGGAGCCAACGCCTGCATCGGCAACCTGGACGATATCGCCGAAGCCGACCATGTCATGGACGACGTCGGTATCGATTCCATAGAAACCTCCGTCGCGCTGGGCGTGGCCATGGAGGCCGGCGTGCTGCCTTTCGGCGACGGCAAGGGTGTGCTTCGAGTCCTCAAGGAAGATATCGGCAGGGGAACCCCTCTGGGGCGAATTCTCGGCAACGGCGCAGGACACGTCGGCAGGACGTACGGGATGACCAGGGTCCCGATCGTCAAGAATCAGGCGATACCGGCCTACGACCCACGTTCGATCAAGGGGATCGGAATCACTTACGCCACCAGCACCATGGGAGCAGATCACACGGCCGGGTATGCCGTGGGCAGCAATCTTATGGGGGTCGGCGGCGGCATTGTCGATCCTCTAAAAAAAGACGGTCAGGTAGAGCTTTCGCGCCATCTTCAGATCATCACGGTAATGCTCGACTCTATCGGACTCTGCCTTTTCGTCGGATTCCCGGCGGCGGACATCCCCACCTGTGTTCCGGCCCTAATCGACATGCTCAACGCCCGCTTCGGCCTCGAGCTCACACCCGATTGGATAGAGAGTCTCGGCGTCGACACCCTCAAGACAGAGCGAGCCTTCAATCTCGCTGCTGGGTTCACCAGCCGGNNGAACCCCTGCCTCCCCACAACGCGGTATGGGACTTTGCCGATGAAGAAATCGATGCGTTCTGGGACTTCTGATCTCCATTCCGGGCGTAGCTTCCGTCGGCTTGGAGATTCGTCCGGGAGGGGCTGCGCGGAGAGCGAATTTCAGTGGAGGGCGCAACGCTTATGACAATCACTATCCTGCTTTTTGCAACTTTCAGAAACGGCCGCTTCAAGCAAGAACAGAGGGAGTATTCGGAGGGGGCTGATTGCCGACAGGTGGTGAGCGATGTAGGGCTCAGAGAGGAGGATCTCGGCATGGCCCTCGTCAACGGACGCCATGCTTCCATGGAACAGGCCCTGAGTCACGGAGACAGCCTCTTCCTCTTCCCCCTGCTAGCGGGAGGCTAAGATGGCGCCGATGACTGGTTTTCTGCAGGCAAAAGCCCTGGGGGGCCTGCTTTCCTGGCGTGACCAGACCGAAGCAGCACAGCTGTTCGGTGCGCCCCTCGGCGAGGTGGAGCGTGTCGCCTTGGAAAACGAACTCCTTCCTTCCCGGTACCAGAGAAATCGTCAGATGATCTCCTGCCGGCAGCAATTACGCCTTTTCACAAGTGTGGTAGCAGTTGTCGGTTGTGGCGGGCTGGGAGGCTACATCATCGAGGAGCTGGCGCGGCTAGGGATCGGGCACATAATTGCAATCGACCCGGACGTGTTCGAAGAAAACAATCTCAATCGCCAGCTCCTCTCCTCCCCCCTTAACCTGGGGATGTCCAAGGTTCAGGCCGCGGCGGACAGGGTGGCCCAGATCAACCCGGCCGTAACCCTGACACCCATGCATGAGGAGTTCGACAGAGAGGGAGGGACGAGGCTGCTCAGGAGTGCCGACATTGCGGTGGATGGTCTGGATAGCATTCCCGGCCGGCTTGATCTGGCTGCCGCCTGTCGCGACATCGGAATCCCGTTCGTCCATGGAGCCATTGCCGGCTGGTACGGCCAGATCGCCACTCAGTTTCCTGGCGACAGGTCTCTGGAGATCCTCTACCAAAGAGAGAAAAACAGGGGAAGGGGAATCGAAAAAGGTCTGGGGAATCCTTCTTTCACGCCGGCGATCGTTGCCAGTCTCGAGGTAACCGAGGTTTGCAAAGTGCTTCTCTGCGAAGGCAAGCCGCTGCGGAGGCGCACCTTGTCCATCGACCTGCGAGAGATGGAATTCATGGAGGTCAAGCTTGAAACGGACGGTTCCGGCCGGTGGGCAAGTACCGCTTAGATCAACGCGAACATTGGAACATTTCACGACGACACGATACGGCGGCCCCTCTGAAGGTGCTCATGAAAGCGATGGCACCAACAAGTGTAGGGCATTAGAGCCTGCTTGGAGCAGAAAACATCACCTTCGGAAAGGACTATGCCATGTCTGACGACAAGAACATTTTGATCATAAATCCGGGCTCGACCTCAACAAAGATGGGACTCTATCGTTCCGGAAGGATACTGGTAAATGATTCTGTCAAACATCCTCCAGAAGAGTTAAGGAAATTCCGTACTATCTGGGAACAGTACGATTATCGCAGAGCAAGCATCACCCGTTTTCTCGAAACGCATGATTGCTCCATGGATCAGATCGGCGCAATCGCCTGCAGGGGGGGCAATGTCAGGCCCATCCCCGGCGGCATCTACCATATTTGTGAAGACATGATCAAGGATATGAAAAGTGGGGCCTATGGCAAACACCCGACAAACGTCGGCGGCCTTATCGCTTTTGACCTCGGCCGACAGTTCGATATCCCCGTCTTCACCCTCGACCCCCCGATGACCGACGAGTTATGCACACCGGCCAGATATTCAGGGATTCCCCACATCGAGCGGCAGAGCAGTTTCCACGCACTGAATCAAAAGGCCACAGCCAAAAAAATATCGGCTGAGATCGGAACACCTTACGTGGATATCAATATGATCGTCGTCCATCTCGGGGGGGGAATCTCGGTCGGCGCTCACCGAAGGGGGAAAATAATCGATGTCAACAACGCCCTTGATGGGGACGGCCCTTTCTCTCCCGAGCGCGCAGGGTCCCTCCCCGCCGGCGATTTGGTGAAGATGTGCTTCAGCGGCCAATACCGGGAGGATGAAATCCTGAGGCTCCTTACCGGAGGCGGGGGATTATTCGCCTATCTGGGCACCACGAACGCCGTCGAGATCGAGAGGCGTATCGCCGAGGGTGACCAAGAGGCCGAGGACGTATTTGATGCTATGGCATACCAGGTCTCCAAAGAAGTCGGAGCCTGCGCCGCGGTGCTTGAGGGAGAGATAGACGCGATCGCATTGACCGGAAGTCTGGTCTACTCCAAGGTCCTGATGGCCAGCCTCGAGAAAAGAATCTCCTGGATAGCCCCAATTTACCGCAACCCCGGCGAGAACGAAATGCTTGCTCTCGCAGAAGGGGTCATGAGGTATTTCAACGGAACGGAACGGCTTTCCGACTACAATAGGAGAGACAAATGATCCAGCATTTTGATGACTTGTTCAGTGCGGTTCGCTGCAAAGACGCACAGAGGCTTGCCATAGCTTCACCCGAAGACGCCGGGATCATTGAGTTGGTCAAAAAGTGCAGGGATAACGGAATTGCTGATTTTGTTCTGATCGGGGATGAATACAAATTAAATAACCTTCTGAAAAACAAAGGTCTTGATTGCGAAAGTATTGAAATACACGACAGGCCCGACCACAAGGAGGCGGCAGAGAAAGCCGTCAGTCTCGTCCTGGAAAAGAAGGCCAAAGCGGTCATGAAAGGAGAGCTTCATACCTCCACGTTCTTAAAAGCCGTGCTAGACAAAGAAAAAGGTCTCAGAACGGGAAGGCTGATGAGTCAGATTACCATTTGTGAGAAGAAGGAAGGTCAGGGGCTGCTACTGGTCACGGATTGCGCAATGAACATAAGCCCAGACCTCGAAGAGAAGAAGCAGATCATTGAAAATGCCGTTGATCTTGCCCTTAGGTTGGGCTATGAAAAACCAAAAGTTGCTGTACTCTCCGCCGTCGAAGTGCTCAATCCGGCCATCCCCGACACCCTGGACGCGGCCGTCTTGAGCAAGATGTCGGAAAGGGGACAGATAAAAAATGCGATTGTCGACGGCCCCTTCGCCTTAGACAACGCTATTTCGGTGGGGGCGGCCAACCAGAAAAAGATCGGCGGCGATGTTGCTGGAAGGGCGGATATTGTACTCGTCCCCAACCTGCAGGTCGGCAACCCTATCCATAAGGCCTTGACCTTTATCGCCGATCGGAAAGTCGCCGCATCCGTCATGGGGGCATCGGCCCCGGTCGTCATGCTGTCCAGAGCCGATTCCATTGAAACCAAGATGAGATCCATCGCTTTGGCCACCTACATCTCTTAAGAAAAAACAAAATTCGGCGAAAATCCACTTGGAGGACAACTCATGTTCGGACTCGGTACCCAGGAATTGTTGATCGTTTTGACTCTGGTGATGGTCATCTTCGGAGCGGGTAAGCTTCCCCAGGTGGGGGGCGCGCTTGGCAAAGGGATCCGTAATTTCAAAAGCGGAATGAAGGAGATCGGCATCCCCGGAGAAACAGACACCTTTCAAGGCGAAGACTCAAAAGAGAAATCACATTCTCCTGTTTGAAAAGATCCTCTTTAAACGTGTTCTGCGTGATTTTAAAAGTTGTTTTTTTCAGGCTACTTATCTTGTATACAAGACAGCTTCGAGGGCAGTATCAGAGAGCTAAATAGCGAGCATCCGGAAACTCCGGATGGGCACTGATTTCGTTTCTGATTTGAATACGAGCAATTTTTCGCAAGGTCAAGGAAATCAAGATCTTGCGCGGAGGCGTACATCGGTACGCCGCACAAGCAAGGCCGCAGATTGACGCAGAGATTGCGAAAAAGGGCCGTTTCCGGACAGAAAGAGCCAGAGAGGTGATCATGGACATCAGGACAAAGGTTGAACAACTTGCGGCGCGGATGCACGACCACCCCCGGTACCCTACCCAAGGAGCGGTGCTTTTCGTTGACCTGGAGAAACAGCAATCCTTTTCCAAGTACCTTTCAGCAGAAGTTTTCCGCAACTTTCTCACCAATCGCGGTGGTAACATGTACCTCCTCTACAACCTCCTGCTTGATGACAGAGAAGCCCTGGATCCTCAGATTCCCCTGATCTTCGGAAGCGGAACCCTTACGGGCATGGTTCCCACGGCGACCCGCGGCAATGTCAGCAGCATCTCCCCCGAAAGCGATGCCATCCTCGACAGCAGTTGCGGAGATGCTTTTCCCACCTTCCTCAAGCTTCACGGCTACGACCACCTGGTCCTCTACGGCCAAGGCGCTAAATGGACCCTTTTGCAGATCTCTTCCAAAGGGGTCAGCTTTCGTGATGCCACAGGCTATCTGGGCATGGACAACTCTGAACTAACGCAGGCTGTTGAAAAGGATTTTTCATGTACCGAGCGCAAGGACATGGCCATGGCCCGCATCACCAGCGCTGGGGAAAACAAGGCCCTATGCTCCGGCATCATGGGGGGAGTCAAAGCCATCTATGCCCGTGGGGGCGCCGGAGCCAAGATGGGCTCACTGAAACTCAAAGCAATTACGGTCCTCGACCGCCCCGACCAACCCTTCCTTTCTCCTACGCTCAAAGAGAGCAACCGGGAAATCGCGAAAAAAGTTCTCTCGGCCAGTGCAATCAAGAACGCCCTCAAGACCGTCGGAACCCCATTCCTATACAAACCGAGCCGCATACTCTGTGCCATGGGGGCCAAAAACAACCAGGAAACCAGCTGGCACGACTCACTCGATGCCGACAACTTCACCCCCTACCGCCCGGGTATGGACGGGTGTCTCAAATGTCCCGTCCGTTGCCGCCCCCTCAACGACATGACCCCCGAAGGCAAGGGGGGCTGGGGCGCCAAAGCCCTCCAAGGGGTGACCGGAAATGCCAGTTACGACCAGAAACAGCCCGAGACCGCCCACCGAAAGACGAAGAGCTACAACGGGATCCAGGACGACGGCAGTTACGATCGNNGAATACGTCACCGTGCAGAAGATGGGTCCAATGATCGGCATCAAAGAACCTGAACACGTTCTGCGCCTGAACAACATCCTAAATGAACTTGGCCTCGATTCAGCGAGCACGGGAAGCGCTATCGGCTGGGCCATGGAGCTCTACCAACGCGGTATCCTCAACCTTGAGGACACCGGCGGCCTCGATCTGACTTGGGGGAATTACGCCGTCGTCGAAAAACTTCTTTTCATGACCGCGCGGCGGGAAGGCTTCGGCGATGTCATAGCCGATTCAGGCCGGGCCGTGGAAGCGAGGTAAATATCCGCCGGAGGCTCACCAGTACCGGATGGCGGTCAAGGGCCTCTTCCAGTCCGACCCTCACGATGCGCGCATTCTCAAGGGCTTTGCTCTCGGCCTTGCCGTCGCGACGCGAGGGATGGACCATCTTCGTAACCGCCCCACCCTCGAGATCAACGCCAAGATCAACGACAACCGCAACGTCAAGAGTGCTCTCTATGGAGGGTATGTGGCACCTGAGCCAAACAGCTACGACGGCAAGGAATATGCCGTGCAAAGGTGCGAAAGCACCTATGCCGTCGGTGATGCCGTCGGGATGTGCCGCTTCTCAACCAAGCTCTTCAATTCCCCCTCCACCGCTGACTTCGAGGACTTTGCCCGACAACTCAGAGAACTGACCGGGGAACATTTCACGGCAGAACAGCTCGATCAAATCGGCCGCAATATCACAGGCATCGAGAGGCTCATCAATGCTCGCCGGGGCCTGACCGAGAAGGATGACACCCTGCCAGAGCGATGGTTCGAAGAAGAGATCAAAACCGGCCCTTATTCAGGCGAAAAGATCGACAGGGTCGCATTCGAGGAACTCAAGTCTCGTTTTTATGCCGTTACCGGGCTGAACAGCGCCGGGGTTCCGTCCCTTATGTGGCACAAAAGCCTCGCAGAGGTGACCACTGGCTTCTGCGTGTCGGTCAAGCTCCCCCATGGCATCGCCGCCCCCCCCGAGGGAGCGATCATCGTCGACCAACCTGTATCTAACGTTGCTGAACTGCGAGTCGCGCTGGAAAAACGATTCCCCCAAGCGGCCAGTCAACTCAAAGACAGCTGTCTGAACATTCTGGTTAACGACCAAATCGTTTTTGCCAACGAAAACACCTCTCCCATCCGAAACGGAGACGAGGTGACTCTCCTGAGCTTCATTGCCGGAGGGTAATCCGCTTCAGCCAATCCAGACAAAAAAACGGCCCCGGAGGTTTCTTCGGGGCCGTTTTGGTATCCATCCAGCCCCGCGAAACGGGGTGAAAGGGACTATTCTGCCTTTGATGGGGCCTCGAGACCGTATTCTCGATGGGAGCGAGGAGAGAGAGCAGGCCTCGACAATGAAGGGACGATTTTGATACTGCCAGTTGAAGTGAAGGGCCCGGCCGACCATTTCCTTGCCGGTGCCGCTCTCGCGGGTTACCCGGGCGGTCGCTCTCGCGTCGGTCACAGCTCCGATGGTTTTGCAGAAACACGAAGAATCCGCCTCAGCAATACGTTCGAATTCAATCAGCAAAGATCGACTGCACATCACCCACTAGCAGCGGATCGCTGCAATTCTGACCAGCTCCTTAAGACGGTCACCGACCGCGGTAAACTCTGAGAGGGACTTATGGGTCTGCTCGGATCCGGCGGCAACCTGGCCGGACACATTCTGGATTTCCGCTATAGTCTCAACCATTTGCCTGTTGGCCATTTCTTGATTCTGGGTTGAAAGCGTGATCTCTTTGGCAGCCTGAACCGTTGCCTGGACTATCCCCGCCATATCACCCAGAATATCCGAAACCCGGACGACCAATCCATTGACCACCTTTGCTTCCCTGGCCCCTTCTTCGTGACTCGTAATTGAAGCATCGGCAGCGTTCATGATCTCATCGATGAGGTGCTTGATCTGCCCGGTAGCCGTCAGCGTTCTCCCCGCCAACCGACGCACTTCACCGGCAACGATGGCGNNTCCGGCCCCGGCGGCCTCGATGGAGGCGTTGAGGGCCAGCAAATTGGTCTGGTCGGAGATCTCATCGATAATATCGACGATTCCGGCGATTTTATAAGAATTCTCTCGCAGTTCCATCATCGCCTCCGTTATGACTTGAACCTGATCATCGAGTTTAACGAAGCCGACTCTGGCATCATCGGAAGCCCCCAAACCTTTTTCGCCGGTTTCGCTGGCTTTTTTTGCCAAGCCTTCCACAATTCTGGCTTTTTCGTCTACCTGACGGGATGCTAAGGTAACCTCTTCAGTGGTTGTGGTCGCCTCCTGGAGAGCCGATGCCAACTGGTAGGCTCCGGCAGTCAGCTGGTCGGAGATGACCATGGCTTCATTGGCGCTGGAAGAGAGATGAAAAATCGTTTCCCGCCCTCTCTCCATCAGATGTTTGTCCTTGGCAATTTCGTACTGGAGATGTTCCATGATGGAGTCCCTCATCTTGCCGAATGACCGTGCGACCTTTCCAATTTCGTCATTGAAATCGACAGGGATCATTTCTTCAGCATGCCCGTCGACAATCCTTTCCGCCATTTCGGCCACCTGCCTCAGGGGCCGGAGCAGACGCAGGACGATAAAACAGTTGACCATCGACGCCGTCAAGAGGGCCAGAAACACGGAGGCGATCACCGTTTTACGTAGCTCCTCAATGGTCGCTTGCTCCAGCTGGTTCATGACGACTTCGAAAACCAGCGCCATGACAAGAGCCAGAACGGCNNGGGAAACTACGATTTTTCTAGAAAGCCGGCTGGAGACCCACTTGAACATTTAAATCCCCCATCTTTTCGACTTTGGTCCCCGAGCTGTTTTTAGCAGCAAACCACCCGCAATGACAGATTGGATCGTCTTCCAAGAAACACATGCCATTCCCCTGACAGGCAAAGGGTCGGTCAAGCACCCTCAACCGACAGGGGAATGAAATGCTCAAAGTCTTTCCCGGATCAGGTTCAACCCTTGGCGGTTCTAGAAAGAATAAACCAGGTCGAGCCAAGCCTGATCCCCGGTAATTCTATTTTCGGTGTTGAGAGGGGTCACCCATTTGCCGATGAGGGCGAACTTGCCATTCTGATAACGGACCGCGGGTCCGATGGACAACTCCCGGTCGGCACTGCCACCCAGCCGTTCACCTTCGAGCTCATCGTCCTCGAGACCTTCCCAGAACCAGCCGGTGACGCCGAGTCGAAGGTCATTGTTGACCGCATAGCTAACCATGTAGTCGAAGTGAAAGGCTTGACCCGTTTGGTATCTCTGACTCAGAGGACCGAAATCATCGTTCTCGGTAAAGTATGAATNNATCCAGGAATTATTCCCCACATTCAAATTGTTGTCGTTGTCGTAATCACCTGTCGGAGCAATGACATCAAGCGACACAAGCCAATGCCAGATGGGGCTGTGCCATGCCATCCCGGCACCGAAGTAGACGTCTCCGAGCCCGCCGGCCCCATCATCCACAACCATAAGGCCGTTAGATTCCAATTCTGCCTCGAGGGTGATCACTGGGATGATGGAATGGAGCAGCAGGTTGCCTCCGAGCATCCCCTTGTCCGAAACATAGATCGGCCGCAAAGCGATAGCGGTCAGGGAACCCTGTCCGTCGGTAATTCCCAAACCCTCGTGCTCNNGTGCTCAATGTCGTCAATGTCGATGTGCAGGTTATAATCGATAAGGTGGAAACCTGGCGGAGGTGCGGCGCCCGCATAAAAGTCCGCAGTGCCATTGAAGGAACTGGAGAAAAAAGCCTGTGACGGTTCGGGGACAAAAGTCAGGGAAAGAAGAAAGATCCCAAGAATTAGAATTTTTGACTGCTTCATCCTCTGTTCCTCCTGTTTTTTGAGGTGGATCAACATTGCCTTGGGCACATCCCGTCGACAACAAAACTTGGCCTAACATCTCCAGCCGAACCGTCTCAGGTGCATCATAAAAGAGCATAAAAGCCCTGCCGATGGCAGAGGGAGACATGCTCCCTCCCTATTATCAAGATTGGTCAGGCCAGATTGATTCCAGACTTACCAGGCGCCAAAATATTATTGGGATCCAAGGCCCTTTTGATGGTGAGATTGAGATTCCTCATGGCGGAGCCATAAGAATCCGCAACTTGTCCCATGAAGGCGGTATTGGTTCGGCTGACCGCCCAACCATGCCTCGCGAAAGTCTCGCCCAACTCCACGAAACACCT
>JABAHQ010027813.1_pt1 | contig 12301 bp, 13 predicted proteins | sample 7062091 | NCBI WGS metagenome assembly JABAHQ01 (sample SAMN14534359, study PRJNA622989) | marine sediment metagenome | biome: marine biome [ENVO:00000428]; feature: marine pelagic biome [ENVO:01000023]; material: deep marine sediment [ENVO:00002113] | place: India: Gulf of Kutch | collected...
GGCACTGGGCTTCCGCTGGGGCGGCGAGATCGCCGGGCGGCAGAAGGACTTCATGCACTTCTCGCCCAGCGGTTACTAGGCCCGGGTCGGAAGCCAGGTGTATTTGGCCTTCCAACCTAACGATGGCGCTTAGGCAAGAGGCCAGAGGCAAAGCAAGTCTTGTACGGGAAGCCTCGGGCTGGCCTGTGGCCTACTCGTACTTCTCCAGCAGCGCCTGGAAGCGCGGGTGGTCGCGGAGCGGGTTCCAGATGGGGTCGAGCTGCAACCAGTGAGGGGTTACCCAGCTTGGTTGACTCAGGAGAGCATCAAGGTGTCTCACGGCACAGTCCAAATCGCGAGACATGGCGCAGACCTCGGCCGCATAGTACAGCACGTCCGTGCCATCTAGCGCATCCTTTGTGATCGGTAGGAGCCTAATGGCCCGCTCACTCGTGCGCTCGGGACCGTCGCGATCAGGATCACGACCAAGCTGAACGTGTGCCAGGGTAACCACTTCGGTTCGGAAGCTTGCGAGTCCGCCGCTGACGTCCCGGCCATGAGACACCTCCGTAGTTGGGATGTCCGTCGTCAGTGGAACGATCCTAGCCTACGTCGGTATCAAGCGCCATCTAAGGAGCACCTGGTCTCCCGCGCGGGTCTTCCCAGCTCGAGAAGAGGACTGCCTACTGAGATGACGAATCAGAACTCGAACCGTTCTTACTGCTCTGGTACTGGACGTGTGGGAGATCCGCTCCTCTACGGAGCGGTAGTCTCCAACTGAGAAGAACTCCCGATAAGCCGAGGGGCTGTACCGCCACCGCCTGAAGCAATCGGGCCCTTCTGCAGCGGCGTGTCCCGACGATCAAGTGGCCGCGTCGATCAGAGGAATGACCCTCGAGCGATCTGCCGGTCCCTCCAGCCTGGCATGCCGTCGTGCCTCATAGCTCGAGCTTCGCGTCAGACCATTGGAGGTGAACCGTTCCCTTACCTATCCTTGCTGCGATCGCCACCACTCCACCAGCAACCTGGCCTTCTCCTGTTCGCTGACAAATCGGCGCTCCTTGCCGAGAATATCGTCCATGTCGATGCCGGCAATCTCGATGACCGCCTGGTTCAGGAGAAATACCCCTTGTTCCAGCTTCTCTATGATGAAGGGTAAAGCAGCTGCCCCTAACTCTACTATCCCACGGAACGGTTCATTGTCGGCATAATCGTGTGGCCTCGAGCTGATCTGGGTCTCAGGGTCCTGGATAACCCGCTCCCAATCAGCGAACAGAGCATCAAACTTCTCCTTAACGACTTTATCCTGGTTACTCACGATTCACGTCCTTTCAACCCCAACAGAGATCCAGGTTTGCAGCGCCATCTGGCTTCTCATAATAGCGGATAATATCGCCGTACGATCCCCCTTCGAGCTCGCTTCGAACATGCATAATTCGTTCGAGAGAACCCAGCTTGCTCTCCTCCCAGTGGCAGTCGTGGGTCTCGCGCGAGGCATGGGTGCAATCGTTAGGATTGGAATTGTTCGCGTAAAGAGCCACTTTCCTCTTCTTGTATTCACGATTCCCATTGGATGACACGGACCAACCGTGAGAACCGTAGAATGCGTCGAAATCGGCAACCGTGGAGCCTGGCCAAAGCCACTCGTCTGTTATACCCACGCTCCAGGCGATACAGTTATATCTTCCCGGCGTCCCGTATGGAGTCGCCGGCCCCGTAACACTCCAGGTCTCCAAGTTCGGAAAGTAACCCTGGATAGTCGTTTCCTGTGAAGCCGTCGGTGCGGCGCCTCTTGGCGGTTTCGATCCAAACGTGCATATGATCCAATGCACGATGTTTCTCACTACACACCATAACCACTTCGTGAATTTCCTCAGCCATTTCATCTCTAGGTCGTCCTTTCCCTCACCCGAGGCGAAGGCATCGGCCACTTACTCCCCGGCCCGACGCGGATGCCATCAATAGACCGCGAGTCATCCCTACCAATCACTCACGGTCGCAGAGGCTCGTGCACACCTCCCCGCAGGATGGTCCCGCTGCCGGCGTCATACCGCCCGGCAGTCCTTCCGGCGTCCTGATCCCTGTATCCGGGAATTCGACCAGCGAGCACCTTTGCCGACAATCCAGATAGCATGTTACCCTCAGTTCAAGCTCACGCTTCTGATGCGCGCCGGCCAAAGTGTAGACGGTCCCGGCTATAAGTGCCACGCCAATCACGGCACTCGCCGCCGTAACGATGATTTGACTCATGTTCATGATCTGTATACCTCCACCCTGAGAGGAAGCGCGTACGAGGACAGCCGAGGTGGAATTGTCGCTTTGAGTTGACGGCTAGTGCAGCGCATCGGAAGTACGTTTACGTACTGCGGTGGTGATCAGTGTTGCCAGCCGGGCCTGTTGGTCCGAGTGACACGTCACGAAATTGCGAAACCGTGTACTAGCCACGAGGGTCGTGGCGGCCCCGACAACAGCATTCGCAAATGGAAATGAGCAGGTAAGGCAGGAAGATGGCCCCGATGAACGCCGGTATGAACGCCAACCGGTAGCCCTGCGGGCCGGTCCAACTGGGGGCCCAGAAACCGTAGACGGCCGTTCCCAACCACGCGCCGAGCCATGCGACGATGAACGTCGCGATGTAGCCCTGAGTACCGATGCAAAGCATCTTCCTCAGGACAAACGCCATTACCAGCAAGGCGATCGCCGCGATAACTGTCACGAACACGAAGGCTTGAAGACTCATGTACGTCATGGAATCCTCCCTGAAGCGGTGCCTGTCCCGTACACGCTCCCTCGCGTGAAGCACTACCCAGAATCGTTGGCATCGGAAATGACTTCAGAATGGCGCCCAGCCGTAATCTCCAGAACTCCGCCAAGTGCCCGGCGCTGCCGTTGTTCAGCTCGGATGTTGAAGCGCCTGGAACTACTCCTACCCGAACGGGGGCGCTCTTCGCCTCGAGCGCCGAAACCAAGGATGTCGTCATCGGCGATAACAGGAATCGCTTGCCGTGTTTGAGACTTGCTCTCGAAATCTCGACCTGATCCCCCGGTATCGGTCATCCCTCCATCCTCGAGACGGACCATGCTCTATACGCACGTTCCCCCGCCATCTTCTCAGGCTGCAGAATTCGCGATCTGAGAAAACCCCTGAACTCAAGCCGTTACATGAATGGGGCGGTTGATGCCCAGGTGTCGCGGCATCGGGTCCGAGTACTCACGAACAGGTCACCCCCACGGGCAGAGCAGACCTAGCCCGATTGGACAGCGGTTCTGATCCGATGGCATTCGTTGTCTGGAGGTTCATCCAGTGGCTTTGGGAGGCGATCATGGCGATGTTCTCAGTCAACCCGCACCGATTCGATCCGTACAAGAACTTCAAGTTCAGGGTGAAGTGGGACGGCCGATACGTGGCCGGCCGCTCACCGCTGACCTGCGTCCGGAGCGACCTCTTCGCTCGACTCGCCCTTCTCAGCTGAGCGACATGAACTTCAGGAGCGGTCCGAGTCGATCGTCAATCTCGCGAACGAGGCCGTTGTAGGTCCGCCGCTGATGAGCCCTGAGCTTGACCGTTCTATTGAACCTTGCCAGATCCGAGGACGCGATCTTCAGTTCCCCGACGGCCAGGCTATCGTCGATTCTGACGCGGAGACGTGCCTCCTCCGGCCTGCGGAGAAACGCCTTCACGTACGGGAAGTAGGCGGCCCTGATCCGACGTGCTTTCTCATCGTTGTCCGGCATCTCGAGTCTCCTCAGTTCTGGCCCAGCACGAATCGCAACATGCCGTTCGCGGCTTCTATCGCCTCTGCGTCCGAACGCCAGGCCCCGTCAGCGGTGTCCACCTCCGCACCGAGTCGGCCCCGCTGCGCCAGGCACGGAAGCGCCTCGTTGGCAAGCCCGTCCGGACAGACGGAATCACCGAGGTCCTGGCGGAAGGTCCGCACCCGAAGGTAGGATCGTCCCGGATCGCCAGGGTTCCTCAAGAGCTCTACGAGCAGCCCGAACTGCGGATAACCCAGGGTCGAGCCGGCGATGATCTCCCAGAGCGGTGGAACCCCGGGTCCGCGGCTGTGCTGCCTGACCTCGTTCACGTGTGTGTGGCCGGCCAGGTACGCCGCAACGCGAGGCTCCCCCAAGAGTAGCTCCTCCAAACGCTCGCCCTGATCATCCACAAAGCTCCCCATCGGATGGTGACCAGCGACAAGTACGATCGTCGGGTCCGATCCGGGCCGTTGCAGTTGCTGAGCCAGCCACTCGAACTGATCTTCGCTCATGTAACCGCGGGAACGGATCTCGAGCGCTTCGCCTCGGTCCGCGGGGAGTATCTCCGGGGTCTCCAACACAATGAGCCGAACGTGGATCGAACCGCTCTCCAGATCCCCTCGTGCCTTCGCGTCGATCTCCACGACGTAGTAGCCGTCGGCCTCTGGGCAGAGGAGTCCGGTGGGATTCGGGCACGAGAGGTCGAAGCCGTGATAGTGTACGTTATTGGGTAGGTTCAACGTCTCGCCTTGCGTTCCCTCGATCGTTGGCACGTGTACGTCGCCGAAGATGAAAGGAATGCTAATATCCTGCTCGTGGGCTTCGAACGAATGGCCCAGCATGAATCGTTCGGAGTTGTGAATCGGGATGAACGGAGCAACCACATTGTGTCCGTTCATGGCGTCGGCGGGAAAGGTTCCAAAGAACAGCACATCATGGTTGCCGATCACGTTGTAAAACGGCACATCGAGCTGCCGCATGATCGCCAGGAACTCATAGAGCTCGGAGAACATCCCGGCGTCCACCGCATCTCCTGTGTGAATCATGAATTGCGGCGCCAGCGGCGAGGCGCAGGGAGAATACGGGTTGTCCGCCGCATCGACATCGGTGGCCACCAACTCGTTGACGCCCATCACGGTCGCGAGGAGCGCGGCGTAGTCGTACCGCTCGAGTTCCGAGTTTCGCTTCGCGCCGCTTACGAACCAATCATAGATGTTCTCATCGAACTTCGTTTCCCTGTATAGGGAGATGCTGTGTTCCTTCAGCTGCGAGTCGCTGATATGGACAAAGCTGAGAAACGGCTGCAACGATTGGCAGACATCCGCGGCAACGGGTTGCCCGGTCAGCAGGTCGGCACGGGCACGCTCTGGCTCGGTTTCCGCATGCACCAGCGGATAGAGCTCGTCTTTCCACTCGAGCTGCGCTTCCCGGGAAAGCTCCGTGATGTGGTCGGCAAGCCCCGCATCGACAACGGGCGGTGTCCCTTCGATCTCGAACCAATAACCCTTCGGACAGGCGGTGCAACCGAATACCAGCAGAATCAGCCCCAGGGGCGTTCGCGCGTTCATGGGCTCTTCCTCTCTTTCAACGAACTAAGCATCAGGGCAACCCTACACACTGTGCGAGGGTGCTGCCTGAACCCTCCCAGCGGAGCAAGCGAACTTTGAACCTGTCACCCTCTCTGACGCCTCCCGGTGGCGTGTATCGCGCTTCCCAGAGATATCCACGGCGTGCCTTACCGACCGCCCGCACCTCGATGTCGATATCATCATCGACGACGCGCGGACCTCCGCTGCGATGGAAGCTGATGATCAGGCCCTCGGCCGGCACCATCGTCCCCGGCGGCGCGTCGTACCAGCGCGCGATGACGGTGTCTCCGATGCACGTGGGTTCCAGCTCGAAACGCAGGCTGTCGGGACGCGGTCCGCGAGCAGGCCAGCGGGAAGAGGACTTTCCCGGCCTGGCCGAGATCGAATCCACGCGCACGATCGGACTGGACGACCCTCCGGAGGCCAGGCTGGAAGTGAGCCCGGCCAGCCGCCGGGCGATCATCCCGGCGGTGTTGGCTCCGTAGATGTTCGAGCCGCCCTCATACAGCTGGGCCCAATACTCTTCCGCCGTGGTAATATACCGGATGTCACCATTGGCCAGTCCCAGGATCGTCAGGCGATCCTCAGGCAGATCGGCGGGCCGCTCTTCCGCCATGGCCGCCACCATACGCAGTCCAGCGACGGTGGTGGCCTCGCCGGGGACCGTGCCGACCACCATGTCCCCGATCCGCACGACGGCGAGCTGAGTGAAAGCCGAGAAATCGAACCGACCCACGAGTCGGTTCTGAACAGGGCCGAACAGCGTGTGCTTCGGCCTCTGACAGTCGGTGCGCGAAGTGTTGACAGCATTCCCTCCGGCTTCGATGCCAAGAGGAAAGATCCCGAGGACATTCCAACCTTGATATCTCGCCCGGCCATCCGGCCCACCCGCCGCCGTGGGTGCGCCGGCCACCGCTTTCCCACAGATTCCCAGCGTCTCTGCCGAATCGACGAGCGCCAGCGTCTCGAATGCGCGTTGTATCCGGACATCAGGACTCAGTGCCAGTTCGAGATCATCGAAGATGCGCTTCGCCGTATCGGCCAACGCGCTCCCGACCGCCCTGACATACGCCTTCGCCACCCTGAGGCAGGCGGCGATATTCCGCTGCGGCGCGGGCTGCCAATCGTCCTTGGCTCTGGGCGTCCGCGGACTTCCCAACCTTCGCTGAGGCATCAGCGTCGCTGGATCACAGCGAGAGTCCGGCGGCCAGTTCGGCGAGATATCCCCTTCCGAACCGTTGGCGAACAGGTGCACACCGTGCTCGCCGATGTGTCTCTCCAGGCCGCGGGCCACGAGACCGTGGATGTCCGCATCGTAGAGATCGTTACCCGAAGGGAAACCAGTGCCGTGAATCGAGAAAATGCTCAACGCTCCAGCGGGCGTAAAATGTCCGCTGGAGTCCCGGTCGATGTCGACACGCAGCAGCGCCCAGCGTGGATTGACGGCACGATGCAGATCGTCGGGGAGCCACTCGGGCGCCCGGATCCCGAGAGCCGGAACCCCGGAATTGAGGACATACGCCTCATAGCTCCGGTTACGTGTGTGGCCCCAGACATCGGCGACCGCCCATCCAGCTTCGGCCGGCAGCCGCGACTCGTATGCCCTCACAACCGACCGGGCGATCTTCTCAGCCAGCCAACCGGTAAACAGAGAGTCGTAACCGCCGACCCCGGAGCCGAATTCGTTGAGCGGCCAACCCGACAGATAATGGCCCGGCGCCGAGTGCGTGTGAGTGGCAGCGAGTATCAGCCGATCGGCTCCGATCGCCGAGTCGGTCGCGCTGGCGACTCTCTCGGCCACGAGTCGATGAAGAAGCGTCGAGATCAGGTCGAGATCCGCCACCGCGACAGCCACGAGCTCTCCGCTCGGTCCTTCCAGGACGAGCGACCTCGCGTTGAGCCGGACCCGATGGCCGCCGGCCACGCGCGCTTCCGGCCCATAGCCGAACAGCCCGTAGCTGGGCGGCGGCGTGATATCGACGCGTCCGAACCCTGCCCGCAGGTAACCACTCCCGGTCTGCGGCGGACGAGAGATCGGAGTCGGGAGCGGTACGTCCTTCGGAGCACATGAGGCCAGCGCGACGGCCACGAAGGCCAGACGAACGCAACGAGCCGGTTGGGTCCGACTCCCGATCTGGTCGGAGCGCCGTGCGGTTCGCCTAGACGAGGCTGATGTCATATGCCCTCCGAGCCGCATTTCACCAGAACCAGCTGAGCGACAGGCCGCCCCACCACATGCTTCCCTGTTCTCCCTCGGGTGCCCGGCTCAGCCGCCTCGTCGCATCGTCGGTGTTCACTTGGAAATGGAGTAACGGCGTCAGGTAGAGATCGGTGACCGGGCCGACCGGCATGTAGATCTGCGCCTCGGCCGAAAAGTCGATGTGCGTCAAGCCGTCCCGCGTGAAGTAGCCGCGCTCGCCCGGATCAGTGGAACCAGCCTCCTGCCCCCAGCTGAAACCGTACTGCATCTTCAGATAAAGGGACGGCACGGCGAGTGGAAGGATGGGAACTCGCTGGGCGACGCTGAGCTCGGCGTAGAAACCTTTGACCTCGTCGAAGTCGTACCAGATCGTCGCACGCGGTTCCATGGCGCCCAGCCGCCAACGGCCATCCAGGTAGACCTCGTACGTGTTGAAGGCGGTCGTCCCGACGACCGCCGCCGCTGACTCGTCAACGAAATAGCGAACAGAACCAATCGAAACGTTCGCAGGCGCGTCGAAGAACTCGAACTCCCGGTCAAGCTGGATCCAGATGTTCGCCTCACCGAATCGCTCGCCCAGGCCGATGTCAGCGCTGCCTGGCTCCGCTGTCGAGAACTCGAAGTTGGTCCATGCGCCGAGAGATAGAGACCCGGTTGGCCACGCCATGCCGAGGATGGCGTCGGGCTGCAGGACCCAGTCATTCCGCCGCGTGATTCCCCGCCACACGTAGCGCGAGCTCACCGCCACATCCGCCGACCCGGACACACGTGTCTGCGCTTCGAGTTCGCCAATGATGACGATGGAGAGTAGCGCTACAGCGCCGACACACGATACAGTGGACCACCGCAACACGGGCGGACACATAGGACTTCCGTGCTTACTCCAGTAATCGGTACGAGGGCATGATCACGGTCGCACGGCTACTCGGGCCGATCCCACGTCAAGGCTCGGTGATCTCGAGCAGGCCTCGCACCCCACCGCCTTTGGCCAGCACTGCGAGCGTTGTGCCTGTACGGCCGTGGATCTCAGACCACCCATGCTCGACCTAATGACGTGCGGAGGATCAGATTATTCTCATCAGACAGCCGGCAGTCAGGGTACGAGCAGCCGAAGCTCTTCAACAAAACGTCCCCGCTCCGAAGAAGCTCGAGCTGGCAGCCCGGCGAACGATCCGGGCTGTTCCCGACCAGCCCCGGCACTTACCACCACTGAGAAGACCTGCCGATGAAATGCGTACTATCAGCGGGACTGATAGGACGCAGCCTGCAGGTCGAATTGCCCCTGGACGCGGGGGCAGCAGATGGAGGGATTAATCATGAATCGATCCAGAACCCGGACGGCCCCGGCACTCATCGCGCTCGCAATCGCGACGATGGCCGCGGCCGGCTGCGAGCCGGTTGAACAGGAGCCCACCGATGCCGAGGTCAGGGAAATCGCGGCCCGGCACCTCGGTGTCCCGGTCGACACGCTCGAGTTGTTGAAGCGCGCGACGGCGGCCTACCGATGGAGTGGGCAGCGAGTGACCGCTGTCAAGCTAGTGGACACCCGCACCGATCGCGGTTTCGAGCTCGCGATCACCGCCGAGAGAAGCGTGATCGATGACGTGGCCTCTCTAGGCAGGATCGATCAGGACAGCTTCGTCCAGAGATATGGGAACATTGAACCGGCGTTGTTTGACACCCTCAGATCGATACCCGCAGACAGGTTGGTACGAGTCGGCATCTGGCTGCGCAGCGAGCCCAGACTGGCTGAGCCACAGGACCGACGCAGGGAGGACGTGGATGTGCAGCGAATGCGGGCTCTGCGCGGAGAACTGCAGCAGGTGTCCCGGGCCGCTAACCGTGTGCTGGTCCAACGATTCGACAGCGCACTCGCCGCTCAGGGCCTCCGGCCGCAGTACAGCTCGACGGTAGCGCCGCTGGTCTTTCTGGAGGGCAACGCATCAACCATTCGATCGATAGCCGGCCGCGACGAGGTCGAGTTCGTGTATCTGGCGCGTGTGGGCGAGGACCTGAACAACACGGCCATCCCCAGCGTTGCAGGTAGTGCCTGGCCGACGGCCGGATTCGAGGGAGCCGGTGTCCGGGTCGCTATCATCGAAGATGATGGTATCGATTTCAGTAACCCCAATCTTGCGCCCGCGTTTGCCGGTCGATTTCAGAACGACAACACGAACCTGGGGCACCCGACCCAGACTGCTGGAGTCGCCGCAAGTCGACACACCGTCTACCGAGGTATGGCCCCTCTGGCGCTTCTCATCAGCGCCAACGGGGGAACCTACGCGGCCGCCGACATCATCGCCGCAACGGATTGGGCCGTCGACTCAGCCGACGCTGACGTCCTCAACTGCAGTTTCGGCTACCCGGTCGGCAATGCAGATCATGATCTCATCGCCCGGTACTACGATCATGTCGTATGGAACGACTGGCGCTCGGTCACGCCAGCGGCGGGGAACTCGGGAACCACGTTGGGTGCGCCGGGCGTTGCCTACAACGTGGTCTCGGTCGGTGGAATCGACGATCGGGACACGCCCTGGCACGGCGACGACACCATCTACGTGAACACCAGCTGGCAGGATCCACCGTCGGTCCACAGCGACCGGGAGAAGCCGGAGTTGACCGCCGTCGCCACGAGGATCTTGACTACCGAGGACTCGGCCTACGGGCAGTGGATAACCGCGGCCGGCGCCGGGCACAACGGAACGTCTTACGCAGCGCCCGCCGTGGCCGGCGCGATCGCCAGGTTGATCGACAGGAAGGCGTTCCTGTTCACGTGGCCCGAGGAGGTCAAAGCCATTCTCATGGCGGCCGCGGCAAGGACGGTCTTCGATGCAACCGTCGATACGGATAACAGTGCCGTCGACGTGAAAGAAGGCGTGGGCACCGCCGTTGTTCCGCTGGCGGAGAAGATCGTGAGCCAGAACTGGCACACGGGCGACTATCTCAACAGTGGTTCCTTCCCGTATAACCACTACTTCTATGCCGAGGAGGATGATGTCGTTAGGTTCGTGATAGTCTGGGACGCTCACACAGACGCATCGTACTCTTCCGTCTCGCTCGAAGCGGACCTGGACTTGCATGTGTATGATCCCGGTGGGACCCGCGTCGCCTATTCGGTGAGCTGGGACAATCCGTACGAGATAGTGGAGTTCACCGCTCCCTCTACAGGTAACTATAGAGCCTGGATCCGTGATTGGCGCTTCGACGGAACGTACGAGTGGTTGGGATTGGCCTGGAGCCGCCGCTAGGTTCAGGGCGCGCTTTGCGATCCGCCTCACCGTACGCGCTGGGTTTGGCCTCTTCGCGCTCGCCTCGCTGCTATGCCAGTGGGCCTGCGCGAGCGGCCAACCCAGCAATACTCAACAGGAGAAACTCGCTTTCGAGCAAGTGAGTCGGGGGGACTGGTTCGCCGGAGCCCGGCTCGATCCGTACGAGACGACCGCTTATCGACTGCTGGTCGATCGGACGCAGTGGCTCGAGTTCTGGCGGCGCAGGTTCATTGAGCCAGCCCCCGACGTGGCGTTCGACGAAGACTTCGTAGTCTCGGTTTTCCAAGGCACCAAGCCGACCGGGGGTTTCGGGATCGACATCTTGGAGGTTGCGTTCGAACCTGCAGGGAACACGCTTCACATAACTCTTGACATTCAAGAGCCCCGGCCCGGTCAAGCGGTGGACCTTGGGGAGACCAGCCCATACGTGATCGTTCGAATACGCATTCCCGAGGATCTGGCCGAGACGCTTGATCCCGGCGCAGCCCGGATGGCCTTCTACCAACAAACCGACTCGGCCCTGCTACCCCTGGAGGCAGTGGAGTTGAGGTAGCACCCTTCGTCTCATCCAATCCCGCGTTCGGCGACCGAATGGCTCCAGGTTCAGGGCCGAGGCTATCCTGTGGCGACTCCTTCGGAGACAAAGCACGGATCACTCCTCTGGTCGCGCCAGCGTGCTCTAACTCTTCACGAGCCGTAGATGAAATTCATCGACGTTGTTCAGAGAGAACTCTACCGAATAGCAGCAAAATATCTTGAGTAGATAGTCGCCTTCCCTGGCACCGCGACTGATCAGCATGACTTCGCGCGACACGGAAGAACCCTCGCCTGGGCCCGCGGGTGGCAGGATCTTTGCAGGCCATTGTGCCCTCCGCTGTTCGATGCCAGCGCCCGGGCCGCTCCTACTGTCCCCCTGCCCTGACGCCTTCAGTTGGGCCAGCGTCGCCGACGGTTCCGTTTTCACCCTGGCACCCGGCGGCCAACAGAACGGCAGTGACCGCGGCGAGGTGGATCCTCCATGCGGAATTCATGATGTGACTCCGGATTGTGGCTTCAGGGTACGACGCCGACCGAGTGGCGCAGAAAGTCCTTGGCTGGTCGAGAGGGGACACCCAGCAAAGAGGAATGGACTGTTGCTGCTGTAAGTCACGGCCGAGGTCCTGGTAGTGGGAAGCGACTTCACTACCTCAGCCTATCACCCGGTGCGCGCATAATTGCGCCGAGCGGCCGATCGGTCAACGGTGCGCAGTATTATGAAGGATTCCTGATTCACGCACGCCGCGAACAGCGTAGAGCACGGGCCTCCGAGCGCGGGGCAGCGGACACTCAGTCCGCTGAGTCGGACGGACTGCTAGTTTGACTCCTGCTCCATAGACGCGCCGCTCCATCTAGCGTTGGTCACACTACCCGACGGCGGGGGACAGCCTCGAACGTTTGGCGATCTAATCACTAACGGGTGCCGACGATCCGAGTCTCTCGCATAGCCACGGTGGCTGTGAGCGGCGGGC
>JABAHQ010018985.1_pt1 | contig 12299 bp, 9 predicted proteins | sample 7062091 | NCBI WGS metagenome assembly JABAHQ01 (sample SAMN14534359, study PRJNA622989) | marine sediment metagenome | biome: marine biome [ENVO:00000428]; feature: marine pelagic biome [ENVO:01000023]; material: deep marine sediment [ENVO:00002113] | place: India: Gulf of Kutch | collected...
CAAACCAGCCGGGATTGACCCCAAGCCCATGGCTGGCCCTGGTTAGGTTACTTTTCATTCCGGCTCTGCTCGTCCTGGTCATGCTTTTGCTGCTCCTCAGCCTGCGTAATGATGTCGAGAACGCCATGAACCACCTGGTTAACTTGCTCCCGGTGGGTTACGCTTTTGGCGCGGGCATGGTGGCCAGCGTCAACCCTTGCGGGTTCTTCTTGCTCCCCTCCTACATCTCCTATCATCTGGGTACAGAGGAAACGGGGTTTGATGAAACATCAGTGACCCGACGCGTGCTTAAGGCGCTGTTGTTGGGCGGCGTCGCTACGGCCGGTTTCGTGGTGATTTTTGCCGTCGCTGGGGGTCTCATCTCGGCCGGAGGGCAGTGGCTGATTGGCGTCTTTCCTTATGCTGGCGCGGCGATTGGCCTGGGGATGGTTATTTTGGGATTGTGGCTTTTGCTAACACACCGCACCTTGGGTATCATGGCCGCCAGCCGGGTGACCATCAGTCCGCAGCGCAACCTGGGCAATGTATTCCTGTTCGGGCTGGTCTACGCCATTGGCTCGTTAAGTTGCACCTTACCCATTTTCTTGGTCGTGGTTGGCAGTGGCCTGGCTGGCCGAAGCCTGTTCACCGCCTTTGGGGGGTTCATCAGCTATGCCTTGGGCATGGGGAGTATTCTGGTGGCGGTGACGCTTGGCAGCGCCCTCTTTCGCGGCGCGGTGGCCAAATGGCTGCGCCAGTCCGTCCCTTATGTGCATCGAGCCAGCGCCCTGTTTCTAGCCGGAGCAGGTGTTTATCTGACCTACTACTGGCTGTTTGAGGGTGGTTTGTTGTTTTAAAGCCAAAACTGAAAGCCACAGCGCATTAAAGGAATCATGGAGACTTGGCTGAAGCAAACAAATCAACAAAGGGGTATGATGGGTGTCTGAAACGCTCTTGATCACCAAATTAACCATCCCGCCGGTACGGGCAGCATTGGTGACGCGTCCGCGGCTGGTGAGCAAGATCGGCGCCGGACAACCAGGCAAACTAACGCTCATCTCCGCGCCAGCCGGGTCGGGCAAAACGACGCTGTTGGCAAGCTGGCTTCACCAGAGCCAGTCAGCAGGGGCGTGGTTATCGTTGGATGCAGAGGATAATGACCTACTTCGTTTCTGGGGGTATGTCATCGCTGCCCTACAGACGGTCTTGCCAGATGAACTGGTAGCGAACACAGCCGCCGCTTTGAACGCGACACCCCCTCCACCGATTGAATCCATACTGACCGGCCTGATTAACGCTTTGGCCACCGCCTCAACGCCCATCACCCTTGTTCTCGACGATTACCACCTGATTGACCAGCAGCCTATCCACCAGTCTCTCGCTTTCCTCCTGGATCATTTGCCTGCATCTTTGCATCTGATTATGGCCAGCCGCACCGATCCCCCATTGCCGCTGGCCCGGCTGCGTGTGCGCGGACAACTGACTGAGCTGACCGCTGCCGATTTGCGCTTCACGGCAGAAGAGGCGACCGCGTTTCTGAACGATGTCATGGGGCTTCGCATTTCCGCAGACGAGGCTGCCGCACTGGAAACCCGCACCGAAGGTTGGATCGCGGCTTTGCAGATCGCCGCCCTCTCGCTGCAAGGTCGCGCCGATACAACGGCGTTCATTCAGCAATTCCAGGGCAGCCATCGTTACCTGCTCGATTATCTGGCCGAAGAAGTCCTGCGGCAGCAGCCGCCAGCCGTGCAGCAATTCCTGCTCCATACATCGATTCTCGACCGCTTCAACGCGTCGCTGTGCGAGGCCGTCACGCAAACCACGATCGCCCAGGGGATGCTGAAGCGCCTGGAACGGGCCAATCTTTTCCTGGTGCCTCTGGACGATGACCGCCACTGGTACCGCTACCATCACCTGTTTGCCGACTTTTTGCGCAGTCACCTGCAACTGGAAGATCCTGAGGCGGTCTCTGAACTCCATCGGCGAGCCAGTGCGTGGCTGGAAATGAATGGATTCACGGAAACGGCGGTCGATCATGCCCTGGCAGCAGAAGAGTACCAGCGTGCTGCGCACCTGATGGAGCAAAGCGTGCGTAATTCTTTCCGGCAGCGCACCAGCATTCGCATCTATCGCTGGCTGCGGAGATTACCGGAAGATGTTGTTTGCAGGCGACCCTATCTTGGCCTGGCCTATGCCTGGGGCTTATGTTGGGATGGACAATACCAGGCCGGCGAAGGCTGGTTGACGGTCGTCGAAGACCAGTTGCGGCAGGTGGCTGATACCTTGCCACCGCACCTGCCGCGTGTCAGTGACGCCATACACGGCGAAATCGAGACCGTGCGGGCCGTGATGTCTTGTTTTCAGGGCGATATGGCCGCGGCTCTGGCCCGCTCGCACCGGGCCCTGACCCAATTACCGCCCGACGCGCATGTTCTACGCGGCCTGTTGGCCAACAATATGGCCATGAACATCGCCGATGCTGTGGGGGGTAGCGGCGATCTAGCCACCGCCGGGCGAATATATACCGAAGCAGCCGCGGCCGGTCGGGCCTCAGGTAACAAGCAAGTGACGGCCTTCGCCCTCAATCGTCTGGCGCAGTGGCAAATGGGCCAGGGGCAGTTGCACCAGGCAGGGGAGACTTTCCGCGAAGTCTTGCAGTCGGAGCCAACGGACAATGGCAAATGGCTTTCCGGCGAAATCGGCGTGGCTCACTTGGGATTGGGTGAGCTAGCCTATCAGTGGAACCAACTGACCGAAGCGCAACAACACCTGCAGACAGGCTGCGAGAGCGTCTATGGGGGAAATTCCCTCTTTTTGCCACCGGCCTATGCGACGTGGGCTTTTGTGATGCAAGCCCAGGGCGAAATAGATAAGGCGCGCCAAAGGATGGCCCAAGCTGTCAATATGGCCCGCGATAGCAATATCACCTGGATGACCAGCAATATTACGGCTGCCCAGGCACGGCTGGCCCTGTTTCAAGGTGATCTGGAAACGGCCTTTCGCTGGGCCGATACTTGCGGTTTAGATGTAGGCGATGAATTGGGTATCAACCGCCTGAGCGAATACACGACCCTGGCTCGTATTCACACGGCACAAGGAAACACCGCCGTGGCTCTCGATCTGTTAGCATGGCTATATGATTTTGTCACCTCGCTCAAGCTGAAAGGATACAGGCTTGAGATATTGTTATTGCAATCCCTGGCCCACCACGCACAAGGTGAGCGTCCCCAGGCAGAAGGTGTACTAGCCCAGACTATGGCGTTAGCTGCACCCGAAGGGTACATGCGCCTCTTTCTTGATGAAGGCGAGCCGATGGTCCAATTACTCGGTCTGGTACAGACGGAAGACGCTCGCCTGGCGCACTACGTCGCTCGACTGCACCGTGCCTTTGCCGAGGCCGGTATTGGCCCCGCCATCCCTTCTCTTCAGCCTCTATTGGATCCGCTCAGTGAGCGAGAAATAGAAGTCTTGCGCCTACTCGCCGCTGACCTTTCCAGCCCCGAAATTGCCGACGAACTGACCATCGCCGTCAGCACTGTTCGCTCCCACATCAAAAACATTTACAGCAAGCTCAACGCCCACAGCCGGTATGAAGCCGTCGTCCGGGCCAAAGAGTGGCAACTGTTATAGCGATCCCCCTCCCTCACCCGCAAAATCCCCCATCACGATCCCCCATTGGGGGATGACAACTTTCCCATTGAGCTGTTATCCTATGTGAAATAAACAGCAACAGGGAGGTATATCCTATGAGTGAACTCACCGTCGATGACGCCATCCAGGCTTGGACCGCGGAGTACGATGCAGCATCGGGCGAAATAGCGGACATGTTGGCTCACGAACTCAAGCTGACGACCCATCTGCTGCAGCTCCTGGCACAAGGAGAACCGGTGTCGGCGGCGCAAGTGGCCGAGCGGGTAGACATGCCGGTGGAGCAGATACAGGCCATCTTTGACCGATTTGCCGTCCGAGGCGGCGAATTCGATGAAGAGGGGAAGCTGGTGGGAGCGGCCTTGACGCTTAACCCCACCCCCCATCACTTCCACGTCAGTGGCAATACGCTATACGCCTGGTGTGCCATGGACACCATCTTCCTGCCGGGATTGTTGGATGAAACGGCTGAAGTCGAATCAAGCGATCCTGTCAGCGGTGAGGCTATTCGATTGACCATCACCCCAAACGGTGTGCGCGATTACAGCCCGACCAGTGCCGTCCTCTCCATCGCTGTGCCCGGCATCTCTTGCTCTCGCGAGCAGACCGGGCCGCGCAGTGACGCTTGCAGCCAGATGCACTTCTTCAGCTCCCGCAAAACAGCGAAAATCTGGTTGAAGGACCGCCCCGGCATCGCTATTTTCACGATCGAAGAAGCGTGGCAACTGGCAAATGAGAACTGGCTGGCGCGGAAACATCGAATCGAGCGTTGAGTACAAACAAAACACCTGATCTGGAGGAATCCTAATGATAACTGAAACCAAAACAAATGTTGACGAGATAGTAGCCGCCTTACTGCGCGACGCCGGCACCATTGACCTGCACGGCGACGAAGCGCGCTTATTCATTCAAGTCCTTCACCAACTGGCTGAAGGGCAGCCGATCTCGTCGCAGGATGTGACCCGCATCGCTGCTAGCGTAGGATTGACCAAAGATGAGGCAGACGGGGTACTGAACTGGCTGGCCGAACGCAACGATGACGGCCGTATCGTAGGAATGGCCGGTTTGTCTCAAAATGATTGGCCCCACAACTTCCAGGTTAATGGCCGCAACATGACGACGTGGTGCGCCCTGGACACTCTCTATCTGCCACAAATACTTAAGCAAACTGCTGAAGTGAAATCCCCTGACCCGTTGACTGAAGAGATCGTTCAGGTTACGATTGGGCCTGACAGAGTGGAGCAATATACCCCAACCAGTGCCGTCATGTCCATAATCGTACCAAAAGTCAAAGAGAAAGGACTAGAGTCGGCTGAAGAAATCTATATGGCCTTTTGCAGCTATTCGCATTTCTTCACATCCATTGAGGCGGGACAGAAATGGTTTGAGGGCAAGCACGTAGAGCCGGGTTTTCTGTCCATCGAAGAAGGCCACGAACTTGGGCGGAAATGGTTTGCCCGGGTCCTCAGGTACGCTTAATAAATAGCTGACATAAGGAGCGTTTAGCAGACGACCAATGCAACATTTTCACCGCCTTAAACGTAGCGCGGCCAAGCCGCAAGAGGGATAGGACGCAGATTAACGCAGATAAACACAGATTGGAAAAAGACAAAAATCTGCGTCCCATTTTTTAAGATTGTGAAAGGAGAGTAAACAATGATTATGCAATCAGGTCGTGCAATTGGCACGGTCGGAACTATTGGCCGGATCTGCCTGGGCCTATTTCTTCTCTATACAGCCTATCTCTATGGTATTGGCTGGCTGGATGCCGTCTTGGGAATGGCCGTCTTTCCGGCTGTGCTGTTACTGTGGCAACAGTGGCGATTACGTTATACCTCGGAACAACTCAATGCCACCGGTCCGGTGGGCTTTGCCATCAATTGTGCCATTGCTCTGGTACTATTTCTTATTCCTGCTACCAGGGTGGCTACTTTATTGTTCTATGGCCTTTCGTTGTTGCTGGCCGCAGCCCGGGGTTATGCCGGATGTGAAGTGTTAGCTATTTCTAACTGGCTGCTAAGACGTGACGATCAAGTTGGCTGTATGGTATTTTCGCCGATTGATGCGGTTGAGGCCCGCTTGACTGGCAAAGCAGAGTAGCGTGACCGGGGGTTAACAAAATGACTATTCAAACTGGAATTGAGATTGGTCGCGAGGTCGGGACTATTGGGCGCTGGTTCCGGCTCATCATTGGGCTTTATTTCTCCTTGGTACTTACGGTCGTGGCCGTCCTTGGAGAACCGATAACGGACGCGCTCTCTTTCCTGGGCACGCTGGGCCTCTACTTCGCGCTCATCCTGGCTGTGTACACCCTGGCCTTTTACTTACTCGGCGAGCGGATCCTGGCCAGAACCGACCCCTGGATCGGAACGCTGATCTTCCTGGGGCCGGTGGCCCTGGTCGGCGTGCTAGAGATCGGGCCGCAGCCACTTCGCGTCGCGCTGGGCCTCTACTACAGCATCTGCTCAATCTTCAACTTCGCCATGAGCTACGGAGGATGCGAGGTGGTTGCCATCCCGAGCCTGATCTTCCGCCGGCGCTATACCCTGTACTGCCCTTACAACGCGGTTGATGTGGTCGAAAACGCCCTTCTCATGGGTTCGGCAGGATATAGAGCCTTTGGGATACTCTCCCTAGCCATTACGATATTCGTTGGCGGCTATTTCCTGCTTGTCGAGGACCGGGGCATGATACGGGACTTCACGCCCGTCAATATTAACAATGGCTGGGCCTTGCTCTTGCTGGTGCCGGTGACATTCATCGCAAAGAGCGGTTGGGACGCCTATCAGGTTAGCGGAAAGCAGCTAACCAGNNCGGTCGCAGCGGGGGGAGCGATGGTCGAAAATTTCCCGCTGGGGGGCTGACGAAAGCTGCGTCTCAGCGAGTTTATAAAATTTACTCCCTCCTGCTTATATTGGCCTTGTCCAATTGCGCAAAGTGGACGCCGGTCAGTTGCTCAGAGACTTCCCAGAAGCGCTGGCGTGCTTCCGCGTCATAGGCTGCTTTGTTGGCTCTTGTCTCCGCCGGGTAGCCACGATGTTGAAAGTACCTGGGAGCATACAGCGCCCCGCCTTTTGCGTCTACGGCCGTCATACCATATAACATGGGAAGCACGCCCATACTAATGTCCTGCGCCAGGATGGGTTGCAGGATGCGGTACATGAGAGCTTCCAGCTTCGTCCCGGATTGTGAAACACTGTTTGATTGTAAATTACCCAGCACGAGACCCGGATGCGATACATTGGCTATGGTGTCAAATCCGGCGGCGGTCAACCGCTTTTGCAGCTCGAAAGTAAAGAAGACGTTGGCCAGCTTGCTCTGCCCATACGCCCCCCAGCGGCTGTATTCTTGTTCGCCCATCAGATCGTCGAAATTGATTTTCCCCATGAAATTGGCCGTGCTGGTGACATTGTGAACGCGTGCTTTGGGTGTTTTGACGATGACATCTAGCAGCAGCCCCGTCAGGGCGAAGTGTCCCAGGTGATTGACCCCAAGCTGCATCTCGAAGCCATCGACCGTTTCCTGCCGCGGAATGGCCATCACGCCCGCGTTGTTCAGCAAGATGTCCAGGCGGTCATATCTGGCCTTAAAGGCGTCGACAAACTCACGCACAGAACTCAGGTTGCCTACATCGAGCTTCATTAAGTCTAGGGAGGCGCCTGGCTGGTCCTTCAAAATGTCGGCCTTTGCCTTTTCCCCCTTTTTCATGTTGCGCGCTGTCATCACCACCGTGGCCCCTTTTTCGGCCAATGTCTTTGAACATTCAAAGCCTAAACCACTGTTTGCGCCTGTTACAACAATGATTTTTCCAGTTAGGTCCGGGATGTCTTGTTTTGTCCATTTTTGACCCATGATTTTCTACTCCTTTTGATCCATTTAGAATTACCATCTCCTTGCCAAAACCGAATGAACGATCATATTTATGGTTCCTATTCTAGTACCTTTGTCCGAAAAAAGGAATACATAAATGTTTGGAAAGCTTGCACAATCGTATGGCATCCCGATGATATGCTCGCTAGGTCGGTACCTCTAAGGCATCGACAACCCAGGCGAGACGCCCAACTGTTGACGAGCCGGCTATTATAATTGTCGGACAGGGAAGAAAATATTGTTATGTGGGTATTCATTACCCGACATGGGGGTGTATTTGAATACTGACCTAACCGACCGCGAAGGCGAAGTGTTATCCCTGCTGGTTCAGGGACTGAGCACCAACGACATTGCCCGGTCGCTCTCCATTACCTCCTCTACGGTCCGGAACCACATTCGCAACATCTTGCAGAAGTTGCATGTTCATAATCGACTGGAAGCGGTTATCAATGCTTCCAAGCATGGGCTTATTGGCAAAGAATGATGACAAGCTGACGAAGGGCCTGCACGAAATGATACAAATGAGTTAGGAAAGATAGACAGTTTGGGTCTGTTTCTCAGCGAAAAGGTATGATATTCTTTTATTACTGGATGAATAGTCAATTAAAGCGATAATGTTTTTGAATGGCTTCTGGAATATGATGAAGTTCGAAATTACAAAGAGAAACATTAGGAGGTAAACAAATGTTGCGCAAAATTACATTCTTTATGGTTCTACTGGCTCTTAGCCTGGGGCTCGCGGCCCCTGCTTCGGCGGAGACCTCGGTGTCCGGCGGCGATGTATCGGGTACATGGGCCGCCGCCGGTTCGCCTTACCGCATCGAAGGCGACATCACGGTACCGGCGGGGGCAACATTGACCATTGAGCCGGGGGTGGAGGTCATTTTCCAAAGCTGGTATAAGCTGACGGTCAACGGCACATTGCAGGCCGTGGGCACCGAGAGTGAGCCGATCCTCTTCACCGCAACCAACACCTGGCTCGGGATCCGCTTCATCGATGCCCCCGACGGCAGCCAACTGACCCACGTCATTGTCGAGAAGGGCCACGCCACCGGAGCCGAACCCGAGGACAGCGGTGGTGGGATCTACATCCAGAACTCGAACCCGACCATCAGTAATAGCACCATCCGTGATAACCTGGCCAAGGTGGCCGGTGGCGGCATCTATCTGGTTGACTCAAATGCCAGCCTGGTCGATAACACCATCATCAACAATACCGTTGCCGGGGCGGAGTCAGCCGCAGGCGGCGGGATTTTTATGCTGAACTCGAACCCGGAAGTGACGGGCAACGTCATCCGTGGCAACAGTCTCTCCCCCACCGGCGTGTTCAATCCCTCCAGCGGCGCAGGCGGCGGCATCTTTGCCCGCAGTTCGGATCCCGTCCTCAGCTACAACCTCATCAGTGACAATAGCATTGCCGCCGGGAATGCCCGGGGAGGCGGCCTGCATCTCTACTCCTCCGACCTGGCCCTGATCAACAATACCATCAGCGGCAACACTGCTGGTGATGGGGGGGGTCTCTTCCTCTACAATTCTGCGCCCATCATCGTTAACACCTTGCTGTGGAACGACACCACGGAAGAGATCTTTGTGTCGACCTACGGTGTGGTCAAGACCATCAGCGTGGCCTACTCCGACCTGCAAGGGGGGCAGGGAGCCATCGTCACCAATGATAACGCCACGGTCAACTGGCTGGCGGGCAATATCGACGCCGATCCGCTGTTCGTGGATGCGGCCAACGGCGACTACCAGTTACAGGCCGGTTCGCCAGCCATCGATGCCGGGACAGCATTCTTTGAGTTGGATGGCCGGGTGTTGGTCGACCTGAGCCCTGACGACTACCTCGGTTCCGCCCCCGATATGGGTGCCTTCGAGTCGGGTTTTACCGCCCCCCCCAATCAGCCGCCCCTGGCGGTCGCCTCGGTTGATCCTGACCACGGTAGCGCCCCACTGACCGTCCAGTTCAGCGCCGCCGGCTCCTCTGACCCTGACGGGTCGATTGTCGGCTACGCCTGGGACTTTGGCGACGGCAACACCTCGGCTGAGGCCAACCCGACCTATACCTACAACGACGTCGGCCTCTATCAGGCCACCCTGACCGTCACCGATGATGACGGCGCTTCGGCCAACGCGGCGGTTACGGTGACCGTAAGCGAGACCGCTCAGGACGAGATCCACGTCCAGCAGCAAACGGTCACCCGGCAGAGCCTGCGACGGTTTGCCCAAGGGGTTGATATAGTGCTGGTGACCGATCAGAACAATCAGGCAGTAGGGGATGTGGTGGTGACGGCGACCTATTCCGGTCCCAACCAGGGTCAGGTCAGCGGAACGACCGGGAGTGACGGGAGAGCAACTTTGCAGACGAAAAAAGTGCGGAAGCCACAGGGAGTGTGGTGTTTTGAGGTTACCTCTCTGTCAAAGGATGGCTACGTGTACAATCCCGCAGCAAACGTGGTCACGGTTCAATGTGAGACTAACTAGTGCTTCTTCAACCATAATTTGAGAATTGAGGGGTAGAATCATTTAACGGATTCTACCCTTCAATCTAACATTGCCGGTTTACTCCAAATTCAGGCAGAAAAACTATTCGTTGAGCCTACTTACCGTTAAGGTCTGGGACAATAACTGTATAAATTCAGGTTTACGTTCATATCTATTCCCGCCTACGTGGCTAGAGGCGGCCCTCCTGGGATCGCTAAGGGTTTGCGCGATTTTTGATACGTAGAACGTTTCGCGGTGAATTGGGCAGTTAGATACTCCCCGAGAAAAATCGAACCTGAAATGATTTCGTCCGAAACTTGACCTGAAAACAGAAATAGGATGCTATCGCCTGGCTGGCGCACCTGACTGCGCAATTTTACCTGATCGCCCTCGACCGTGCCGACGATCTCCTGACTTGAAAAATCGCTCTGGTGTGTCCCTGCTATCCAGTTGCCTTCCTGCTGGAGGTAGAGCTGATGTTGGCTGGTACTGGAGAAGTATTCGACAGTGACATCCCAGTGACCGCTGATATCGACCTCGGCAGCCGCCAGTTGAGCCGGCTGCGGGCTACGAGTTTCAGTGAGGATCTGGTAAATCCGTTCGGCGACGACCTGCTCATTGCCTGGCTGCATCTGGCTGGGTGTGATGCGGATGCTGGCCTTGCCCTCGGCATCGCCGCTGCCCACGGCAATGCGTGGTTTGTTTCTGGCAAAATCCTCCGCCACCTCCTCGCTGCTAATGTGCAGCCGGGCCGGGTCCCAGCTAATCACAAGCGTCGGGGAGCGATTGGAAAGGCCAGACGGCTGCTCGACGCGCGTCTCCACGCCCTCGACTTTCGACACCCGCTGGGCAATGTGGTCCAGCCGGGACAGCCAGGTCTGCCATTCCCCGGCATGATCCCGGGTCACCCAAGCTTCTACCGCCGCCAGCATACCCATAATTTCCTCGCGGCTAATTTTATTATCCCGGTTCGGCCCGTGGTGCGGCGAACTGGCCTGCCAAGCCGACATGAGGATTTTTTTATCCCCCAGTACCAGCCCGGCGCCCTGCGGTCCGCAAATCGCTTTGCCACCGCTATAGGCCACGACATCGGCCCCCCTCTCCAAGTGAATGCAGGGAATGGTTAGATCTTCGGCTGCCGCATCGACTAGCACTGGAATCCCCGCCGGTTTGGCAATTTCGACGATGGCCTCTAAAGAAAGCGGCTGCCCCTGCTCCGACCCACCCCCCGCCACCAGATAGATCATGGCTGTCTTGACATTGATGGCGCGCGCGAGTTCTGCCGGCGTTTCGACCATCACCATCTCGACGCCAACATTGCGCACGGCGTGATCGTAGGCATTACGCGAATATCTGGGCACGATGACCTGCGTTTTGACCATTCCCGTCAGATCGGGTATGCGGATCAGCTTTTCGGGATTGCCGCCGGTCACACAGGCGGCAGTGACGTGTTTTAAACCCGCCGCGCAGCCGGCGGGAATCATGCCCCACTCCGCGCCGGTGATTTCGGCCAGCCGCCGCCCCACGCCCTCGGCCAACTCATCGTACTGCACAAAATGGCGCGATGCTTCCGCAATCGCCGCCAGTACTTCCGGGCGCTCTACCGACCCACCGATAATGGTGAACGTCCCCCGGCAATTGATAATCGGCTCGACGCCGATCGCCCGATATATGCTTTGCTCATCCGTTATTGCACCTTCGCTGACGTTGTTCAAAAACTGGAGGACGGCCAAATTTTCCAAAAGATTTCTGCGTTCCACAGTAACACTCCTTGTGAGGAAATTAGCTACGATTGCTGTGCAATTATGATATAGATTACCTAATTCGAGTATATAATGACCGTGATGAAATTGCCAAGATGCACCCAGAAATGGAACCCCTGAAGCTTCTCGTATTTGTTGGTACAGAGGGCGTCTATCACGACCCCGTTGGCAACGGCAAATTCATCACCGTAAGGCTCTCAAAGACTGAAGATATTAGGGCGGATTCTTTAGGAGAAGGACCTGCTGAGTTTCATCGCGCAGGGCGGCAGATTCTTTGGGCTCTACGCGGCGGCGGCATCGTTCCGGGAGGGCAAGGGGTATCACGACATACTCAATGGATTCTTTGATGGTCATAGCAAGTACATGGACTTCACCGTCAGTATCATCGATGAAGTCAATCTATCACCTGAAATAGCCTTAGCAGAACCAGCTTCTACGAGAACTTCAGAGAGGTGGTGCATGTGACGTGAAGCGCGAAACGTGAAACGTGAGGCTATCCGCCGTCTATCCGCTGTAGCAGCTTGGGTATGGTCTCGCTCTCGGGATTCAGCTTCAGGG
>JABAHQ010014711.1_pt1 | contig 12297 bp, 10 predicted proteins | sample 7062091 | NCBI WGS metagenome assembly JABAHQ01 (sample SAMN14534359, study PRJNA622989) | marine sediment metagenome | biome: marine biome [ENVO:00000428]; feature: marine pelagic biome [ENVO:01000023]; material: deep marine sediment [ENVO:00002113] | place: India: Gulf of Kutch | collected...
GATGTTATTGAATGCCTTAACTGTGTCAGGGTTACTAGGATCGTACCCCATTTTCTCAGTGACATACCCTGCCATATTTCCAATACCAAGTCCTGTCAATCCGTAGACTGGCCCCATAGCAATAAACATACGCAGACGTTCACCTGCTGTAAAGTTACGGCCTACCACAATGTTCTCCAAGGCACGGAAGGAGAATGACAACCACTGTGTTGGGACACGCATGACACCACTCTGGACAAAACTACGAGATTGGGTTGTCATACGGAACGTAAGGTCTTGCTCACGGTTAGTGATCCAGAGTTTACCTTCTGGTGACAGAGGGTCAATGTTAGGACGCTTGGCACGATGCTCAAGGAATGCTGTGATAATCCCTGTCATACGTGAGGCACGTTCGCCTTCTCTAAAGAACAAAGTTGATTTGTCCAGAAGGTTCCCTACACTCTGTTTTGCTTTGTCTGAAAGAGTGCTTGAGCTTCCATAACGTGTGGGTGCCTGAAGTTCGACCACTTCGTTGTCCACAAGGTTACGGCCACTCTCGTCAATGTAACGGACAAGAAGGTTTAGTTCCTCAGTATCCATACCTGAGACTTGAGAAAGACGTTTCATCGCCAAAGAACGGGCTGCAGGATTACGAAGGTTACTAATGATAAGCATAGGTGTCGTTAGGCCTAGACCTTTGATCCCTTGCATAGGGGAGATAGCTGCAATAGTACCTGCGTGAAGGGCTTGCAAAAGGAATTGGTCGGGATTAAGGAAACCAAACTTAGAATAGAAGCCAACTTTAAGAAGCTGTGAGCTAGGGTCAAACTTACTCAAGTCAACCTTGAACCCTGTATTCTCAAAGACAAACTCAGCTGTAGCGTTTGAGAAGGTTTCCCAAGCATTCGAGAGCAGTGTTGGTTGGTTCAAACGACGCTTAATGACAGCCTGTTGTTCCCGAAGCTGTGCAGCTACGTCATTATACTTACCTGTCTTTGTTACCTCAGCACCAAGGAAACGACCAAGGTAATCGTTCTCAGGTAAGTTATCAGGGAATGTGACAAGACCTTGGTTACGTTCCGCAAGTTTAACCCAACCAACTACAGCATTCTGTGAGGCTGCACGATTGGCATAACCAAAAGTCTCAGATCCGAATTGGTCAGCAATAGCCTTCAATGGGCTTTCATTGACAGCCTTCTTACCACCGAACTCCATGAGGGGTGTGTCACCACGGCGCATATTGATACGTGTGGATACTAACTCACCGAAGGATGAGCCTACGAGTGTAGCATCCTCACCTGCATCAAGAGTTTGCACTTGCTCATCACGAGCCTTAAAGACAAAGTTGTCAGTGAACCGAAGGCCATAGTCTTTGGCTAACTTCTGTAAGTCCTCAAGGTCAGTTATGTGTTTGTTCCAATCGTTGTTCCGACGGATCAAGTCACCTAGTTCATCGTATTGACGCTTACTCAGGATCAAGTCCTTAATGTCACCAACATTCTGGTCATCCATAGCTTTACGAAGGTACTCAGAAATGTTGTTCAACTGACGAACAGCGGTCTGTGCTTGGTCTTTACCGAAGGAACCTAGGACAGTCTTGAAGCCACCTTGGATTTCCTTACCTGAGGCAAGCTGCTGTGTTCGTGTGGAGCCAACAAACCAACGGAACTCAGCGTTAGTACGTGGGCCACCTGCGTTGTATGGCATTACGTCAACACGTTCGAGGACACGAGTAGACTTTACGTTAGTGACATACAGATGGTCAAGGTATGTATCAGGAATCTTAAATACTGGAGCATCGCTTAAGAGTTCGTCACGACGAAGGGAACGACCAGTTGTAAGATCAAGGACATAATCGTCTTCAGGGACAGATGCCTTAGCATTATCCAATCGGTAGCCGATAGTATCGAACTCATCCGATAGGCTTACACTTACGCCGCCCTCAGCAACCACACGCTTGAGCCGCTGTGACGACTTGATCTGCCAAACTGTGTCACTCACATCCAAGAGTGCTTCGTATGCCTCAAGGACTTCCTTTCGTGGTGTCTCATTGTACATAGTCTTGTACAGAGCCTTGAAGGATGAACGATCAGGAGCCTGACGGTAGTGCGCAAGGTCTCCATCACGCAGCTGTGTCATAAAGTCTGACAGATTGTTAGTCTCTTTACCCTTAAGAGTACGAACTTTCTTCATGTAGGGTTTCGCAAGTTCACCTACTAGTGCTTGACCTGCCTCAGCCTGAAGGAACTTACCACCGATCTTGTCACCAAGGCGAAGTGTGGCAGCACCGAAGACCTTATTGACAGCATCTGAGACAAAGTTACCCTTATCAAATATGTCAGCAGCCTCAGGCAAACCAAGGACGTTCACACGTTCCTCAGCCTGTACGTACCATCCACGGCCTTCCTCACGTTTAACTACAGAAAGACTTGGGTCTTGTTCAGCAATTGCCTCAGCGTCCATCTTACGACGGAATGCGGCACCTGTGCCATCCTTACCCATAGTGACAACCACTTTGTAATCGTCTGAGCCTTCCTCAATAATACGACGGCTAGACACAAGGACACCATTGGTGCGTTTAGAGACACGTTCGGATATGCTGTCAGCCATGCTTTCGAGAACATTACGTGACACATACTCCCCGAAGGAACCACGGCGGTTCGCTGCCTCAAGTTCTTCCATAAGCAAAGGCTTACGTGAACCATCACGGAAGGTCACTTGAGCAGGACGGGACTCAGGGGAAGGCACAGGGTCAAGTTCTTTAGGGAGAGTACGACCTGCTGTAACTTCGTCAGTGACAACTCCTGTCTCATCTGCAAGACGTGCAGCAACTTCACCTGCGACCTCAGGGCCATCCTCAACAGCTACAGTATCAATAGCTCGACGTGCCTTAGCTAGACCGTTTAGTTTACCTGCACTCTTAAGCCCTGCTACAGCGGCCTTAGTTGTACCAAGGGTTGCAAGGTCGATAGCACCAAAGGCAAAGTCCACACCTGCGTATGGGTTATCCCCTAGGTATGTCGTATCATCTTGTACTTTAGCAAGGTTCCAGACACCACCGTCACGACCAAAGAAACCTTCAGCCTTACGATCCTCGATGTAACCCTTAGCCCATTCCTTAAATTCCTCAGGCTTGAGACTGTTGAATTGCTCACGAATCTCTCGTCCCTCACGGTCTGTACGGAAGGTCAAGCCCTCGAAGATACCGATGGTCAAGTCACGCAAAAGGTTTACGTCAATGAACTGTGCGATCTTCTTGGAAATCGAAGCCTCTGAGGATTCCTCAAGAGCCTCCATGATAAGTTTGTCCATTGTCTCCATGTTTGTCATGGTACGTGCGGTGTACGGATTGACACCCTCATCCGCAAGCATAGACGCTTGGAGCATAGAGTATTCACTAAGAGTAAAGTCCTCACCCTTAGCCTTACGTTCTTCAATAAGACGTGCTACATCCTCAGTAGGACGACCCTCAGCATACGCTTCGTCAACGACAGCCTCATAGTCAAACTCAACAGCATTCATCTTAGCTGAGGTTTCAGTAGAGTAATCACCCGCAAGAAGTTCAGCGGCAACCTGATCTTCAGGTACGTTAGTGGCAATTGACAACTCTTGGACTTTGGCCTTGAAGGTCTCACTCTGTGGGTCAAGAGGTTTCGCTACAGCCTCTTCATCCTCAAGCATGTCGTTCAGAAGTTTGTCATTGTATACTTGGTCAAGAAGAGTTTTCATTTAGTACACCTGAGGTAAGCCAGTTGCAGTATTAGTAGGGTTAGGTAAAGGAGCTTGGTTTGGCTGAGGGTTGTTCTGCATGAACTGTTGACCAAACCCATACACTTGACCTGCAAGACCTGCTACCGCACCACCAAGTTGAGCCTGTGCTCCAAACTGTGCGGCCTGTCCTGTGAACCCTGAGTACTGTTGGCTAAGACCTGACATCATCGATCCGTAACCAAGGTTTGCCCCAAACTGTGAGGACAAAGATGATATACCGCCGAGTGCTGCGGAACTTCCACCTGCACCTACCATATCAGCACGAGACTGCATACGTGCTCTTTGGACAATCTGAGAGCGGATGGACTGACGACGTTGACGTGTTGCCTGAGCAGCCTGTTGCTTCTGGGCTACCTCGGTAGCCTGACGCTGTGCTTTTGCAGCCTTTTGTGACTGATTGATACTGTAAGCAGTACCTGCGACTGCTGCTACACNNCCATTCTAATCTCCTAGGTATACTGTGTAGAGTCTTTCTGTGTTCTCAAACCCAAGTCTCTCAAGAAGCCTGTCGAAAGGTTTGTGAACTTTTATGTTGACTGCAAGAACTGAGGCTCCCGCTGAGGCTAGTTTTTCTTTTGCATACTTTATCAACTTGTATCCTGTAAGACCTTTTCGGTACTCAGGGTCAATAAAGATTATGTCATTAACTGCAATCACATGGTCTTTGTAGTGTNNACTCCCTTTTCGGGCTGTAAATAAACCTAAACTTCCTTGTTCATATAAAGCAGCATAGAAATCCCAATCAGGGTTAAGTTTCATTTTATCCTTGAATAAAGCAATCTCTTCCCAGTGCTTTTGGAAAAGCTCACCAACCTCTTCCTTTAATTGATAAAAGTTTTCGATTTGGTAAGTAACTTTTTCTGTCATTAGAACCTCGGATTTCTTCCTTGAATGATCCCCCACCCCAGAAGAATAAAGTCTTTCCCTTGCTCGCTTTCGTAGCGAATGCGCATAGAGCGCCCCTTGCCCCGAACCTTAAGACGTGTCGTAATGACAGACTCAGGATAGTCAAATTTCGTTAGGTCACTAGGGTCAACAATCACAGGGAACTTCTTGCGGTAGGCCTGTTGGCTTTCCTTAAAGTCTGAGTTAAAGTCCCATGCGGTTGACACAAACAATGACGAAGGACGAATGACCTCATAGTCACCCTCATTTGTCACTGTGAAACCCTCTTCAGTAAGACGTGAGTATACTGCGATATACGGTGCGTTCTTCTTAGTGACAAGATCACCCACAAAGTCATACCCTGTCTCAGCGAAGGACACATAGTTAGCTGTACCCCAGTCCAAGAAGTCAGCACTTGAGAAGCTACCGATTGTCATCTTGTTTGTAGCGCCATCACGACACAACAGGATAATAGCAGGTTTGTCAGTTGTGAAACTTGAGATCTGTGTACTTACAACGTCATCACCATTCGATAGGACAACATCATCAATACCACCGTTTGTTCTTACGTCAAGCTCAAGAGACTTAGCACCGTAACCTGAGTAGAACGCAAGACCTACCACACAGTCAGTATTGGTGTCCTGATCCTCGATACGCCAAGGGAAGAAGGCTTGCAGTGGGATGTCAAGGATCAAGAAGTTATTCATCTTGGAAGCGACAGTCTCACCATCGTCAGGGTATGCCCAATAGATACGTTTGTTTATACTATCGTATACACCTGTAGCCTTTAGTTTAGCATCCTGACTAATAGCATCCCAGAAACTTTGGATTGTCGGGATCGTAAGGTTCTGTGCTGTACCTTGGCCTGACACTGGGTCTGTCTGTAACGTGTGGATACCGAAGCGTGACCACCAGAATGGGACACCCTCAGCCTCAACGAAGCACTCAGGCTGTAGGAGACCAATACGTGACACACGGTTGACAGAGAAAGCATCGGCTGTAAAGACACCATCGACACCTGTGATCTGCCATACGCCATTCTCAGCAAAGACAAAGAGAGAGTTTTGGTACGAATAGAGCTTAGTAATCTTGACAGCATCTGGGATCGTAATCTCCCCACCGTCCGTAGGAAGAAGGTCAGAAAGGTACTCAGACGTTGGGTCATTCTGTTGGTGACAAACACCAAGGTCACTTACGTCCTCAACGAGACGAGAGAATAGAATTGTACCTGCATGTTTAGCACTTGACAGACCTGCGTAGAACACACGTCCTGAGAAGGATTCTACAGTACGGAAACGAGAACTTTCGACATCGTTAAAGCCTGACGGTGGCGAAGGAATAAAGAGACCTGAAGCGGCAATACGATCCTTGTTGAAGAAGTCTAGGATAAAGTGTCCGTTACCTGTCAGTGAGGTACCACCGTAAACCTTATCGAACTCAGCCTCAGAGTAATTATCGTCAATATCTTTACCTGAGAACCAAGGATGCGTAAGACGTTTTGTCAAATCTGTTGGAGCACCATTGCCTGTGTTCCAACCTGTGTTCATTGCGTCGTACTTACGATAGTCGTTAGGTGTGTTATCGTCAGTATAGTAAGTTGATGTATTACCGATCCATTCGAAGTCACGGACACGGAAGTCAATGACAGAAACTGTTAGACCCTCAGGGTCACCTACGACTACAACATTATCCTCAGGGTACTCAATAGCAATTGTTTTAATCTCAGGGGATGAAACAACAAGGTTACCTTTGATTGACGTAAACTGACACTTGGCATTCTCAGCACCATTGGAACCTGAGTGCTCATAGGGTGTCAGACTAATCGATTGGACAAACTCTTGGTTTGAGTACGGGAGAGAACCTTTGTTATAGAAGTAAAGCGTAGCACCCTTTTGGACTACTAGAACCTCAAAGTCAGGGTTACCCTTCACGTTACTCCAGTCACCGACTGATATAATCTCATTGTCACTAATAGTAAATGAAGAGAGAACATTGGCGTCCTCATAAGCGACACCTAGGCGTCTGCGGCGGGTACCATCACGGTTAAGCTCACAGTTACTTTCGTCTACCGAAGCACCCTCAGGAAACGTAAGTTCCGCAGCCTCAGTAATAAGACCACGGACAAAATTATTAACTGCCTTCTGCGTCAGACTTTGCGCCATGTTTCTTCTTTCTCCGAAGTTCTGCGTTCTCGTTACGTCTTACCGTAGAAGACTTAGGTTTGTTACGAAGGTACTTCTCTACAGCCTTCTTCGCTTCGGTCATACTTGAGTACTTACCTGACAACTCTTTAGGGGTGTTACCCTTTTCCATCGAAATGACAAAGAACCTATATCCACCTAGTTCCTTGTTGATATACATGGCACATGCTAGTTTGTCAGATGTGCAGACACAGGTTTGTTCTGCGGTGTTGTGGTCAAAGTTTACCATTACTTCCTTCCGTAGCTTACACGTGTATTCTTTCGGCTAGTCTTGTACATATCGTTCTGTACATAAGATTTAAGACGACGTGCAGCTTGTTCTACTTTAGGATCTGACCCACCCTTGAACAAAGAGAAACATGTAGATTTAGCCTCAGCCAAGAGGTAAGGGATCAGAGTGTTGTCAAGGTCGATCACATGATCGTCCGACTGGGAAAAGACAGGATACGTAGAACCAAACGCACGAACCTTAGATGCCTGTAGGATTGTCTCCTTAGAGGACTCGTAAGCATTCATGATGATATTCTCATCGTCAAACGATGTGTAGTACGATGGAGCCTCGTCTGTTGACACAAAGATGTCAATGCTTCCTGCATACGTTTCCACAAGGAGACCGTTCTCGTCCATGTTGTCAAGGAACCAGACAGGATCAACAAAAGGAATTTCCTTAAAGTCTTTCTCACCCGCTGTACCTACGTTGTACTCAACACGTTCGATGTGCTTTGTCTCTGTAGGATACTTAAAGTGCGTAGGCTTCGTTGAGTCAGCCGCTGATACTAGTGACATAAGTTTATTGTGCTCAGGTATCTCACGAGCAGCAATAATATTATAGTATGTGTCCTCAATAACTGAGGCAATCTGTTGGGCCTCTACCGTATCACCGATACTATTGACACCCTCAGAGTCCATGTCTGACAGGATAGACTGTACTAGCTGTAGGAGTGTAGTCTTCATTAGGATGGTGCTCCCTGTACGACTAAGGATGCTGAGGCAACATCAAGAGTAAACGCTGAGGAACCCTTGACCCAGATGGAGATAGTGTCATTAGTTGACAGAGAGGTCATATCCCCAAGTGTAGCTGAACGCCACTCACCTGATGCCGCTGTAACAATAATGTGTCCACCATTCATAGGAGCACCATTCTGATAAAAGATTACCTCTAGGTCTTGGGACGTACCTGAGGCTTGCTTAAAGTTAAAGACAAAATTACAGTTGGCTACTACATCATCAGTGCCTGTGTACGTGACACTAGCATACGGTGAAGTTGAACCTGTGAAACCATCAGCTAACGTAGTGGAGAACGTAGGGTTAAGTGCTGTGAAACCTGTGGTAACCGAGTGTTGGTACGCAGGTGTCGTAGCATCAAAAGGAATGTACCCATTGATATGAACATTAGATTTAGTCCAAGCACCAGTACCTGTTCCTGTAGAAAGGTATATAGAACCTTGAGCAGCTGAGGAAATACCCTTAGGCTCATGGATATATGGGTCTGTTAGGTTGGAATGATTTACGTTAGCCATCTAGGTCTCCTGTAGGGGTATACTATGGCCCCTCCCATCGTTAAAGATATTATAAACTAATCTTTCACTTCTGTCAATATAAAAGAGGAGGGTACCCCCGAAGGGATACCCAAGTAGCCATTATACGGCAGGGTTAGTGACAACTGTGACGATGCCTTCAGGACGGTACTTTTTGACACCGTAACGAGCAGTTGTTACATACTCGTGACGTTGGTAGTCTTTGTTGTACTCGTAGTCCACCTCAGGCATCTGACGCCATGCACCAACGAATGGGTTTGACGTTTGGTCAGCTGAGAAGAACAAGTTCGCAACACCGTTGTCGATGTTAAAGGCGTTAGAAGTTGTACCATCTTTTTCCAAGAGAGCTGCGTCAGCAACGTCAGCTTTGAGGTAGTTAGATGTGTACACGTCGAAGCCATAGACGTTAGCAACAAAGCGCATACCTGTTGCGATACCGTCACGTACGATACCTTCCCACATTGGGTTGTTCGATACGTTGACAAGGTTTGTCAGTGTGTTGAGTTGGTACTCAACTGATGGATCGACAATAGCAACCAAGCCACGGTCAGCAACATTTGACTTCTTCAATGCGTAACGTGCAAAGGCAAAGTCTTCGAGTTCCAAACGACCTGAGTTACCACCTGAGTAACGGTGAGCAACACCATCGATTACTTCGTTTGAGTCAGCTGCAACACCGACTTCAGGAGCCGCCATTGTTGTTGTCTCGAAGTGCTCCATGATCGCACGTTCCTGCTCAGGGACAAAACGTGCCTCAAGCTGTGCTGAGTAGAAAGAATCCTGAGCAGCTTTCTTAGTGATGTAAGATGCTGACTGCAGGTACTTGTCCACGCTGAATTGGAACTCAGCTGTGTCCATAGGCACGTATGAAACCGCTGTGTCTTCTGAGTAGTCAGCGACAGTTGTTTCACCGATTGTTGGGATAGTGAATGTATCACCATCTGGGAAACCATCGAGCATACGAACATAGCGTTGCGCCATCATTTCGTCACGGAGGATTTCTTTAAGTTCTGAGGAATAAACCTCAGCACGAATAAGACGCTGTGTGTCAGCGTTTGAGGAGATCATACCAGCCATTGTGCTAGTCCTTTCTTAAGAGAGTTAGTTACCGAACTTATCACCCAAGCGCATTTTATCTTGGAGGAGTTGTTGTTGAACTTTAGGTGAATAGTACTCATTACGATTCTCTCGACGTAGCTTCTGGTAATAAGCCCAGTTGCGTTCCGACGAGACTTGCATATTGACACCTTCGGTACGGACAGAACCTTGAACCATTGGGTTCGACAGTTGCTTAGGTGTACCGATGAGAGTGAAGAACGCTGTAGGAGATTCAGATGCAATGTCACGAAGACGATCCATTGACATACCTAACTCTTCAGCTTTCTTTTGGACTGTAGCTGCCGCCTCAGTACCAAACGTGTTCATCAGTTCTTGATCCACTTGAGTAAGGTTCTGTTTGACAGAGTTGTCTTTCTCACGTTGGGTCAGTGTCTGCTCAACAAGGCTCTTTAGTGTTTCTTCATTGACAGCGCCAGTGGTGTCCTGTGTGTCAACGCTACCATTGTTATTATTTGGCTCTCCGTTGTTCACTGCGGTAGTATCAGTGGCCTTATTTTGGAGTTGTTCGAGAATCTGGCTTTGGTACTCTTGCTTCTTAAGGTCTTCTCGCATCTGGGCAATCTGTTCCTCTAAGGATTGGATGTATCCGTCAGCTTCTAGTTTTCCTTTAGCAAGAACCTCAGGGTCTTTCCAGTTCTCTCCCTTTGCCTGAACTAGCTTATCGAGAAAAGATTCCTGTGGTTGGGTCTCTTGTCCTGTAGCTTCGTTCGTCTGCTCGGTCTGTGTGGTTGCAGCACCGTCAGTAAATACCATAATTTTATTCCTTATCTAGATTGATAATGTCAAGCACTTGGTTAAGTGCACGATTGTAGCCGATCCTATCGGCCTGTTTGTACGCCCATGACGGACAGTCGTAGTCAGCTGTGGGCGGGGTCTCCTTGAGCAATGGCTCTAGGATTTCTTTGAGACGGTCGAGGCTCTCTCGGTTTGACAGAATAAGTTGACGTACTTTTTCTTTGTCCTCTTTCGTCTTACATTCTTTTAACCATTGTGACTTCACAGGTTACAGTCCTTGTTCGATTGCGATCTGTTGTTCTTCCTCAAACTGTACTTGAGCTTCTGTCGCTACCCGCTGTGTCTCAAGTTGCTCCATGACAGATACGTTCTCACCGAAGAGTTTCGTCTCTCCTAGTTCATCCGCAAGTAAACGTGCGAACTCTTTACCTGACAAGTGAGCAGCCATAGATGGGTCTGACAGTTTAAGTTGGTACAGTTGTGTGAGGTTTTGTACACGGTTGGCACGTTCAGCAAAGTGACGAGCACCCATCGGTACGATCTTACCGTTAGCCATGATGTCGTCTTTGGTGATCTGCTCGAAGAAGAACAAGCCTGTGTCTTCGTTAAGGACACGAACTGTGTCAGCATAGTCCATATTACGACGGGCTGCTTCGATCATTGAGTTCAAGATTGGCTCAAGGAACACACGTTCAAAGTGGGCTGTCTTGTGTTGGAAGATACGTCCTGCAGCTGTCATAAGCTGTTGTACTTCGAAGGCTGTCTTCTCACCTGCACTACGGATACCCATAGCTTCACGAGGAGCACCTGCGAGCATCTCCATCTTGTTCTCAAGGGTCTGGATCTGGAAGTCAGCATTGAGTGCTGTAGCATCAGGTGCAAGGTAACCTACGTCACCCTCTTCGCCCATGTAGATACGTGCTGCAGGTTCAAAGTCGAAGTCCTCTACGTCCCCTCGAATCTTAATGATAGGGTATGCGATCTGATCGAACACGTCAGCCTTAAGGTTCTCAAGGTGATCGATACGGTACTGCATACCTACGAGGTTATCTAGTGGCCCCATCGCATAAAGGTTGTCAGGACGCTCACGCCATCCCGCATGGAACACTGGGGACTTACCTAGCCAACTTGGGTTTTGCTCATTGACAAGGACGTATGCTCGGTCAACGACAGTAATGACACGATTCTTATGGAAAGTCCCTGTGTCAGAATCATAGATGTCACCGTAGAATGTCAAGAGTTCAACATAGTTTGACTCGTAGTATTCGTTCAGTGTTGAGAAACCATCAGCAATAAAACCTTGGGACTTATTCACGTCGATGTCGTTACCTGAGGCTTGACTGCGGTTCTGCATCATCTTACCAAAGATTTCCTGCATGTACGCATTGTCAACTGTCTCTTCGACCTTACGAGCAACCTCACCAACAGTTAGAACGGAACGGATAACTTTAGGGCTATCTGAGAAACTTGAGGCAACTGGATTGAAGCAAATGTCAAATGGGCTGATACGGACAAGTTTAGGCCCAATATAGTTAGTGACAAGTTCTCCGTCCTCAAGCTCTGTATAGTCACGGTTGAACTCTACTGTAGCAAAGCAGTTACCGTACTGAATGTAGTCATTGATAAGTTTACTGACAGTATCCTCAAAGTCTGACATACGCAGTTTGTTTTCCATATACGCTTGGATAACATTGCGCTTTTGTTTTGTGTCAGCATCCTCATCGTATGCCTCAAACTTAAACCAACGGTTCTGTGGGAACAACGCTGAGAAATAGTTGGCATGAAGGTTGTCAGCAATCTGTGTTAGCTTTGGGGTTGTCGTACTGTTTGTCCAAGGCAGTTTGCTGTTAGATGTCGTACGTGTATCTGTCGCATACAAATAGTTGCGAAGTTCTTTCCACTCTTCAATCTTAGACTGCCGAGCATTGTTCCACGTAGTCCAACGATCTGTAATCTCCACAGCAAGACTGTGAGGATCAATCATCGTTTCTACGTCAATAGTTGTTCCTGCCATTAGATCCCATTCCTTATAGCATTTTCACACATTTCGTAAAACTCATCGTCCGTAT
>JABAHQ010003835.1_pt3 | contig 12284 bp, 11 predicted proteins | sample 7062091 | NCBI WGS metagenome assembly JABAHQ01 (sample SAMN14534359, study PRJNA622989) | marine sediment metagenome | biome: marine biome [ENVO:00000428]; feature: marine pelagic biome [ENVO:01000023]; material: deep marine sediment [ENVO:00002113] | place: India: Gulf of Kutch | collected...
TGGCCGTTTGCCGGAAAGGCGTGCGGCACCCGCTCGGCGACCTCGATGCCGCAGGCGGTCAATCCCGCGACCTTCGCCGGGTTGTTGGTCAGCAGCCGCACCCGCTCATAGCCCAGCGCCCGCAGCATGGCGGCGGCTGGCCGGTAGGCCCGCTCGTCGGCATCGAAGCCGAGTCGTTCATTGGCCTCGATGGTGTCGAAACCGGCATCCTGCAGCTCATAGGCGCGCAGCTTGTTGAGCAGTCCGATGCCCCGGCCTTCCTGCGCCAGGTAGAGCAGCACCCCGCCGCCGCCGGCCGCGATCGCGCCGATGGCGCCGCGCAGCTGGTCGCCGCAGTCGCAGCGCAGGCTGCCCAGCAGGTCGCCGGTGAAGCATTCCGAGTGGATGCGCGCCAGCACCGGCCCCTCCGGCGCCGGCGTGCCGATCACGATCGCCAGATGCTCCTTGCCGCCGTCGGCGGGGCGAAAGGCGTAGACCTCCGCCCTCTCGGCGCCTTCCAGCGGCACCGGCGCGTGCGTCGCCAGGGTCAGCAGCCCGTCCTCGCCGGCCCGACGGTAGTCGTTGAGGTCGCCGGTGGTCACGGTCAGCAAATCCTGCGCCGCCGCGAAACCGGCCGGATCGCCGTCGACGGGCACCGCGATCGCCGCCGGCAGCAGACGGGCCAGCTTGACGATCTCGACCGCCGCGTCTTCCAGCGGCGCGGCCATGCGCGGCCGGGCGCCGTCCACCGCGGCCACAGACTCCTCGATCCCGGCGAAGGCCCGGAAAAGCGCCGCGTCGAAGCGGCCCCGGCCGTCGACCGCCGGCTGGATCGCGACATTGCCCGCCCCGGCCGGCTGCAGCGACAGCGCCGCCGCGCGGGCCGCCGGGACGACGCAGGCCGCCGGTCCGCCCGCGGCGGCCACCAACGCATCGGCGCCGCGCGCCGACTCCGCCGCCAGCACCAGGAGCGCCGCCTCCGCCGCCGCCTCGTGATGCAGCACCACCCCGGCGCCGCGGCGCAGTTCCGCCAGCGCGCGCGGCACCGCGCCGCGTCCCGGCGCGACAGATCCGGCATGCGGCGACAGCTTGCGCTGGCCAGTGGCGTGGGTCATGTTACACTCCGCAAATCCTGGGCGACCATTAACGCGTCAGGCGCGACCTGTCACCCTTACGGTGGACATATAATATATCGCGGGCGGCAGGGGAATGCGCGGACGGCATTTCCGACCGCGCATGTCACAGGACTGTGAGCCGCCGCAGGCCCCGAAACACTTGCGGCCGGCCGCCTGAACGCCATTTTAGAGGGAGCCGCTGCGGTTGCGTGCCGGATGCGCGTGGCTACCGGGACCGGAGGAGGGCGCTATGACGGCGAAACGCATCCTGATGGTGGACGACGACGAGGCGCTGCGCGAATCCCTCGCCGAGCAACTCCGCCTGCACGAGGAATTCGAGACCACGCTCACCGGCAGCGCGGCCGAGGGGCTGGAAGCGGTCAGGACCGGCTATTTCGACGCCGTGCTGCTCGATGTCGGCCTGCCGGACATGGACGGCCGCGAGGGCTGCCGGCTGATGCGGCGGGGCGGCGTGAAGGCGCCGATCATCATGCTGACCGCCCACGACACCGACGCCGACACCATCCTCGGCCTCGACGCCGGCGCCAACGACTACGTCACCAAGCCGTTCCGCCTCGGCGTGCTGCTGGCGCGCCTGCGCGCCCAGCTGCGCCAGCACGAGCAGAGCGAGGACGCGGTGTTCACCATCGGCCCCTACACCTTCCGGCCGAGCGCCAAGCTGCTCGTCCACGGCGAGACCAAGCGCAAGGTCAGGTTGACCGAGAAGGAGACCTCGATCCTGAAGTACCTCTACCGCAGCGGCGCCAACGTGGTCGGGCGCGAGACCCTGCTCGGCGAGGTCTGGGGGTACAACGCCGGCGTCACCACGCACACCCTCGAGACCCACGTCTACCGGCTGCGCCAGAAGATCGAGGTGGACCCTTCCAACGCCGCGCTGCTGATCACGGAGCCGGGCGGCTACCGGCTGGTGCCGTAGCGGGCGCCGCCCAGCGAGACGCCCAGCCACAGCCCGAGGGCCAGCGCCAGGCTCGTCACCGTGCCGAAGATCGGTGCGGCGGCGTCCCATGAGGCGAACAGCTTGAAGGCCTGGGCGAGCAGCACCGGGCCGATCAGCACGCCGACGTTGCGCCCGGTCATGATGATGCCGAAGGCGGAGGCCGCCGCCCGCCCCTGCCCGACGACCAGGCTCGGGATCGCGAACAGGCAGGTCGGGCAGATGCTGGCGCCGATGCCGTAGGCGACGAGCGAGACGAGCCCGGCCGGCCCCGGCCCGGTCACCGGCAGCAGCCACCAGATCGCCGCCTGCGAGGCCAAGCCGGCGGCGAGCAGCGGCCCGACCGGCACGCCGCGGCGCAACACCAGGCCGACCGCGATGTTGGTCAGGATCAGCACGACCACGGGAACCGTGTAGGCGACGACGGCCATGGACACCGTGAGGCCGTGCACCTCCACCAGATACTGCGGCAGCCAGGTCATGTAGGCGAAGTATTGCGAGGTCCACAGCATGAACACGGCGGCGGCGAGCCTGAGGTTGAGCCGCGCCGCCCCCGAGATGGCGCCGGCCGCAGCCCGGCCCGGCGCCCCGGACAGCCGCGCCAGGACGAGCGCCGGCCTGCGCCGCAGGCGCAGCGTCCAGGCCGCCAGCGCCAGCGCCGCCAGCGCCGCGACGATCCAGAGCACTTGCCAGCCGTGCCAGGCGAAGGCGAGCGGCGCGAGCACAATGGCGGCGAGCTGGCCGATGGGGATCCAGCTCGCGGTCATGCCCACCACCATCGGCAGGTGGCGCGGCGCGGCGTTCACGTTGGCGAGCAGCATGCCGCAGATGGCCAGGGCGGCGAAGCCGACGCCCTCGAGGGCGCGGGCGAACAGGACGAGCCAGCCGCTCTCCGGCACGGCGAGGACGAGCCCGGTGCCGGCGAGAGAGACCGCGAGCGCCCCCAGCGTCGGGGCCAGGGCTCCCCTGCGCTCGACCAGGCGGCCGAGGCGCATGGAGAGCAGGAGGCCCGCCAGGGCGTAGACCGACATGAAGGCCCCGGCCAGCGTCCGGTCGTAGTGGTAGGTCTCGAGCAGCACCGGCAGCGCCGGCGGCAGCTTGAACTGCTGATAGGCCGCGAAGCACGCCAGAGTCACGCCGAAGGCGACGCCGGTCCAGTCGGTGCGGCTGATGGTCATGGCGCTCCGGGTCGTGCTCGGCGCGCCCGGGACGCGAGGCGCGCGCGGCGCGACGGGCGAGGCCGGCGCCAGTCTCGCCGAGGCGACCGGGCGCGGCAACCGGGAAAGGGGCGCGCGCGCCCGAAGGCCGGGCGCGGGCGGCGGGTTAAGACAATTTTCGTTTGGGTCCGGCGCGCCGCGGCGCTACATAAGTTGAGGAAAGGTCGAGGAAAAGCGGCGCCGGCCCGGTCCGTCCGGGCCGCCCGAAGGGGGGCCCGGTCGTTGGACGAGGACAAGGCTTTCACGGTGCGATTCTGGGGCGTGCGCGGCTCGATCGCCTGTCCGGGCGAGCGCTACTGGCGCTACGGCGGCAACACCTCCTGTCTGGAGGTGCGCTGCGCCGAGCACCTCCTGGTGTTCGACGCCGGGACCGGGCTGCGCCTGCTCGGCGAGCACCTGGACGCTCAGAAGCCGTTGACCGGCGACCTGTTTCTCACCCACACGCACCTGGATCACGTGGTCGGCCTGCCCTTCTTCGGGCCGCTCTACTGTTCCGAGACCCGCTTCCGGCTCTGGGCCGGTCACCTGCAGCCCCAGGGCACCCTGCACGAGGCGCTGTCCCGGTTCATGATGGCGCCGCTGTTCCCCGTGCCGCCGGAGATCTTCGCCGGCAACATCACGTTCCACGACTTCGTGGCCGGCGAGACCCTGGAGCCGCAGCCGGGCGTGCGCCTGCGTACCGCGCCGCTCAACCATCCGAACGGGGCGACCGGATACCGGGTCGAGTTCGCCGGCCGTGCGCTGTGCTACGTCACCGACACCGAGCATGTCGAGGGCCGGCCCGACGAGAACGTCCTGGAGCTGATCGAGGGCGCCGACCTGCTCGTCTACGACGCGAGCTTCACCGACGAGGAGTTCCCGCGCTACAAGACCTGGGGCCACTCCACCTGGCAGGAGGGCGTGCGGCTCAGTGATCGCGCCGGTGTCGGGCGCCTCGTGCTGTTCCATCACGACCCGACGCACGACGACGCCTTCATGGACCAGGTTTCCTGCGAGGCCGAGCAGGCGCGGCCGGGGACCTTGGTGGCGCGCGAGGGACTGGTGCTCAGCCCGTGACGGCCCCGCGCCCGTCGAGCCCGCCCCGGAGCGAGCAGAGCGCCGCGGCCCCCGGCGCCGCCGAGCCCGGCCCGGCAGCGCACTCGGCGCGGGCCCGGCGGCGCAGGCTGTGGCTCGGCCTCTTGACGCTGTGCGGCCTGTCCAGGCGCGGCTTCTTCATTCCCAACAGCTCCGCCCGCAGCGTCACGCCGGCCGGCGCGCGGGCGCCCTATCCGGCCGCCGAGGCGCGCCTGGCCGGGCGCGCCGCGGCCTGCCGCCAGGTCCTGGCCTGGGCCGATGAGCTGGGCGCGGATCTCGCTCGGATCGGGACCGAGCCGGCGCCGGCGCCGCGCTGGACCCAGGGGTGGTTCCCGCGCCTCGACGGGGCCGTCGCCTACACCCTGGTCCGGCGCCTTCGGCCCAGGCGCATCGTCGAGGTGGGCGCCGGCCACTCGACCCGGTTCCTGGCCGCGGCGGCGCGCGACGGCGGCCTGGAGGCGCGGCTCACCGCGATCGATCCGGCGCCGCGCGCCAGCCTCGCCGGCCTGCCCGTCGAGCTGCTGCGCCGCCCCGTGCAGCAGGTCGACCCGGGCGTCTTCGCCGCGCTCGGGGCCGGCGACGTCCTGGCCATCGATTCGAGCCACGTGCTCATGCCGGGCAGCGACGTGGATGTGCTGCTCAACCGGGTGCTGCCGGCGCTGCCGGCGGGGGTGCTCGTCCATGTGCACGACATCTTCCTGCCCGACGACTACCCGGCGGCCTGGGACTGGCGCGGCTACAACGAGCAACTCGGCGTCCTGCCGCTCCTCCTGGGGGCGGGCTGGGAGGTGGTGTTCGCGAGCCACTACGCGGCGAGCCGCCTGGCCGCGGCGGTCGAGGCCTCGGTCGTGGGCCGCCTGCCGCGACCCGACGGGGCGCTCGAATCCAGCCTCTGGCTGGAGCGCCGGTAACGCCCCGTTCACGGCATTCTGACCCTGGGGCGACGCGCCTTGCCCTATCATGGGGAGGTTCCGGGATGACCACGAGCCGCGGTGGAGGCATGCTGAACCGGCTGTTTGGCGGCGACGACAGCGAGCTGCCCGAGCGCGTCCGCACCGCGATCCAGGACCAGGGCGACCGCACCGAGTGTCTGATCGGCTGGGTGCAGCTCGCCGTGGTGCTGACCTTCGCGCTGCTCTACGCGATCTCGCCCAAGACCTTTCCGGCCGACCAGGCGTTCCAGCCGGTGCCCTGGGTGATCGGCGCCTATACGCTGTTCACGCTGGTGCGCCTCGTCCTGGCCTACCGGATCAGCCTGCCCGGCTGGTTCCTTATCGTGTCGATTCTGATCGACATGGCGCTCCTGTTCGGCCTGATCTGGAGCTTCCACATCCAGTACATGCAGCCGGCGTCGTTCTATCTGAAGGCGCCGACGCTGCTCTACGTCTTCATCTTCATCGCGCTCAGGGCGCTCCGCTTCGAGGCCCGTTTCGTCATCGCCGCCGGGCTGGCCGCGGCGGCCGGCTGGCTGGTGCTGGTGCTCTACGTCATCACGGTCGATCCCGCCGACACCATGATCACGCGCGACTACGTCGCCTACATGACCTCCAACAGCGTTCTGATCGGCGCCGAGTTCGACAAGATCGTCTCGATTCTGGTGGTGGCGGTGATCCTCGGCGTCGCCCAGATCCGCGGGCGCGCCTTGCTGGTGCGGGCGGTGGCCGAGGGCGTGGCGGCGCGCGAACTGGCGCGCTTCTTCGCCCCCGAGATCGCACGCAGGATCCGCGGCTCCGATCGGGCGATCGCGGCGGGCAGCGGCGAGCTGCGCAAGGCCGCGATCGTCAACCTCGACCTGCGCGGCTTCACGCGCTTTGCCGAAACGCGCGCGCCGGACGAGGTCATGGGCCTGCTGGCCGATTACCAGCGCCGCATGGTGCGGGTCGTGCAGGCCCATGGCGGCAGCATCGACAAGTTCCTGGGCGACGGCATCATGGCCACCTTCGGCGCGGCGGAGGCCTCCGAGACCTACGCCGCGGACGCGCTGCGCGCCCTCGAGCAGGCCGTTGCCGAGGGCGAGGCCTGGCGCCGGGCCGAGGAGGCGGCCGGCGTGCCGTGCCCCGAGGTCAACGGCGCGGCGGCGAGCGGGCGCATCCTGTTCGGTGCGGTCGGCGACGAGACGCGCCTCGAGTACACGGTGATCGGCGATGCCGTGAACCTCTCGGCCAAGCTGGAGCAACACAACAAGGCGCTCAACGTGCGCGCCCAGTGCGACGCCGCCACCTTCGAGCTGGCGCGCGCGCAGGGCTACGCGCCGGCGCAGGCCGGGCGCCGCCTGGCCGCGGCCGAGGTGACCGGGCTCGGGTACCCGGTGGATATCGTGGTCCTGGTGCCCTGACGGGCTCGCCCGCGGGGCCGGGGCCGCGCGGGCGCAAGGGCAAGAGACGCAAGACGGAGCCGACCCTCGCATGCTGTTCGGGCTGGAGCGCCGGCAAGGCGCGATCGCGCGCGACGCGCTTGCCGAGGCAGAGGTCTACGGCGACCGCCGGCTCTACGAGCGGCCGCGGCGCGCGAGGCCGCCCGGCGGGGGGCTGCAGTGCCCGCTCTGCGGCACGAGCGCGCGCCGTTTCCTCAGCTTCGGGCTCGCCGCGCGGCGCAACGCGCAGTGCCCGGGCTGCGGCTCGCTGGAGCGGCACCGCCTGCTCTGGCTCTACCTGATGCGGCGCACGGACTTCGCGGTGCGGCGCTATCGCGTCCTGCACACCGCGCCCGAGCCCTGTCTGAGCGAGGCGCTGGGCCGGCTGCCCCACCTGCGCCCGCGCAGCCTCGACCGCTTCAATCCGCGGGCGGACGTGCAGGCCGACCTCACCGACCTGCCGTTCGGCGCGGGCGAGTTCGACGTGGTGCTGAGCTGCCACGTGCTCGAGCACATCCCCGACGACGGCGCCGCCATCCGCGAGCTGGCCCGCGTGCTCAAGCCGACGGGCTGGGCCGTGATCATGGTGCCCTACGACCCGCGGCGCCCGGCGACCGAGGAGGGCCGGCACATCGCCTCGCCGGCGCTGCGTCTGGCCCGCTTCGGCCATCCCTATCACTACCGCATCTACGGCGCCGACCTGGTGGCGCGACTGGCCGCGGGCGGCCTGCGCGCCTCGCCGCTGTCCTCGAACCGTCTGCTGCCGGGGCATCAGCGGCGCCGCTACCGGATCAACGACAACTCCCTGTTCCGCTGCACGCCGCAGCGCTGAAGCGGCCGCGCCGCCCGGGGCGCACGGCCCGCGGCCGCGCGCGGCACGGCCACGTCGAGCGGCCACGTCGAGCGGGCTCATAAGAAAAGGGCTCTGCCGACAAGCCGCGCGGCTGAGTGACCCCCGTGCCTGCGACCGTCGAGCGGGCTCATAAGAAAAGGGCTCTGCCGACGGAGCGGCAGAGCCCTTGGTGGTCAATCGGGGAGATCGTTTCTTACAGGATTGTCCACTTCAAGTACTTTAACGTCATTTTGAGCACTTTGACAACCCATTCCATCACCTATGGCGATCGAGGCGCGACGGGGCCCTTGGCGTGCTTCGGCGAGCCCCGTCGGGCAGGCGGCCTCGGGCCGTGGCAGGGCCGCGGCGCACTGGATCCGGCCCGGCCGGATCTGGTGCCGGCTTTCACACAGAGCCGCATAAGGTCTCGGATTCAAGCCCCTTGAGTCGCGCGGATCATGCGTGAGCCCCGCGGCTAGCGAAGTTCCGCGTCGGGTATTAGCCGCCGCCGCGTCGGGTGCCCGAGGGGACGTTGGCGCTTTTTTCCAGGAAGGCCTCCAGGTCGCGCACGGAGACGCGCCACTCCTTGCCGATCTTGAAGCCGCGCAGGTGCCCCTTGCGCAGCCACTGGGTCACGGTGCGCTCGTTGACCTGCAGGCGTTGGGCCACCTGCGGCGGGGTCAGCAGCTTTTCCTCGGTCATGCGCGGTCCAGGCAGGCTCACGAAAATTCACGACGGATTGTGTCTGAAAACGCTTAAATCGCCGTTAATGTTCCGAAAATGCTGTAAATAGACCTAAGCAGCGGCACGACCACGGGCCGGCCCGGGCGGCGGGCGCGCGAGCCGGCGCTCCGGCCCAGGCGGCGCGGGACGATCCGTCCGCGACAGGCCGTGCGCGGGCGGCGCTTCAGACCCGTGGCGAGCTTCTCGTGGGAGGAGCGAGCCACTCCGCGTCGGCGTCGATGCCCAGGTGGAGCAAGTTCCCGGCCGAGGTCGGGTCCAACGAGACGCCGTTGTCGCGCGCCGCCTTGGTCGCGCGCCAGGCGATGTACTCGAACCCGTCGAGGGACGATTCCAGGGTCATGGACCCGCCCTCCCCCTTGAGGGTCAGCTGCATGAATCCGCCCCGCGACTCCTGGGTGCGCTGGCGCCGGCTCCCGTAATAGCGCAGCTTGACCCGCCGCAGCGTGTCCCAGGCCACCACGCGGGTGCCGAACCCGGCGCTGCGGATCTCCGTGTTGGTGACCGCCACCTGCAGGAGCTGGCGCTGCACCGTGCGCAGTCCGAAGACCAGGAACAAGGCCGTCACGCCGCCGAAGATGATGACGATCGCGGGGCCCGGCGGCGCGCTGGCCAGCACGCCCAGGCCGACGGCAAGGCCCACGGCCGAGCGAATGTAGTCGCCGACCAGCGCCTTGGTCGGGTAGCGGAACACCTTCATGCCGCACCCCGGCTCGAGCGGGGCGAGGGAGGCGGGGCGAAGGCCTCCCCGGCCGTCACGAAGCGCGCCGCGGGGTGCTCGCCGAGGCGCGCCAGCAGCCGTTCGAGGAACGCCCAGCCGGCCTCGTCGTGCGCCGCGTGGTGGCTGAGCAGCCCGGTCGGCTCGTCGGCGTCCGCCTCGCCCAGGCGGCGGGCGCGAAGGTGGCCTACGAGCAGGGCGAGCGCCTCGGCCTCGCCCCGGAAGCCGCGCGGCTCGGGCCAGCGCATGAGGTCGACGTGGGCGTTGGTCTGGACCAGGCCGGGAACCGGCTCGGCGGCGGCGCGCGCGCGGTAGGTCGAAAGGCCGCGCAAGCCGAGCCCCGGAAGCCGCGGCAGCAGGCCGGGCGCGATGCGGTTCCAGGGCGGCACCAGGACCGGGGCCGCGGCCGCGCCGAACAAGTCCTCCATGTGCGCCCGGCCGCGCGCCAGTTCCTCCAGGACCGCGCTCGCCGGGCGGTGGGCGCCGAATTCCGCTTTCTTCTCGTTCGCCGGCGCGTGGTTGCGATGGGCGTAGCCGTGCTGCAGGAGGGCGGTGCGCGGCGGTGCCGTCTCCACGCGCCGGGCCAGCGCCTGCGAGGCGCGCGCCGGGATCACGGCCAGCGCGAGCGGCACGCCGCGCGCCGCGGCCAGCCCGAGCAGACGCTCCAAGGCGGCGCTCGCCTCGAGCGCGTCGTCGTCGCGCCACCACAATGCCGCGCGGCGCCGCGCCGCCGCCCAGGCGTCCAGTTCCTGGCTCAGCGCCTCCCAGGTCATGCTCGGCCCACTATAGCAAGGCGCTCGCGCACGATCTCGACCGTTCTCCGGGCGCCCGCGGTATCGAGGTCGCCGAGGCGCGAGGCGCGGCCCGGCGCCTGCTGCGCCAGGGCGGCGCGCACGGCGGCGGCCAGGACCCGCGGGCTGAGCTCGGCCTGCTCCACCACGGTGAGCGCGTCGCGCTCGGCCAGCAGGCGGGCGCGCAGGGTCTGCTCCGTCTCGGTGCCGCCCGAGAACGGCACCACGACCGCCGGGATGCCGGCCGCCAGCACCTCGAGGACCGTATTGTAGCCGGCCTGACTGATGGACAGGCGGCCGCGCGCCAGGAGGGCGCGAAAGTCCGGCCGGGCGCGCTCGACGATGACGCCGGCCGGCGCGCGGGCGGCGATCCTGCGGAATCCGGCCTCGGGCAGGTTGTGGCCGATGAGCGCCCGCCAGGGCGCCTCCGGCAGCGGCGTGTGGGCGCGGGCGGCGAGCGCGGCCTCGACGAGCGGCGCGCCCACCGCACCGCCGCCGGTCGAGACGATCACCTCGCCCGCGCCGGCCCGGTCGCGCGGCTCGGGAAGCGGCGCCTCGTCCAGCACATAGCCCGTGTAGCGCAGCCTGTCGGCGATCTCGTGCGTGCGCGAAAAGCTGCGCTCGAAGGGCAGGAACCCGGGGTCGCCGTGCAACAGCAGGAGGTCGAAGTAGCGCTCGAACGTCTCGATCATCCAGGTGATCTTGTCCGCGCCCTTGTCCTCGACCAGCACGTCGCGCATGGAGCAGAGAATCTGCGGCCGCGGCCGGCTCGCCCGCGCCGCCTCGAGCAGCGGCAGCAGCTCGAAGCGCATCTTGCGCCGGCCGAAGGGGAACAACTCGATGAGCAGCGCCCGCGGCCTGAGCTCGTGGTAGAGCGCGCACAGGCGCTCGCGTCGCTCCGCCATCCAGGCCTTGCCGACGGGCCAGTCGTGCGCGTCGAGCAACACCTTGAACGTCTCGTCGAGCGCCCGCGAGGGCGGCAGCTGGACGAAGCGCGCCCGGCCGATGTCCAGCCCCTCGACGGGCAGGCCGCCGCTGACCAGGGTGACCCGGAGCCCGGCCGCGTCGAGGGCCCGTGCCAGCACCGCGGCGCGGCGCAGGTGTCCGATGCCGAGCAGGTGCTGGACGTAGATCAGGACGTCGGCGCCGCCTGCCGCCGGCGGCGTGGCGCGCGCGCCCATCACACGAGCGGCAGGTTGAGCCGGTCCGGCGCGGCGGTGCCGCGCGGGCCGAGCAGGAAGCGATGGGCGCAGCCGTCGCGCAGCGTCTCGGGCGGCCTGCCGGTCATGTCCCAGCCGCCGGCCAGCGCATGCAGGGCGCGGATCACCCCCTTGTGGGTGACCGCCGCGCTCGGCCGCCCGGCGGCCGCCAGGCGTTGCAGCAGGGGGCGGAGCCGAGCTTGCACCTCGCGCGGGCTTTCCCCGCCCGGCGGCCGGAAGTCGAGGCCGCGCGCCTCCTCCGCGGCCATGCGCTCTGCGCCTTCGGCGCGAAGCTCGGCCAGGCGGCGGCCCTCCCAGGCGCCCCAGTCCATCTCGCTGAGCGCCGGCTCGACGCGGGCGGGCCGCCCGGCCCCCTGCGGGCGCAGCAATTCCGCCGTCTCGTGCGCCCGCCGCAGCGGGCTGGTCAGCCAGTTCCACTCGCCCGCCGCCGTGCCGGTCATGTCGTCCGGCAGGCGCCAGGCCCGCACCGCGCGCCGTCCGGCGGCCGAGAGCGGCGGGTCGCTGCGGCCCTGGATGCGGCCCTCGGCGGTCCATTCGGTCGGCCCGTGCCGGATCACGACGAGCGGCGTCATGGCGGCACCGCCTGCTGGAGAATCTCGTCCAGGCGGCGCGCCGCCGCGTTCACGCCGTGCTCTGCGCCCACGGCCGCGAGCGCGGCGCGGCGCATGGAGCGGCGCGTGTGCGCGGCGTCGATGAGCGCGCGCACGGCCTCGGCGAAGGCGGCCGCATCGCCCGGCGCGGTGAGCCGACCGGTCGCGCCGTCGCGCACCACCTGGCCGACGCCGCCGGCGCGCCCGGCGACGACCGGCAGCCCGGCGGCCTGGGCCTCGAGCAGCGCCATGCCGTAGGCCTCGTTGACGGCCGGCCAGGTCATCAGGTCGCAGGCGGCGTACAGCTCGGGCAGCTCGCCCGGCGCCAGCTCGCCGAGCAAGCGAACCCGCCCCGCCGGGAGCCGGGCGAGCGCGGCCTCCACCTGCGGCCGCGCCGCCCCGTCGCCGGCGACGACGAGGTGCCAGGCGGCGTCGTGCAGGCGCCCGAGCGCGGCGGCGAGCAGCCGGTAGGAGGCGAGCTTGTCGCCGCGGCGCATCATGGCCACGGCGAGCAGCCACGGCCGCGCCGGATCCAGGCCGTGCGCCGCGGCGTATGCGGCGCGCGCGCCCTTGCGCCGCGCCGCGGCGGCGCGGAACGGGGCCGGGTCGAGAAACGGCTTGATCGGCCGGATGCGCTCGGGGTGGGGCAGGCTCTCGGCGTCGACCGGGTTGAGCGAGATGACCGCGGCGGCTTGCTCG
>JABAHQ010018631.1_pt1 | contig 12281 bp, 14 predicted proteins | sample 7062091 | NCBI WGS metagenome assembly JABAHQ01 (sample SAMN14534359, study PRJNA622989) | marine sediment metagenome | biome: marine biome [ENVO:00000428]; feature: marine pelagic biome [ENVO:01000023]; material: deep marine sediment [ENVO:00002113] | place: India: Gulf of Kutch | collected...
GAGACCCAGTGAAGCGTGCCCTTGACCTTGCGTCCGTCCGGCGCCGCTCCGCTTTTGGTGCCGGGGTCGTAGGAGCAGTGGAGCGCCACCACCTCGCCGGTCTTCTCGTCTTTCACCACCCGGTCGCAGCGGATGATGTAGGCGTGCTTGAGGCGCACCTCGCGCCCCGGCGCCAGGCGGAAGAACTTCTTGGGCGGATCTTCCATGAAGTCGTCCCGTTCGATGTAGAGCTCGCGGGAAAAGGGAATCTTGCGGCGGCCGGCCGCAAGATCTTCGGGGTTGTTGTCCGCCTCGAGCTCCTCGACCCGGTCTTCCGGATAGTTGTCGAGGATGACCTTGAGGGGATGCAGCACCGCCATCACCCGCTGGGCCCGCCGGTTCAAGTCCTCCCGCAGGCAGTGCTCGAGCAGAGCGAGATCGACCACGCTGTGGGCTTTGGCGACGCCGATCCGTTCGCAGAAATCGCGGATGGCCTCCGGCGTGTAGCCGCGCCGTCGCATGCCGGAGAGGGTGGGCATGCGGGGATCGTCCCAGTCCCGCACGTGCCCCTCCCGCACAAGCTGCAACAGCTTGCGTTTGCTGAGCACGGTGTAGTTGAGGTTCAAGCGGGCGAACTCGATCTGCCGCGGGTGGTAGATGCCCAGAGTTTCCAGGAACCAGTCGTAGAGCGGGCGGTGGTCTTCGAATTCCAGCGTGCAGATGGAATGGGTGATGCCCTCGATGGAGTCGGACTGCCCGTGCGCCCAGTCGTACATGGGGTAGATGCACCACCGGTCGCCGGTGCGATGGTGCCGGGCCTTGAGAATCCGGTACATCACCGGGTCGCGGAGATTGAGGTTGCCCGAGGCCATGTCGATGCGGGCGCGGAGAACCTTCGAACCTTCCTCGAACTCCCCCGCCCGCATGCGCCGAAACAGGTCCAGGTTTTCCTCCACCGACCGGTGGCGCCAGGGACTTTCTTGGCCCGGTTCCGTCAGGGTGCCCCGGTATTCGCGAATCTGATCGGCCGTCAGGTCGTCGACGTAGGCTTTCCCCATTTGGATCAGCCGCACCGCCAACGCGTACAACTCCTCGAAATAATCCGAGGCGTAATACAACCGGTCTGCCCAGTCGAACCCCAGCCACCGGACGTCTTCCCGGATCGACTCCACGTATTTTTCCTCTTCCTTGATCGGGTTGGTGTCGTCGAACCGCAGGTTGCACTGGCCGCCGAACTCCTCGGCGAGCCCGAAGTTCAGGCAGATCGACTTGGCGTGACCGATATGCAGGTAGCCGTTCGGTTCCGGGGGGAACCGGGTGTGCACCCGGCCTTCGAACTGGCCGGCCTTGAGGTCTTCCCGGATGAGGTTGCGGATGAAATGAGAAGGCGCCTCCCCTTCTTTCTCATCCGCCGGAACCGGGGGAACCCGGGGAGCGGGGTTTTCGGATTTCATGGTTTTGGTCCGGTTGATGGCACGACGTCACATCCCTGTTCGGGACGGCATTCTAGCACATCCCCCGGAGGATGGAACGGTGGAACTAACCCGCGGCGGGACCGGAGGCGTCCCGGTCCTGCACCAGTTCGCCGATGTCGCGCACCTTGACCTGGTCCTGAAGATTTTTGGCCTTGACCGCGTCTTCCAGCATGAGCACGCAGAAGGGACAGGAGACGGCGATGGTTTCGGGGTTCGCCTGCATGAGCTCGTCGACCCGGTTGTGACTCATGCGGGAGCCGATCTTCTCTTCCAGGAGGAAGCGGGCTCCGCCCGCACCGCAGCAGGTGCCCCGCTCGCGGCTGGTCTCGACTTCCCGGAGGCCTTCCGGTTTCACCTTCGATTGGATCACGCCGCGGGGCGGGTCGTAGACCTTGTTGTGTCGCCCCATGTAGCAGGAATCGTGATACACCACCTTGTCTCCGATTTTTTCTCCCGCCGAGAGCCGGCCTTGCCGTATCAGCCGTTCCAGGAGTTCGGAGTGATGGATCACCTCCAGGTTCACGCCGAACTCGGGGTACTCGTTTTTCAGGGCATTGAAGCAGTGCGGGCAGTGGGTGATCACCTTTTGGATGCCCCGGTCGCGGAAGGTTTCGGCGTTCCGCGCGGCGAGCTGATCGAAGAGGTATTCGTTGCCCGCGCGGCGGGCCGGGTCGCCGGTGCAGCCTTCGTCCATGCCCAGGATGGAAAAATCGACCCCCGCCGCCTGCAGCGATTTCACCACCGCGGTGGAGATCTTCTTGCCCCGCGTGTCGAACGACCCGTTGCAGCCGACGAAATAAAGGTATTCCGTGGGCCGGTTTTTGTCCCACAGCTCCACGCCCAGGTCCCGGGCCCAGTCGGCGCGGGTGTTGCGGCCGAAACCCCAGGGGTTGCTGTTCGTCTCCAGGTTCTTGAACGCCAGGGCGAATTCTTTCGGGTAGCGGTCTTCCATCATCACCAGCCCCTGCCGCATCTCGACGACCTTGTTGACGTATTCGATCATGACCGGGCATTCCTCTTCGCAGGCGCCGCAGGTGGTGCAGGACCAGAGCGTCTCGTCTTCGATGACGCCGCCGAGGAGCGGGGTCGGCTCTCGGGCCTCGTTCCGCGTCTTTTCGGGATCCTTGAGGTCGGGGCCCTCGCGGTTCAAGTGGTCCCGGAGATCGACGGTGAGCTGCTTGGGCGACAGGGGTTTTTGGCTGTTCAGGGCGGGACAGAACAGATCGCAACGGCCGCATTCGGTGCAAGTGTGCAAATCCAGGAGGTGCTTCCAGGTCAGATCCTGCACCCGGGTGACGCCGAACGTTTCGCGGGTTTCGTCCTCGAAATCGATGCGGTGAAGCTGGTTGCCCCGGCCGTCTACGTTGGAGAAATAGACGTTGGGCACGGCGGTGAGGATGTGGAAATGTTTGCTCCGGGGCAAGAGAGTTAAAAAGTAGAGGATCGCCCCCACGTGGACCCAGTACCCCAGGTTGTGCAAAAAGACGTTCGCCGCGGGGGGCAGGGTCTGGAGCGCGGCGCCCAGGGCGAGGCCCAGCGGCCGGGACGGGGAGGCGGCCTCGGGATGAAGCGCGACCCAGGCGCCCTCGAACAGTCCATCGCTCACCATGATCGCCAGAATCAGCCCGAGGATCAGGAGCCCTTCCCCCGACAGGTTGAGCCGGGGCGGCTTGAGCACCAGCCGCCGGTACAGGGCGTACAGCGCCGCCAGAGTGACGAGCAGGACAAACACGTCCTTCACCAGGTCGTAGACCGGGAGCAGAACGGCTTGCCCGGGAAACCCCAGGTCTACCCCGGGGAAAAACCCCATCCAGAAAAACTGGGCGGCCCGCAGGAGCAGCACGAGAAACCCCCAAAAGATCAGGGCGTGCATCCACCCGGCTTTGCGGTTTTTGAGCAATTTGGTTTGCAGGAAAGCGATCCAAATCGTGTTCCCCAACCGTTTCGCCGGCCGATCAAAACGGTTTTCCGGAAGGGCCCGTCGAAGCACGGCCAGTTTGGGCGCCAAGGCGGCCAGGAAAAATCCCAGCCCGACCAGGGTCAGCGCCCCCAAAACCCAAGGTTGCAAAGACGCGGGAAACCAGTCCAGCGCCCAGTGGTTCAGTTCCATTCCGCACCTACAAAAAGAAAAATCAGCGGGGCAAAAGAGAAGCCCCCGCCCAATTGCCTAGAAAATTTATAATCAATACATTACTGAAACCCGCCGGTCTCCGCCCGGAAACAGGCCGCGACCGGCGGCGTTCCCGCCTCCCCGATTCGCTTCCAACCGATTGAATTTCAAGCGGCTCAATTTTGGCCCGTTTTCTCAGGAAGGTCTATTTAAATCCGTCTGCCTGTGCTATATTTATGGAGTAATGAAGGAAACCTCGCATTGGGCTGGATCTACACCCTACGGAGATGACATCAGAGTGAAACGGACGATCCTTCGCATTGGAGCAATAGGGTTCATAGGATATTGTGCGGTTTTTTTGAGTGTTTTTGCAAGCCCGGCGTTCCCTCAGCCCCCCGTGGGGGATGCCTTCGACCGGAAACAGGGGGCGCCGGAGCCACCCGCGGGATTTCATCCCTCGAATGAAACCTCGGGAGTGCCGCACCGGGCGTTGAGGCCCTATCTTTCACCGGATCTCGATGAGCCGCATCCTATCCCGGATTATATTAGGAAATTCAAGGGAGAGGGCCCGTACCCGACATATTATCAGGAGTTGCTGAAACTATCGCCGGAGGACAAGGTCCAAAGCAAGGTATTCGATCCCCAGGCGTTCCGGCGCGCCCGCCGGATCGCGGTTTTGGGCTTTGAAAACAAAACCGTGCCTCCGTTTAAAGACGAAAGCGCCGGCCGAGTGGTGGCGGAAGAGATCACCCGGGAATTGCAGTCGTTCAGGAATTACAGGGTGCTTCCCCCTTCCCAGACGCGGGAGGATGCGCAGCTTAAGATCGTGACCACCCCTTCGCAAGCGCCCGAAAAGAAGGCAGTGCCTCAAAAGGAAGTGGAAAAAGAAACGATTTCCGGACTTCCTTATTCCCAGAAAGAAATGGACGCCATCATGATCGGGGCGGTCACTAAATTCCAGAATCAGTATCGAGACCGGAGGGGGCGGATTCGCGAAAGCCTCTCCAGCGGCGTGGAATTCACCGCCTTTCTGGTCAGCACCCAAACCGGGGAAATCATCTGGGGCGCACGATTTGTGGGCACCCAAACCCCGGGGCTCCACAATCTTTTGCCCGGTTACCGCCGTTGGCTGGATAAAGAAGAGTTGACCCGGTCGGCGATGAAAAACGTGTTGAAAGCTTTTTACCGCCTTCGGGAAGCAGAAGGATTGAATTGATGAATCGACGTTTTCGCGTGAAACGCTATGAGTGATCCCAACTTCAGCCGACACGAAAAATCCATCGACCCCCCTCCCGATCCCAAAAAACGGAAGTTGTGGAGGAACCTCTTCCTTTTCAACCTGTGCCTGACCCTGTTGTTGATCGGGTTGTTCTGGCTCCCGGTGAAACTGGCTCAACTGGAGAAATTTTTCAATTCGCCCAGCATCGACGTGCCCCAGAAAGTGGAGATGGCCCAGTCGGAAGAATCGGCGGCCATGGAAAGTCCCGTTCCGGCGGCCGACTTGCTGGAAACCCGGGTGATCACCATCAATGCCTCTTCCGAGAAGAACTGGGCCTATTTCGATTTTTCCCGGGACAAAGTGGTGGACATCATGGACCCCTCGTCCCTGGAATGGGACCTGGCTTTCCGACGGGGTAAAATCATCACCAACGGGGGCGTGACCAACAAGATCGGCAAAGCGGGCGTGATCGACCTGGGAATCCAAGACTGGGATACCGTGATTCAGGCGCCGACGGAAAACTACGTTCAGGATGTGACCACGCGAACCGAATCGGAAAACCCGATGCTGTTGAAGTGGTACAAATACAATTACCTGACCCATAAACTGTCCGCCAAGAACAATGTCTACGCCCTCCGGACGGCGGACGGCAAGTACGCCAAGGTCAAGTTCCTGAGTTTCTACTGCCCCGACAACGAAAATGCGGGCTGCATCAAAATGCAATACGTGTATCAGGACAACGGGTCTCCTCGCTTCACCAAGGATTCCGGAGAGTTTTCCACGACCTCCGTCGCGGCCAATCCGGACAACAAGGAACTTTAATCGGCCTGGGTCCAGATCGAAAAAAAGACGGGCATCGCGTTTCCCGGTTTCGGTTTTGAAACCGGGCATTTTTTTCCAACAGGGTCCACTCGTTCCGCCTCGTCCCCCCAGATTCGGGGGGCCGATTTCCCGGGACACGCATTCAGGAAGACCCCCGGCTCGGGGAAACCGTTTCCCGCCCCGAAAACGTTCCGGTGGGGGATTTCAATTTTTAAAGCATCTCGGAGGTTTTAAGAATGTCCACTTTGAAAGGTATGCTTTTCAGTCAATTCGCCAACGAAGGGCTCAACGATCTCGTGGAAGAAATGCGGTCCAAGTACAAGCCCAAAAAAGGCCGCCGGTTCAATCACAACAACATCACCTACGAAATCAGCCGCCCCATCTTGAAAGAAAACTGCATTGAATTCGAGATCAGTTCCAAGATCCCCCAGGACGAGTTAGCCGGAACCCAGGACATGAAAACCTATTTCCAGGAGATCAAGAAAATCGCGGGCAAGCAAAAGGTCAAACCCGTGTCGATCGACATGGAAAACATTGTCTGGGATTCCAAAAAAGAAACCGAGAAAGAACGGGATTACGTGAAACTCGTGTACCAGTACTCCCTGGATGATTTGTTCGACAACCGAGAAATCATCAAACGCGCGGAAGCGATATCCCGGGGAGAAACCCAGGATCCGACTCCCAACCTGAACAGCGCCTTCACCTCCCAGGGCAAGCAGGTGCTTCTGATGGTTCGGGACATGATTCACACCCTCGCCAGAGGCCATATCGAAGATTTGATTCAGGCCAACAAAGAAGTGAAGACCACTCTGGCGAAAAGCTGATCTCGATGCGGCAGCTTCTTTATTACACCGGCCGGGCCCTGCAGTTGGTCGGTTTGGCTACGATTTCCTCCGTGGTAATTTTGTTTTTTACCGAGGCCGACATGAAACCCCTGTTGACTTGGACCCTGGTCGGGATTTCAGAGTTTTACGGCGGCACGTTTGTTTTGAACAAGGTGGGCAAATAACCCCTTCCGATCCGCGGCTCGCCTCGCAACCTGAGGGCGGGAAAGGCCGGCGGACCCCGGCCGGGCCCGCCCCCTGGATCCGGTTCCAACCATGAAAGAGCTCTTATCCAAGCCCGGTTTCCTGGCCCCTTCCGGCACCCTGGGGGCGGATGTCAGCTATCTTCTCGCCCTGGTTTTCACCCTCCTCTTCCTCGTTTCCTGGGGACTCGCCAAAAAAGCCCAGGGAACCCGGCACCACAAGCTGGTCGGGGTCTCCATGATCTCGATGATCGTTTATTTCGTGGCGTACTATTACGCCCGCCAGCTGGGGGTGTTGAGCCTGGAAGGAAAGGAAGGGTTCGGCGGCCCGGAGGACGTCTACCACAACGTGTTCGTTCCCATACTCACCACCCACCTGGTGCTGGTGACCCTGGGATTGATTCTGGCTTTTTACATGCTGGTGGAAGGATTCCGGGCCAGCGAAAAAGTGAAGGGCGAGTTCGTCCTGAAACCCCGGGAACTCAAGGTACGGCCCAAAACCTTCCGGACGGTGATGTTCACCCTGTTGGGGCTTTGGGCGCTCAACCAGGTCTTTTTGAGTGCGGTGCGGCACGCCTCCACCGGGGCGAGTATCGCCTGGGCGCTGATCTTCATCACCATCGCCCTCGTGGTCAACCTGGAAAAGCTGATCGAAAAACTCCTCCCCGACGGCGCCCGGCGCCACCGGATTCTGGGACGGGGAACCATGGTCATTTACGCCCTGATCCTGGTCACCAGCACACTCACGTACCTCATGCTTTACGTTTTTTATCCCGCAAAGTCCTGATTCGATTTTACAAAATCCAATGAGGCGGTGGGTTTTGGGAAGGAAAACAGCCCCGGAAAAAAAGGCGGGAACCGGGGGAGCTTCGGAAATTTCTTAAAAGTCAGGGTTTTCTGCTTGACACTTTTTAAATTCCTGTGATAATTTCCCCGAAATTAAAGGATATCGAAATACATCAAAAGCAGATACACGGCGGTCAACCCATTGACCCCCAGGCCGATGTAAACGATGGTATCGAAAATTTTTCCGTCTTTGCTGGGCATCGGTTTCCTCAAAGTTCGCATAAAAAAAAGAACTCGTTGAAATTAGCATTCAGGATTTATTACTGTCAAGAATAAACTCTTCAGGGATTCGTCCCATTTATTTATTATAACCTGGAGTTTCAGATGGACATTCAAAAGTTCAAAGAAAAGGCCGGCCCCTTAATCTACGTGGCGACCGTGGTGTTCTCCTTGTGGTTCTTTTACTGGTTCGCTTCCGTCTGGCGGTGAGCCCCAAATTGAGTGGCCCGGATAGAGTCTAACGTTCGTATTTAAAGGAAGAGAAAAGAGGAAACGATGCCGGAAATCCAAGAAGAAAAGAAACGATGGATCACGCCCAAGTCGATCCTTTGGTTCATCATCGCTTTCATCGCCATGTCCTTCTATTATCTCTTGATCAACATCGGTCTGATGAAAGTTCAGGGTCTGGAGTTCTTCTACCTGTGGACTTCGGGCTCCGGCGGGGGATGACCCGATCCATTGAACGGAAAAAAAATGGCAGGCCGGACCGGCTTGTCATTTTTTTTTGCGCCACCCCGCGGCCCGATCCGCACCGTGAAACTTAAAACCATTGGGCCCTCCACCGGTTTCTCGGAAACCCCGTCCCGGATTTATGACGACCAAACCCGCCTGCCGCATTTACCTGCTCCGACACGGGGAAACCACCAATGCCGCCCGGATTTGTTTCAACGGGCATTATGATGTGGCTCTTTCCCCGCGGGGTGAGGAGCAGTTCCAAGAAATCAGCGTGGCTTTGACCCCCTTTCCCATTCGGGCCGTTTATTGCAGCGACCTGCGCCGTACACAGGACTGCGCGCAGCTGATCGCCCGCCCGCATGGCCTAACTCCCGAAGCGTTTCCCGAGCTGAGGGAGTTGTCGTTCGGCCGCTGGGAAGGGTTGAGCGTGGAAGAAGTCCGCGAACAATATCCCGAGGAGTACCAGAAGTCCTTCCAGGACCTGGAAACCTACCACGCCCCCGGCGGGGAAACCTTCCGGCAGCTGGAACAGCGGGTGATCCCCAAGTTTCTGGACCTCGTGTCCCGTCACCCGGAAGATGAAATCGTGCTCGTCTGTCACGGAGGCGTTAACCGCATTATCCTCTCCCAGGTGCTGGGTCTGCCCTTGAAGCATATGTTCCGGATTCACCAGGATTACGGAGCCATCAACATCATCCAGTATTACGAGGAATCCCCGGTCGTCGAAGTCATCGGAGGAACCCACCACCACATTCAAAAACCCCGGCCGGTGGAACGCAAAGTGCGCATTCAATAACCCCCATCCCCTCCCTATGGATTCCCCCCTGGTCGAAATCCGGAACGCCGATGTTTACCTCAACGGTTTTCCCGTGCTCCATTCGATCAACTGGGTGATGCGCGGCGGCGAGAACTGGGCGGTGGTGGGCAACAACGGCGCGGGAAAAACCTCCTTTTTGAAGCTGATTTTCGGCGAACTGATCCCGGTGCATGGCGGCCGGGTCTCCTGGTTTGGCGTCAACGACCGGCTCCCCCTGCAGGACATCCGCCAAAACCTCGGTTACATTTCCGCGGAATACCAGGCCGATTACGCGATCCCCCTGTGCGGGTGGGAGGTGGTGGCCTCGGGCTTCTTTTCTTCCGTAGGCTTGTACGAATCGGTCTCCGCGGACCAAAAAAAGACCGCTCTGGAGTGGATGGATTTCCTGGGAATCGCGACCCTGGCCGACAAGGGGTTTCACCGTTTGTCTTATGGAGAGGCCCGGCGGGTGCTTCTGGCCCGGGCGCTCGTCCACCGGCCGCGGCTCCTGGTATTGGACGAACCTTGTGCGGGGCTGGATCTTCCCACCCGCGAGATTTTCCTGAAAACCCTTGAAAAACTGTCCTCTACGGATACACAACTGATCTACGTCACCCACCACGTGGACGAAATCGGGCCCGCCCTCTCGCATGTCTTGTTTTTGAAAAACGGGACCGTGTTCCGCCAGGGAAAAAAGGAACCTTTGCTGACGAGCGAAATTTTGTCGGAAGTTTTTGATTGTCCGATCCAGGTACGGCACAATGAAGGCCGCACGTGGGTCACCGGAATTCGGCCGCCCCGACGCGGGCCACCTTTCGACCGGTGAAGAGAGGACCGGGCCGACAGATTCTCTCTTCTTGCCAGGGGCGGGACAAATGCGGTAGAATTCCTCTCCCCTTTCGCCTCCAAGGAATTTCGGGGACCGACAGAATCCGGCCCGGACGAAAGGGTTGCGGGTCCCGGGTGCCAAAATGGAATGGAGGGAGGCATGGGACGCATTCGGCCAATAATACCCACCCTAATACCCACCCTGCTTATTTTATGCCTGACGGGCGGGGTTTGGGCGGGCGGGTCGCCGGCGGCGGCTCAAGATGCCGAAGGCTGGTTTATCGAGGGAAACCGGTTGAGCGCCCAGGGCCGGTTCGAAGATGCGGTCGAGGCTTATCAACGGTCGATCCGGTTGAATCCCCGGTCGCCGGCGGCGTATTACAACCTCGGCATCGCCTACAAAAATCTGGAAGCCTACGAACAAGCCGTGCAAGCGTTTGAAAACACCCTGGAGCTGGAACCTTTCAACCTGGATGCGCGCGTCAGCCTGGGAAACATTTACAACCTGCAAGAAAAATGGGAGAAGGCGATCGGCCAGTTGAACATCGTGGTTCATCGCCGCAGAAACGACGCCCAGGCGCATGGCAACCTGGGTTGGGCATATTACAATTATCCCGGCAAACCGTCGTTCGAGTTTTTAACCATCCTCAATCTCCGGAAAGCCGTGGATTTATTTGAGGCCCAGGGCCAAAACCAGGCGGCCGAGTCGACCCGAAAAGTCCTGGAAGAAGCTCTCCGCAAATTCGGCAGGCAAGGAAAAAACTGAAACCCACTCTTCGGAGGAAGCGACGGATTAATACAATGACGGTAGAAATCAAGGTCACCCCGACCCGCAACCCCCATTATGTCACCTTCGGCCTGGACCGGGACCTGTTGCCACCCGGAACCGGGCTCTCTTTTTCCAGTCCGGAAACGGCGAATGAGCATCCCATCGCCAGCGCCATTTTCCAAGTTTCCGGGGTTCAAAGCGTCTGGATCCTGGGCAACGAAATTCAAGTGTGCAAGGATGAAAAGGTCCGTTGGGGAAGCATCCAGGCGAAGATTCTCGAGGCCATTAAAAGATCGGTCAACTCCTCCGGCTGAGCGCCCTCGGCGCTAACCCTCCCCTTCTTCCGAAAAATTGAAAAACTCCCGGAACACCCGAACCAGGGAGACGTGATCCCGGGACCCGGCCATTTCGCGAATGGAATGCATGGAGAGCATGGGGTTGCCGACGTCCACGGTGCGAATGCCCAGGTTGGCGGCGGTGATGGGCCCGATGGTGCTGCCGCAGGCCAGGTCGGACCGCATGACGAATTTCTGAACCGGCACGCCCGCCCGCTCGCACAGCAACTCGAAGCGCGCGCTGGACACGCCGTCGGTGGCGTACTTCTGCCCCGCATGGCTCTTGATGACCGGTCCCCGGTTCAGGAGAGGCATGTGCCGGTCGTCATGCACCTCCGAATAATTCGGGTGCACGGCGTGGGCCATGTCGGCCGAGAGAAACAGCGACCGCGCGAGGGCCCGCATGAACGCTTCCCGGGAGGGGGCGGCCGGGGAAACCAGGCGTTCCAGCACGTCCTTCAAAAAAGGCGACGCCCCGCCCTGTGCGGTTTCGCTGCCGACTTCCTCATTATCATAAAACGCCAGCACCCGCGTTTCGGGAGCCCGCTCCCGGGCTTCCAGAAGCCCCTGAGTCGCCGCATGGCACGACGCCAGGTTGTCCAGCCGGGGCGCGAATAAAAATTCCGAATTGGGTCCCGCCAGACTGCTTTTTTGCACATCGTAAAGGGACAACTCCAGGCCGAGGAGGTCCTCCGGCCGGCAATCCAGTTGCCGGGCCACCATCTCCTTCAAATAGGATTCGCACTGAAGGTCGCCCTCGACCAGCGACAGGATCGGCGGCAGATGCGTTTGCGGATTCAGGATCAACCCCTTTTGGTTCACCTCCCGGTTCAGGTGAATCGCCAGCTGGGGAATGCGCAGCAGGGGATCGGCAAACCGGACCAGCCGGGTCGTGGTTCCCTTCCCGTCCCGAAGGATCACCCGTCCCGCCAGCGAAAGGTCCCGGTCGGTCCACGTGGTCCGCAAGACGCCGCCGTAGACCTCCACACCCAATTGCACGTAACCGCTTTTTGGATACACCGGGTTGGGCTTCAACCGCAGGTTGGGGCTGTCGGTGTGGGCTCCGATGATCTTGAAGCCGGTGGATTCCCGCGGCTTGTCCCCGGGGATGAAAGCCACCAGGGACGAATCGTTGCGGGTGACGAAATATTTTCCCCCGGACTTCAAGTCCCAGGGCTCTTCCTCCCGGAGGGCGCGAAATCCCCGGGCGGAAAGCCGGCGCCCCAGTTCTTCCACGGCATGAAAGGGGGTGGGCGACCGGTCGATGAAATCCAGAAGGTCGCAGACGACCCCCCGCTCTTGCGCGTTGGTTTTGAGGACGGGATTCAAGTTCATGGGTCCAAACTCTCCCGGGTCCGCCCGGATTCGAGGGCCATTGGGAATTCACGACTTCCCTTGAA
>JABAHQ010003636.1_pt2 | contig 12274 bp, 13 predicted proteins | sample 7062091 | NCBI WGS metagenome assembly JABAHQ01 (sample SAMN14534359, study PRJNA622989) | marine sediment metagenome | biome: marine biome [ENVO:00000428]; feature: marine pelagic biome [ENVO:01000023]; material: deep marine sediment [ENVO:00002113] | place: India: Gulf of Kutch | collected...
ATCCAATACTCAATGACCGCCTAAATCCAAAAACCTTTGCATTCAAAATAGAATAGATAGAATGAAACGGAAAAATCCTTCCACCTCGGCGCCGAACCTCCTTCCCAACGATCGCATGGCCCCCGTCGAATTCAACGAACGAGTTTCCCGTTTGCTTCTGGTCTGCATCAACGGTTTGTGTCGGCTCATCCCGCCCCGGGAATCGCTGCACACCACTCTCAACGATTTGGGCCGGGTCATTAAAAAGGCGATCAGCACCAAACCCATCACCGGAATCGCCAAAGAGATCGAAGATTATTTCGTGCGCCTGACCCTGGAAAACAAGTTCCGGGAAACCAAAAAAGAGGCCATGAAGCAGATCGTCCAGGACATGGCGGACACCATCCAGGAAATGGTGGCCTCCTCGGACGATTTTGAAAAAAATATGGGCACCTATGTGGAACGGATCCAGTCCGCCGATGACATCAAGGACATCCTGGTGCTGAAGGATGGGATCGTCGGGGAAATTCACAAGATCCGAGCGCAGTCCCGGGTGCTCAAAAAAGAACTGGAAGAACACCGCAAGACCACCCAATCGCTGGCGGAGAAACTGGAACAGACGGAAGCCAAGGCTTTGGTCGATCCTCTCACGAATGTCCTCAACCGCAACGCGTATAACCTGAAGGTCAAGCAAATGGCCCGGAACTACGAGCGGTTCAAAGAGCCGTTTTCGCTGCTGATGATCGACATCGACCGGTTCAAAAAATTCAACGACCAGTACGGCCATAAGTCCGGGGACCGGGTTCTCCATTCCGTCGCCAGCTCGATTCAGGGGGCCCTGCGGGCCTCGGACTTGGTGTTCCGGTATGGGGGAGAAGAATTTGTGGTGTTGCTCCAACGGGTGACTCGGGAAAACGCGGCCAAACTGGCCGAAAAAATACGGCGCCAGGTGGAATCGGATTATTTCGTGGACCAGGATCAACGGTTGAAAGTAACCGTCAGCGTCGGGGTGGGTTGTTCGCAAGAGGGCGATACCGAAGTCACCATCTTCGAACGCGCCGACCAGGCCATGTACCGGGCCAAACGGAACGGTCGAAACCGGGTCGAAGTGGCCGAGTGAGCCGGGTCCCCTTCCGGCGGTTTTCTTGAATTTGAGAATGATTGGCGCCCGTCGCCTTCCGTTTTTTCGTCCTCCATGGAACCCAGGACTTTAGGGGATTTATTTTCCCAGCCCGCCTTCCTCTCCCTGTTTGCGGCTATTCTGATCACCGTGGCCAACGTCGTGGTGGGCGTGAGCATTCTCCCCAAGGACCGGCGACAAAAAAGGTACCGGCTCCACCGGCACATCTTCCTGGCCGTTCTTTTCTGTTTCCTCGTGTATTTGGGCGTGAATTATTTCCACAAAGGAAACTCCATTTTTGATTATGGAGTATTTGCCTATTTCCTGGTCCTGATCCCCCTGAGTCGAAAATTCAACGTGACGGCGCATGCCATCCTGGCCTCGGTGGGCCTGGTGCTCCTGACGGTGGTGGCGACTTTGAACATGTTCACCCCCCCTCCGTAATTCGATTTTCCCTGTAAATACTGATTCACATGGACCTTGCATGCGGGGAAAGGGGTATGGTGTAATGAATTTTCATCGACCCGCGAGGAATTATTTCCATGAAAGAATACGACATCGCCGTGCTGGGAGCCGGAGTGTCTGGATTGGCCGCGGCCCGGCGGGCGGCTGAATTGGGGGCCCGGGTTTGCCTGGTGGAGGAGGACCGGATCGGGGGAACCAGTTTTCACAAAGGCCTGTATCCCTTTCAACGGATTCTGGGGTTTTTCAGCGGGCAGNNGAGGGCCCGGGCCCACGGGGAACCTTCCCGGAGAACCGGTCGATCCCAGCCGATTGTTCCAGGAAGCCCGGCAAGTGACCCAGGAGATCGCCCGGAAATGGGAAAAAACCCTCCACCAGGCCGGCGTCCGGATCGTGAAGGGGACCGGAACCCTGACCGGGCCCGGACAGATCTGCATCGAGAACGGCGAGGAACCCGGTACCCTCTCGGCGTCCAAGGTCATCCTGGCCACCGGTTCGGTTCCCGTGGCCCCGGCCACGGTTCCTTTCGACGGGGAGCGGATTCTGCCGGTGGACGACATCGACCGCTTGAAAACCGTGCCGGCGAATGTGCTCATCCTCGGTTCCGGCAAGGCGGGATGCGAAACCGCCACCCTGTTCAACCGACTGGGAAGTAAGGCTTTCCTTTCCGATTCCCGGCCCCGGCTGCTTTCCGGCCAGGATCCCGATGTTCAGGATTTGGTGGAGACGATCCTGAAAAAACAGAAATTCAAAGTGCTTCTGGGCAAGAAGATGGTTTCCCATTTTAAGGAAGAGGAGAAGGTGGACATCACCCTGGAGGGGGGAATCAAATTCTCGGTGCAGGCCCTGGTCTTCACCGGCAACCGCAAACCCCGGACCGAGCGGATGGACCTCGCAAAGATCGGCGTCCGCACCGGGGAAGGAGGGGAGATCCTGGTCAACGAAACCCAGTCCACCTCCGTGTCCGGGGTGTTTGCTGTCGGTTCGGTCACCGGCCGGCCCGGGTCCCAACATCGGTCCGAGGAGGAAGGCCGGGTGGCCGCCGAAAATGCTCTGGGAAAGAAAAAAGTTCTGAATCTCGATTGGATCCCCCAGGTGGTCTACACCGACCCGGAAGTGGCCACGGTCGGCTGTTTCGCGGGCGATGCCCATCATCGGGGATTGCGCGCGGTGGAAGGGCGGTGCCCATTTCAAGAGATTGATTATGCTTGGATTAACGGAGAGGAGCGAGGGTTGTTCAAGGTCGTGGCCGAGCGCGAGACCGGGCAAGTGATCGGGGGGCAGATCGTCGCCCGCCGGGCCTCGGAGCTCATTCCCCTGGTTTTACTGGCCATAAAAAAGGGATTGACCGTCAATGCACTAGCAATGTTATCCTGCGGATGGAACACCCAATTTCAAGGCATTCGAGAGGCCGCCCGGGACTGTGTGCAGACCTTGAAAGCACGGCCTTGACCCGGGAGCGACGCTCCACATCTTGTCTTGACTGGTAATTTCAATTATGTTAAAAACCAAATTCTTTTAAAAGGGATTTAACCGTTGATTCCTCAGGATTTTCATCACTTTTACATCCCAAACATTTGAAAATGGGGTAGTGTTTATGGCTGAAGCCACGGAAACCAAAAAACCGGAACCTTCCGCTGCCAAGCCCGCGGGGACCAAACCCAAGGCAGCGCCCAAGGCCGCGAAAAAGAAGGACGAGCCCAAGGATACGCTTTGGTCCCGGCGAGATTTTTTTTCCTTGGCGGGGTGGGCCAGTTTTGTCGGCGCCCTGGGGCTTTCGTCTCTGTATTTCCTCCGGCTCTTGTTTCCCCGGGTATTGTTTGAACCCTCTCCCATTTTCAAAGCCGGCAAACCCGGCGACTACACGGTCGGCGAAGTCAGCACCAAATGGGTGAAGGGGAAACGGGTGTGGGTGGTTCGGGATCCGGAAGGGATTTACGCGATTCTGGCGCGATGCACGCATTTGGGGTGCACCCCCCGGTGGCTGAAAACGGAAAATAAGTACAAGTGCCCCTGCCACGGAAGCGGGTTCACGCGGGAAGGCATCAACTTTGAAGGTCCCGCACCCCGTCCCTTGGAGCGATTGAAGATCACTATGGGCCCCGACGGTATGCTCCGGATCGATAAAAGCAAGAAATTTTTGTACGAAAAAGGGGAATGGGATCACCCCCTGGCCAAATTGAGAGTATAATTTCTTTTTTCCTTCGCAGATAGATTCGGTTATATAAAGGCCAGACCATATAAGAAATCGGGACGCCCAGGGATTCCTTCCGGGCCCTGGATGGCGAGTTTTTTGTTTTTTCATTAGGGAGGGTTTGGGTTTTGGGAACAAAAACACCTGAAATACCCAGCGTCGCGGAAATGATGAAGAAGGTGAAAAGCGGCCAGATCTTTAAGGATATGGCCAAGCAATTCACCGAGTCGCAGGTTTGGACGTCAACGTTTCGTCACGGCTATGCGGACACACCGCGAAATCGTGTATTGCAGATTGCGAGCAACGTGTGGCTCCATCTGCATCCTGTCAAAATTCATCGCCATGCTCTGAGGATCAAATTCACCTGGTGCATGGGGGGCATCACCTTTTTGCTTTTCCTTTCCACCGTGGTCACCGGCGTGATCCTGATGTTCTACTACCGCCCGGTGGGAGAGTATGCCTACTTCGACATGAAATACCTGCAGTACGACGTGCCCTTCGGGATGTTGATGCGGAACATGCACCGCTGGGCGGCCCACGCGATGGTCATCACCGTGTGGCTGCACATGTTCCGCGTGTTCCTGACCGGCTCTTACAAGCCGCCGCGGGAATTCAACTGGGTGATTNNGTCACCTTCACCCTGTTGTTGAGTTTTACCGGATACCTGCTTCCTTGGGATCAGCTGGCCATGTGGGCCGTGACCGTAGGCACCAACATGGCTCGGGCCACCCCTTTCCTGGGGCATGAAGGTCCGTTCGCCGAATTCGTGGGCGTGACTCCCCGGTACGACGCTCGCGCGATGCTTCTGGGAGGAAGCCTGGTGGGTCCTCCGGCCCTTCTCCGGTTTTACGTGTTGCACTGCATCTTTATTCCCTTGATCGCCGGCGCATTGATGATCGTCCACTTCTGGCGAATCCGCAAAGATGGAGGCATTTCGGGCCCTCTGTGAGTTTCATTTGTCCGTCTCGTCCAAAGCATCAAGGGGAAAGGAATTGAAGTATGGCTGAAGCTCCCAAACGGAAAGTCGAAGGCCTGCCGGAAAAGGTCCATGTCTGGCCCTATCTGGTGCGGATCGAGTTTCTTTGCGCCCTGATCACGATTCTCCTTTTGACGGTGTGGTCGATCACCATCGACGCTCCGCTGGAGGAGTCCGCCAACCCGACCAAAACGCCCAATCCATCCAAGGCCCCCTGGTATTTCCTCGGGCTGCAGGATATGCTCGTCTACTTCGACCCCTGGTTCGCCGGAGTGGTGGCCCCCTCCCTGATTATCATTGGGCTCATGCTCATTCCTTACCTGGATGTCAATCCCCGGGGAAACGGGTACTACACCTATTCCGAGCGTAGATTTGCCATCTGGGTGTACTGTTTCGGATTCCTGGTCCTCTGGATCGCTCTCATCATCATGGGCGTGTTCCTGCGGGGTCCCGGCTGGAACCTTTTTATGCCCTGGCAGTATTGGGATCCTCACAAAGTCGTGGCCTTGGTCAACGTGGATTTGCCTTACGCGTTGGGCGTCCGTTCTTACGATATGGCCATGGTGGTGGGAGGAGTCGTGGTGCTGGGGTATTTCGCCGTGGGGACCTTGATCTACTTCATCCTGGAGCGGAAGGCTCTCAAGAATGTCGGGTTTCTCCGCATGTTTCTCAAGATTCAACTTCTGCTCATCATGATCGGGATCGTGATCAAGATTGTGCTGCGGCTGGGCTTCAATATCAAGTACATCTGGGTAACCCCTTGGTTTAACGTTTAAAAAACGAGTTTTTCATTCCCATGGCATCGGAAAATCAAGACGAAAACAACAACAAAGACGATTACGTCCCCGTTGAAAATGTTTCCTTCAGTTTTCTTTTCTTTATGATTTCCGGAGCCTTGCTCCTGGTGACCCTGTGGGCGTTTTGGGACGATGAATACGCGCGGCGCGGGTACAAGGATTACCAGGAAGAGTTCTTTAAGGTCCAATACGCTCGGGCCAAGTCGGAATGGAAAGAAATCAATGCCCAGATCAAGGACAAAGAAGAGCAAATCCGCCAGGAACTGAAACAGGAAAAAGGAAAACTGGAAGAGTCCGAGGAATATCTGCGGCTGGCGGACAAAGTCCGGGAAGCCGAGATCGCGCTCCAGGAAATTAAGGAGGATAAGAAATTCGCCGGCAGCCGGCTGGACGAGGCATATTATTATTACAAAAAGGCCATGCATGAAGGGGAAAATTACGATGTCCAGCTGGCCAAGGTGAAAAAGATTAAAAAAGAAATCGCAAAGCTGGAACCCATCATTAAGGAACGGGAACAAGCCCTGGAGAAAGCCGAATCGGCTCTCCTGGAATTGAAAGCCCGCCAAATCAAGCTGGAAGAGGAATTAAGGGAATTGACGTTTAAACGCGACCAGCTCGAACGGCAAATGGATTTTTACAAGCCGTTTCCTTTCTTTTGGAAAATTGCCGAAATCAAGCAGACCGTCATTCCCGGGGCCAGGCACAACAACTTTTCCGAGATCACCTACAAGGTGGACCGCTGCATGACGTGTCATATTTCTTATAAAGACACGTATTATCAAGACTTTGACCACCCGCTGAAAACGCATCCTAACCTTGACATTCTGATCAAGGAGCATCCTCCCCAAAAAACCGGGTGCACTTGGTGTCACCTGGGGCAGGGCCCCGCCACCTGGCCGGTAGAAGATGCGCACGGATCGCACCATGAAACGGATCAAACCCCGGAACTGAACGAGCCGATCCTCAAGGGCCACTTCATGGAATCCAATTGCCGCAATTGCCATGCCCAGGTGGTGAAGCTGGAAGGCGCGCCGCATCTGTCCAAGGGGAAAGAGCTTTTCTTGAAATTAGGATGCCATGGATGCCATTTGGTGGAAGGCTACGGGGATGAAGCCAAGGTGGGACCGGTGCTGCGGCGCATCGGATCCAAAGTCAGCCCCAGTTGGTTGTACCGCTGGGTCAAGGAACCCCGGTCCTACCTGCCCAAAACCCGGATGCCCGACTTCAGTTTCAACGACAAGGACGCCCTCGCGGTCACGGCTTTCTTGCTGGACGTTTCGGATAAAGATTATGAACATCCCGAAAAATTCGTTTCCGGGGATCCTCAAAAAGGCAAAAAGCTGTTCGAAAAAGTCGGCTGCCTGGCCTGTCATGAATTGAACGGGAAGGGCGAGGTGTTCGGCCCCGACCTGAGCCGGATCGCCAACAAGGTGAATGCCGACTGGTTGGTGAGCTGGCTGAGCAATCCCAAGGCCTACAACAACCGCAGCCTCATGCCCGACCTCCGCTTGTCCAAAAAAGAAGCCTCGCACCTCACGGCTTATCTGATGCAGTTCGGCGAACCCCAACCCATCTCCGGTATTGAAAAACGGATCCAACACCCGCAATTGATCGAATACGGCCGGAAGGTGGTTCGCCGGCGGGGTTGTTTTGGCTGCCACGCCATTAAAGGCATGGAAAATGAAGGGCGGATCGCACCCGAATTGTCGTCCTTCGGCCGGAAATTGATTCTCGAGCTGGAATTTGGAGATTCCCACATTCCCCATACCTGGGAGGCCTGGACCCGGACGAAATTGAAAAACCCCAGTGCCTTCCGGACCGAACGCGTCCTGGACAAGATGCCCAATTTTCATCTTAAGGAAGATGAAATCGAGGCTCTGACGGTGCTTTTGAGAGGGTTCAACGGCACCCGGATTCCCACCAAATATCGGAAGGTCCTGACCGAAAAGGAAGAGACTTTGGAAAAAGGGCGCCGGCTGGTACGGAAATACAATTGCCGGGGCTGCCACCATGTGGAAGGCAAAGGCGGGGTCATCCAAAAATATCTCAAATCCACCGCCTTGTATCCCCCTCCGTTGGAATTGAACGATTATCATGTGGCGGAGCGCCTTAAGGGGTCCTGGCTGTTCTCCTTCCTGAAAAACCCGACCCCGGTCCGAACCTGGTTGAAAACCCGGATGCCCACGTTTTTCCTGAGCGACCAGGAAGTGCGGGATCTGACCGCCTATTTCGAGGCCCTGGCGCCGATTGAGATCAAATACGAATCCGGGTTGAATTTGGAGAAAGACAAGGAACAAATCCAATTGGGGATTAAAGAAGTCAACTATATGGAATGCGGCAAGTGCCACGACGAAGGGGAAAAGGGGATTGCTTTTTCCATCGCCAGTGAGCGATTGCGGCAGGACTGGATTCCCAAATGGTTGAAACACACCCGGGAAATGATCCCCTGGACCAAGATGCCCAATCACTGGGAAAAAGAAAACGGTGAGTTGAAAGTTAAAACAAAATTTTACAAACTGGAAGAGGCGGGAACCATCGACGAACAAGTCACTGCGATTCGCGATTTTATCATCGCTTATAACGAAGCCGAGGACAAGGGAGTCGATTTCTCCCTGGTGCTGGGAAGGGAAGAGACCCCGATGGAAGATCTGGGCGAGGAAGGTTTCTTTGAAGATATGTTTATGGAATAAAGGCGCCCCGCGTTTTCGGAAAACGGTGGAATTTCCCTTTTTAAAAGCGTATTATTTTAATAATCGATGTTAATGTTTCAGAAATAATTCATAGAGCCATGGAAAATTCAGGATTAGAAAATTTTCTCCTAATTGCAACCAAACCCGACAACATCCCGATCGGAACCATGCTCCTGTTTGTTGCCTTTGTGATGTGGGTGGCCATCAAACAGATGGTGGCCCATGACCGACTGATTAAACGGGGAAAAAAAGAGAAGATCTGGGATGAAATGATTAAATAGTGGCCATTTTTTTTATTACAGGCGTAGCTTTTGTTATTGGCATTATCCTGATTTTTTTTCTCAAAAATACAGGGCCCGCCCGTCCCCAGGATCAGATCCATTTCGATAATCCCGAAGATAAGCCTCTTTACCTGCTCGATCGCGATGCCTTCCAGGGCAAATGCATCGAGTTTCTGGAGAAATTCAACCTTGAGTACCAACATTCCGTTTGGGCCAATGACAACGAATTGGAAATCACCCTGAAAGACGTCACCCCTGTGGTCGGGGGCACGTATTTCGCCCTTTGCATTATTGATCCTCCTTATAATTTAGTGGATTCCATCAAAGTCCAGGGGTTTCTCGATGCGGTGAAAGGGGAAGGGGCTTCACGGGGAATCTTCATCACCACCGGCTACTTTTCCCATGACGCCAGTCATGTCATCGAAGATGAACCCGTGGAATTGTTGAACGTGGTTTCGTTTTTGTCCTACCTCAAGAAATTCAATATTTATTGATTCCCCCGGATCTTCGGTTCTCGCGTCCCTCCGTATTTGAAAAAATTTGGGCCGGGCGTGCGTTTTTCTTCCCCCGGGCCAAATCTTGCTAACTTCCTTAAAAAATAACCCGTTGCCGAAAACCCGCCCGGATATTAGGGTAAAATAGAGAATAGCGCTAAAGGGAAGCGGGAGGGTTTCTCCACCCCCGACTGCGCCCGGCGCCAACCCGAAATATAAACTCCAAAACCACCGATTTCCTGTGTTACTATCGCTTTCATGAAAATCCGGGAGATTCTTCAAAAAGTTCGTCCCTGTTATTCCTTCGAGTTTTTTCCCCCAAAAAATGATGAGGGGTTCGTCCAACTGTACGAGGCCATCGAAAATTTGAAGAAGTGGAACCCCGCGTACGTTTCGGTCACTTACGGGGCGGGCGGAAGCACTCGGAGCAAAACCCTGGATCTGGTGGCTAAAATTAAGCACCAGGTGGGTTTGGAAAGCATGGCGCATCTGACCTGTGTGGGACACAACGTCGAGGAACTTCGGACGATTCTGGACAGCTTGGAAAAATCGGGGATTGAAAATGTTCTGGCCCTGCGGGGAGACCCGCCCAAGGGGGCTGAAAAATTTGTGCGCCCCGAAAACGGGTTCGGCTACGCCTGCGAACTGGTTGAATTTATCAAACAAAACTATTCCTTCTGTCTCGGGGTCGCGGGGTACCCGGAGGGTCACCAGGAATGTCCCGATAAACAAAAGGACTGGGAGCACCTCAAGCGAAAAGTGGATGGGGGCGCCGATTTCATTGTCACCCAGTTATTTTTCGACAACCGGTATTTCCTTGAATTCAGAGACCGGGTGGCGGCTCTGGGGATCCGGGTTCCCATCCTGCCCGGCATCATGCCCATCATCAACCTCAAACAAACCAAGAAGTTCACGGACATGTGCGGCGCCACCATTCCCAAACCTTTGCTGTCCCGGCTGGAATCCGTTCAGGACGATCCGGAAGCCGTCCGCCAAATGGGGATCGATCATGCCACCGAGCAATGCGAAAACCTTCTGGCCGAAGGCGTCCCGGGAATCCATTTTTATACCTTGAACCGGTCCACGGCCACCTTGGCCATTCTCGACCGCTTGCAACATCAGATAAATTTCGGAGAAATTAACAGGGCCCGTCCCATCGTCTAGACCGGCATAATCCGTGCCTATCCTTGGAATCATAGTTTTAGTTCTTCTGACTTTCCATTCGGTTGTCAGTGCCGGGCATGAGCCGCCCGATTATCCTCGCGATATCACCACCGATATGGTCCTGGTTCCCAAGGGGACCTTCCTGCGCGGGTGCAACCAGTTCGGTCACCAACATGGAGCGCCCACCCACCCGGTGTATCTGGATTCGTTCATGATCGACAAATACGAGGTCACCAACCAACGGTTTGAGGAAGTGTTTCCGGAACACGAACTCCGGCGAAGCAAGTTTTCCAACTGTGACCATTGCCCGGTCACCAAGGTCAGCTGGTACGAAGCCGCGGATTACTGCTACCTGATCGGCAAATCCCTGCCGAGTGAGGCGCAATGGGAGAAGGCCGCGTCCAATGGCAACGGATGCGAGTTCCCCTGGGGCCCGGAGTTCGATCCGAACAATCCAAAAGCGCGCGGCGGGTTGAAACTGCGGGATGGCAGCGTTCCCGTCGGCCGTTATTCCCCCAATGAAAACGGGCTTTACGATACAGCCGGCAATGTTTGGGAATGGGTGACCGACTGGTTTTCGATCCGCTATTACTTCCAGGAAGTGATGTATAATCCCCGGGGACCCAGTCGTGGTATCATGAAAGTGCGTCGGGGCGGGTCTTGGTCCGACAGCATCAAGGCCATGGCGACCGGGTACCGAGACTGGAGTTACCCCTTTTCACGGGGATTCAACGATATTGGGTTCCGGTGCGCCATCAACTTGAAAGAAGTTCCTCAGTGAATGGTTACGGGAGCCAAAATTGAATACATCAACCGTCTGATCGAAGAATGCCTTTCCGAGGACGGGGATGAGCTGGAACTCCAGGCCAAGTTCATCGGCGACGAAGGGGTGGAAGCCCTGGTGCGCTCCGATAAACTGGAATCCATCCAGAATCTCGACCTCACCCGCAATTCCCTGACTCACAAAGGGGCCGCGATGCTCGCCCAATGCGGCCATTTGAAAAAGCTGAAACGCCTCTATCTGGGAGAGAACGACATTTCCGATAAGGGGACGGCGGCTTTGGCGCAGGCCGAATTCGTTTCCCAACTGGCGCAACTCGATCTGCGATTCAATAACATCGGAGTCACCGGCGGGTTGGCGCTGGCCCAGTCCGATCAATTCATCCGCCTTCAGGTCCTGATTCTCCAGGAAAACAGCGTCGGCGACGAGACTTTGATTGCCCTCGCCAAGTCTCCGACCTTCGCCAACCTTCGCAAATTGAATATGTACCGGACCGATATTTCCCTAAAAGGAATCAAAGTGCTGGCCCGGTCCAAGGTTCTCTCCCGCCTGAAGTATCTGAACCTCGCTCGCAATTATCTCTACGTCGACGCAGCCCGCACCCTGGCCGGAACCCAATCCCTCACCAATATCGAAACCTTGCTGATGTTCGATACCGGGATCGGGGATGAGGGCGTCAAAGTCCTGCTCGATTCGGAAGCGTTTTCCAAATTGAAAACGTTACGCGTCACGTGAGGGTCCTGAATTTCTCCTCCCCCCTCAGGAAATCGAACCGATAAAATCCTCGGAAAACTCAAGGTCCAGCTCTTGTTTGACCCAGCGCGGCACCCGGCCATCGGCCCGGGAAGGACCCAACTGGTTCTCCAACTTCTGAAATTTACGCCAATGCGTCCGGCTCAGCTCCCGGCTGGAAATGATTCTTTTGATATTTCCATAACGGTCCAACACCTTGACTTCGTGAAACATGATGCACCTCCTCATGCAACAATGTTCATCGATTGCTGAAGGGGTTGCATTCTTTGTGCCAAACTTGAAGCCTTTGAGTTTTTGGAATTTATAGGTCCTTTGGCGAAAGGGCGGGTTTCGGGTTAAAAAAAAAGGATACAATTTGAAAAAAATTGTCACTGATTTTAAAGGGGTTTCCCAATTCGTTCGGTTCCTGGGACCCAAGGTCTCAACAGGGCGAACGACCGAAATGCCCCCCGGAAAGGGTAGAGCCATCACCCTTGAAAAGGAAATCCGGGATCCGGGAGGAAAAAAGCTAAGGGCCGAGAGACAAACACGATTTTCGAGCCGGTTGAATTTCCAGGCATGAAGGGTTGCGCGGGGATTCCAA
>JABAHQ010005826.1_pt1 | contig 12274 bp, 20 predicted proteins | sample 7062091 | NCBI WGS metagenome assembly JABAHQ01 (sample SAMN14534359, study PRJNA622989) | marine sediment metagenome | biome: marine biome [ENVO:00000428]; feature: marine pelagic biome [ENVO:01000023]; material: deep marine sediment [ENVO:00002113] | place: India: Gulf of Kutch | collected...
ACGTAGGATCCTGTCGTAGATATCTTCGATCGTTTCCTCTGGGGCAAAGATGGAATGCCCATCGAAGAATAGCTGGCACACGGTCATGTCGAACCGCGCGATGTGGTCTTCTGCGGTGAGCCAGTTACGCCTCATGAGCTGCGTGCGTTGCCCCTGGGGGCTTGCCAGAGTCAGTACGTACTTGTGGTCACCTACGACCTTGTATCCTGCATTCTTGCATCTTAGGAAGCACCTCCTGAACATCGCTTGCGAATGAAAGAAGGTGTCGAAGTCTGCTTCGTAGTCGTGCTCGATCAAGTAATAAGGCTCACCGGAGAACACCCTTCTCAGGGAACCTCCAGCGAGCCAAATTCCTCCTTCTTCTTTTATGAGTTCTCCAACAGGAGAGTCTATGAATGTTTGTAGCTCCTCAGGAATCTCCAACTCTTGGATCTGGAACTGTTTCATCTCTTATGATACTCACCAGCAGTCTGGGGTGTTTGGTTTGCAGATAGGCTTCGATTGCGCTCCTGTGTGTCTCTGAAAATAATGGTCCCACTTTAAGGAAAACTTGCTCCGTGGTTTTGTCGTGTTCCCAAAATCGCACGTCAGTTCCTTCAAATAGGGCGAATGCTTTCCTGATGAAATCGTTGACGGTTTCCTCTATAGCGCATACTCCCATTTGCCGTATCCTTTTGATTTAATCCAACCCTCCGTTTTCGCTTTGTTGTATATGAAATTACCGGTCCTTATCTTCGCCAGCTTTTCGTAGTCGTACTCCTCCACTGACTCAGACGGCACCTCTTCTTTTGTTGGCGCCCAGATGTGTTCGTTTTCAGTGTCTCTCCAGACCTTTCCCTTGAGGTAGAGATCCGGGTACATGAGCCTTGATAGCTCAGCGACACTGAACTCTCCAAGGGATATGATCCAGTAGAGATACTGGGCGTCCTTGTCGCTTATGAAGTTCGGCAGGTTTTTTTCAGGATAGAAAAAAGGACCTGTCTCACTAAACTCATTATCCCGGAAAATAAGGATATTTTTATATGCTCTACACACCCAGGTCTCAACCCCACCAGACATGTCAATGATCTGACCGATCTGGTGGGGCGTGGGATTGAACTGCTCAGTGGACCAGAACTTCTGGCCCTGCCTGATGATATCTCCACTGACCTTCTGCCACATGCCTCAGTCCTGGGGTAGCCAGAACAGATACAGGGCGGGGCGCTTGGCGCCTTCAGCCACCTTGANNTCTGTCGGTAATCGAAAATCACGCTCTTGACGGCACTGATCTTATCCTGATCACTGCCCGAAGGCGTTCCTTTGTGTATCCGATTCATCAGGGCTCGGTGGGAGATGGCGATGACACGATTGCGGTCGAGGTCCCTTCTCTGGAGTTCTGTGTAGCCTCCGATAAGCCCTACTGTTTTGGACTTATCATGGATCCACTGCTCCATCATCAGGTTGATGTGTGCTGCTGCAGCACTGCGCCAGGCCTTTATTTTCTTGCGATCTACTTCGCTCTTTTTGCCCTTGAGCCCTTCGGGGCTTATAGGGACAACTTCTTCTGGTTCTGACATTTCGATGTTCCTGGATGGTGTACGGACAACTGGCTGGATGCCATATGCGGTTGTAACCAGATCAACTCTCTTCCTCATCTAACTGCTTCCTTATCCAGTGCATCAAGACACTGGCCTTTTCATCTCGGTTGAAGCGTCCGCCTTTGATGTCCTCGAAGGGGACGCCGACGACATATTCTCTGGGTGTTACAGAGCCTTTGTGTACATCCGAATAGAGGATCTTGTACCACACGTGCCCGTCCTGGGCATGCGTCAGCTCAGCGTGCTTTCCTTGAATGATTTGCTTCAGTTTCTCTAGATTTGCCATAGCAATCCTATTTCTTTATTTATTACCGGTACTTCCAAAGCCGCCACGGTTTATATCTGCGAGTGAATCAACAATGATAGGATCCACAGAACCGTAAGGCAAAAATAGTATTTGCGCAAAGCGTTCTCCTGCGTTGTATAGAAGGTTTCCGGATGAACGCCTGGCTCCTTCGAAAATGTATTTGTTCCCCTGCACAGTATGAGAGAGTCTTTCAAACTCCCTGACATCTCCATCCAGACCGACGAAGTGATCTTCGAGTGTCCAGTTATCGGGGATGTAACCGACGAGCTCACCCTGAGCTCTGGGCCTGCGCCTGAGGAAGACGAGGATCTCATCATCGTCCCCACAGTAGCCGGGATCGATGACTCCTACGGTGTTCTTGATGACGAGGTCCTTTTTGACTCCGGCACTACTCCTCGGGACTAAGAGTGTAAAAAAGGGTTCACCGGGCTGAGAATTGATCCTAATTCTCAGCCCGGTGTGTACGCACATTTCACTGCCTGGAGGCAAGTAGATATCTACGGGCGTTCGTATGTCGTAGCCCGCCGAACCTTCGGCCTTTTGTAACTCGTATCCATGTTCTGATGCGTACTCTATGTTTGGTGGGGACACCAAAGCCTCCATGTGATAGTCCATCTTGATTGCCCACTGAATCTCTTCAGACATAACCTATTTGGGTTCAAAAGTTGCCTTCAGCGGGATTATGGCCCTCTCTCCGATGTTTGTCAATTCGGTCCATCTTCTTGTGTAACCCCCAGTAACGCTCAGGTATCTGTCGGGGCCAATCTTGACGTTGCAGTCGGTACAACTGGCTCCGAAAGCAAAGAAGTCTCCGTTTCTTAGATCTTCGAATCGAAGGCCCTTCACGAGGACCAGTGTGGTCTTTGGGATGATCCCACTTTCTAGATTACTCGGACCCCAGTAAGCCGTTTCCGAGATAGCCCTGTGGGCTGCAACGACCATTGCATGGTCATCGTCGAGGGGCAGTTCGGGATCCCAGAATTTTTGTCCCACTTGCAGATCACCCACTTGCTTGATATACAGCCTCATTTTTTCCTCCTATAGTTCGTGGTATGCGATTTCGCAGATACCCAGACACCTCCACTTCGTCGTACGTCCATCGTCGTGAGTGTATAGACCACTACCTGACTGATGCCAGTGTCCGAAGTACCAGTACTCTGGTTTGTATTGGTCGAGGATCTCGTCGAGTAAAACTCTGGTTTGATCCAACTTGTTTTCATTCCCCCATTGAGGATTACATGCCCACCTCATATCGAACTGAGCCGGACATGTATGTGAAATGACGACTTTGACATCGTCGTGCTTAGCGTCTAGGATGGGGGTTACCTCTTCGCGAGTCAGCTCCTCTAACTGACTCCAATAGTGCCCCAGCCTCTGGCGAGAGTCCTTGTCGACTGATGAAGCCCCACCTACGTAGAGGACTCCGCCTCGGCACACCCCTCTGGGAACGTATTCCCACAGGGTGCCTCCACCATGAAGCATGACGCGTTTGCCTTCGTTGTTGGGGTCGCACATATCCGATGCCAACCTCAACTCTTCATGGTTATCGTGATTACCGTCTATGAATTGACAGTGATGATTGAACCTCCTTTCCCATAGTCCGCTTTTTTTCGGGTAGTGGTACGGGTCTTTTTGTTTGGTGATTGGATTGATGCCGTCGCTCGGAAAGTATCCGTAGTCGCCAACCTGGATGAGTAGCTGGGGGTCTCCCAGCCTTTCAATCGCTTTATTGTATGCATCGTTGGCGTCTCCCCATGCTCCATGGATATCTCCCATGATGAAGATTTCCACTAGTCAACCTCATAGAAAGAGAATCGCTTGATGAGATGAGCGTCTACGTGCTTGACCCCTTCCATAAAAGGGTTCTTGATCATATGTTTTGGTATGTCTTCGAATCTGACGAGCTTTTCTACACCGTTGTTCCATTTGATGAATGCGCCCAGCATTTTTGAGCCACTCTTTAGAACTGATTTGACCTCTCCCAGAGAAAGCGTTCTTTCCCTGGGGAGCATGACCTTATCTCCTACGTTCATTTTCCTCTCCTATAGTAAGTAAGCGATTAGACCTGTAGACAAAAGTAATGCGATCGCCCATGTCTTATGAAGTCTCTGGCATAAGATGACGAGCATGAAGACGCCCGTGGCTCCCCAGAAATCTATCCGGGGGAACCCAAGGTCTGATACGTGCCAGTTCCACAGCCACCAGAAAGCAAGTACACCGAGGCAAACCCTGGCACACAGGTTGATGGTGTCAATCAATAATTTTGACAGCATCTGACCACCATGTTTGGGTTTGGTACATCTCGGGTACAGGTAGGTTATTCTTTCGGACTGTCATAGGTAGGATGTTGGTGACCCCGCTCTGATAAGTCCATTTCACAAAATGAACGGCTGCCTTACCTCCCTCTAAGAGGGTTCCTACGATACGACCTTTTGGGGGGCGTATGGTTGACAAATAAGTGACTTTGTCTCCAGGCTTCATGCTTGCTCCAGATGGTGTTTCGCGCGTTTCAGAAATACAGATTTCAATCGATCAATTGAAAAGAAATTTGATTTGGGGTGTTTGATGGTAACCCCGAAACTCTGGAAGACGCCCGGGCGGCCATCTACTTCGATTCCGATGGCCTGGCCGTTACTGAGCTGTCCCGGATGGTAGAACAACTCGATGTCTTCTCCGGGCGAGTGCCCGAAGATGTCGATGCATGTTTTCTGTAGGGCTGGCATGACTCTGTTGGGGTCAACATCAGGTCTGACGTAGATCGTGATATCAATGTTGAAGTTGCCTTCTTCGACGTCACGTCTGGTGATGTCGACCCAGCATTGTCCGAGGTCATTATCCCTGGATCCCTGTAACTCGTCAATGGACGAAAAAGATCCGTGTCGATCGAAAACTTTATCCAGGTCAGCCATATTTTGTCCTCGTGCCTACTTTCACACTTTTCGCCTTTGCCAGAGCTTCCCTGTCCTCTTGATTCGATAGAGACTTCATTAGTTTATCGAAGTTCGTCTTAGTGACATTCAAATAGGGTTTGGGGTCGATGTCAAGATTTTCGCAAACTTCAATGAATTTTTCAACATCTATATGTGTTCTCTCTTGTGGGACAGGTCCACACACGACCCCGTTTTCAAGTTCCAGTGTACCAAATTGTCTGGTATAAGACTTGACTACGTTTTTAATTCTATCTCTTTCCTCTTCCAGAACCAGCAGTCTACGGGTGAGATCTTTAGCTTCGTCCGTTGACGTGGCAATGATTTCATCCGGGTTTTTGGCCTGCTGCCATTCACATGTTGCAACATGATTACAGTACTGACAAGCCTTTTGTGAAGGCTGGGCCGGGAAGGTCTGGCGCCTTTCGTAGACCAGCATCTTGCGCTGGTTGAACTTCCACCAACGCTCGACTTCCTCACGCGTGATGATGCGTCGCTGGGGGCGATCGTTTTCGTCTTTGACGGTAGGTGTCCTGGATGTGCCGTACCTGAAGTAGTAGATCTCGAAATAGGCAGCCTGGATACGAGAGTCCATTGCCATGACCATCGCTACGTACCCCATGAGCTGGCAACCCACGTCCTCGTGGAGGTTGTTGAGCTGAGTGTTGGAGTGGATGGCCGGGTAGTTCTTGAAGTCTACGACACGTGCGAGCCCGGAGTCTTCGACCTCCAGGTAATCGATCCTCCCCCTGAACCAGCACTTGGGGTCGTCATAGTCGACCCACCGCATCAAGAGGTCGACGCCAATATGCTGTTCACTTGCTACGTAGTTTTGTTTGTTGATTTCAAAAGAGAATCGGAACGTCTCCAACTGCTCTGCCAGTACACCGATCTTGTCCTGGTATTCTGGTCTGGCGTCCACAAAACTTTTGACGAGATCCAGTGGGGCCAGCCAGTCCTCAGGAGGGTGCTCGATTCGCATGAGGACGTCGAGTTCTGCGAGGTCGTGCATGGCAGAACCTACAGACTTGCCGAACCTGGTGAGCTGTGTTCCTTCCTCTTTGTCTACGTAATCCTTTTTGAACATCAATGGGCAGGGGCCCATACGCGAATGTGAGTANNCGCGATCTGGCTCTGCATCTTGATGTTGTTCGATGTAATCAGAAGTCGAGTTCATCACCCTTCTTTGGCGCAGTCTTCTTGCGCTTTCTTTCTTTGAGTAGGTGTTCTCTTATCTTGTTGACGTCAGGGACTCCCTTTTCGTCAGAGAACTGGTTGATGATCATTTCGGCTTTGCGATCGGGGATATCTTTGAGCAGCTCAGCCAGATCTTCAGGCATGACATACAGCTCGCCCTCGATCTCTTCGGGTTCTCCGCCCGGATCCATGTCGATCGAATCATCGATGGCCGTGCGTTGTGTCACACTACTTAGCACGCCATGGATTTCCAGAGAGTCTATATCCTGGTTTTGCAGGATTCTTAGCTGTCGTCTTCGCTTGAGTTCTTCTTCCAGAGCTTCGAATAGTGCTCGCTGAGAGCCTTCAGGTTCCACGCTAAGCATCGGTATCGGATAGAAGTTTCCGTCGGCTGCACGCTTAGACTCTTGCCAGATGACAATTTTAAGGGGGAGGTTTGCGAGGAATCCCCCGGTTTGTTTTCGGATAATGTCCAGAGACGCCCGAATTCGTCTTTGCGCATGAGTACCGTTAATCCTAACTGTGCCCAGGGCCCCTGACCGAGGTAAGTCCTCTGGTAGCCGGAAATAAAGCATTCCGGATATATCGCATTTTCCTGATTGCCAATACTGGCATTCAGAGGAGCAATCAACTTCGAAAGGTTCACACATTTGAAAATCTTTGCCGGAACCTTGAAACCTACGCAGAGCTTTAGAATCCCCGTAAACTGATCCGCAGCCCAGGATACCTTGATTGGAAAACATTCCTCTGAAGAGAGAAAAGTTTTCAGATGTTCGGTCAGATAACAAACGAATCGGTATAGACTTGGGTCTCTGGCTTCCAAGTCTTTCATGTACATCTTTGGCAATTTCAAAATTTAGATCCCCTTTTTCTCTGGTAACAACTAGAAAATGATTGAGTTTGGTTGGGTAAGGCTTTCCACGCTTGGAGATCTTCTTCATGCCGTACTTGATCTCTAGCGTAATCGGCGGAGCGTTATGTAATTCGAAAGGTCTATTCATTTGCCCACTCTCCTATTTCTCCGGGCATGTTTTGAAGCTTCTTCAAAGCTGTTTTTTCTATCTGTCTCACGCGTTCTCTGGTTAGACCCATATGCCTTCCAATGTCAGTTAGACTCAGAAGGTTGCCAGAAGAATTGTTGTCGGCTACATCAAGTGCGCAACTCGTTTTGAGTTCCCATGGTTCGATACCGTAGAAATTGAATTTGATGTTTCCGGTATCGGTAATGTCTAAGTATAGATGATAACGACAGCCAACGAATGGACAGGGTCTCTGGACGGGGCATTCACTGCGGGTCTTGGGTCGGTCTATAGAGATGCCCTCATCGACCAGTTGTTCTAGGGTGAGCTCTGTACGAGCCCTTTCTTTTTCTACTTCTCTTTTGGAATAGCTTATGCTTTTTCGCTTGGTATTCCTCTTTGGATTAAGGAAGTGGGATGCTTTCTTCATACATTATACCGGTTTTGATTCATTTACTTAGTGGCGTGTACGCCCCTGAGTAAGTGATTCTATAATGACAGCAGCCTGAAGTTCGGCTCGAAATTTTCCATCATCTTCTTGGAAAAATCTTCCTTACTCAAAACAGAATTGACAATGACATCTTCTATTCCGCCGTAAGACAGGAAGATCTCATTAACAGGGCGGTCCTGACCGATCCTGTGATTTCTGTCCCGAGCCTGCCAGTAGTCTTCTACCGAGTAACCATACGTGTAAAAGATCGTCGTATCAGCAACGGTCCACGTGTGCCCGAACCTTGCAGACTTAGGGTGTGCAATCATGACACGGCATGCATCATTTTTCAAGAAGGATTCTACTTCGTTATCTACGTTTCGGGTAGACCCATTGACAACAGCCGGCTTGTATTCCTCAAGTTCTCGCTTGAGGATCTTTGCGTCCTGTCGGTAGTAGGTCCATATGATGACCTTCCTTCGTGCCGCCTCCAGTATGGATTTGACTTCCTTGACCTTGGTGGGTGTCTCGTCGATGAGATGGACATCGGTATCATCCGTCCAGTAGCCATTGATGATCTGGTGTAACCTGAGGATCTCTGTGAGGGTGTTGAAAGCGATGACCTCCTCCCCCTTGTGTCGGGCATACAAATCCTTGTAAAACTTCTTGTAGACCCGTTTGACTTCGTCTGAGGGGGTAATCTCTCGCACGGAGTGCAGCCTGGGTGGCAGGTCGAGACAATCTTCCTTCTTGATTCTCAGTACAGAGTTCCTCGTGAGCTGGGCGATCTGTGCGCCCGCTTCGGGATTGGGCTTTTTGATCCAGTGGTGTGCAGGGTGCTGCCAGTAGTATCGACGCCTGAACCTCCCAATGGTTGAATCGAAGGGCATGTCGACGAACTGCATCTGAGACCAGATGTCTTCCAGTTCGTTGGTGATGGGTGTTCCCGTCATTGCCAGACGGTACTTACACGAGTGCCCTAGCCTGTGCATAGACTTCGTTCTTTCGCCTGTAGGATTTTTGATCAGGGTCGACTCGTCCAGGATCATAAAGTCGAATCCCGCCCGCTCAAAATCATCCAGATATAGATGAGCAAGATCAATAGAAGTAATGTAGATATCATAATCAGTCGCTCCTTCGAGGACTTCCGGGGCTTTGTCCCACTGATTCCACAGCAGTTCTTCGTCTGGGTCGCCCTTGAGCCCGCACTTCTCCATATGTTTTTTTGCTGAGTCAAAACGGTAATGGCGGGTGCCACAAGCCGGGCAGTTCCATCGCCATTTGTTTCGGTGAACGATGATACCTTTGAGATCTGTGAATTGTTTAAGGTCTCGGTACCACCCCGTTTTCATAACGGATGCAGGGGATATTACCAGAACTTTTTTGCAAAGGCCTCTTTTTATTCTTTCTTGTGCTGCGACGAGGGCACAATAGGTCTTGCCCGTGCCGGGCTCTGCGAACAGAGCCTGGGCAGGCGTGTACAGGATGAAAGCTATAGCCTTCTTCTGATGGTCGAACGGCTCGACCTTGAAGTCACCATCAAATGCGAATCGGTCATCATCTTTGAGATGACTGATTTTTGACTTGCGGTCAGCCCACTTTTTGTAGAAGTCGTAATCGAGATGAGACCGTAGCTCAGGCACGTCTTCGCATAACTGAACTACGGTCTCCGGGTGTAGTCTGAATCTCTTTTTGGAGTAGTATCTCTCTACCAGAGGATGGTCAATGTTGAACTTGGTGTAACAAAAACCATCCTTGAATTCAAAGTTCACTTTTCCTTACAAGCGATAGTAGATTTTTTAACGATAGGCTCTACTTCGAGCTTTTCATAGTGTCGCATAAGCCTGCGCTTATTTTCAATAACAGCTTTGACACCGGCCTTCGCTATGTTGAATTGTTCATGGATGAGATCGACGGGGTCGACGTAAGTCATGGCGCACTTGGTTTGTTTACCGACTTTAGGTGGTTTGTCCCATATTTCAAGCGTCGGTACGAAGCGCGCACTCATTGTTCGTGTCTTGGAGTTGACAAGGAGGGTACCCTTGAAGTTGTCGACGACACCCAGGTCGAAGCTATTGACTCCAATTTCCAACCGCTGACCTCTATCCACCTCTAACCTGAAGGGCGTTTCGCTGTTGATTCGTACAGCGATATCATCCATGAACCTGGCAAACTCAACCAGAGGCTTGAGTGCATCAACGAAAGATTTGGGCTTTTTGTGTGACTCAGGTGTCATTTCTTCTGCTGTTTCGAAGTACTCTCTCCATTGCTGGACTGCTCTTTTGTCCATCTCTGTGTCTCCTGGACAATCCAATGGATTGCCTCTTCTAGTGTTTGGTTCTTTTCTTTGTCGAACTTGGTTATTTTGCCAGCCTCTGTAACTCGCTGAGTATATACCATGTTGTCAGGCTGTCCAACCATCATTAAGCCCAGACCACCCTTATCGTTGATCTCTCTCAGGAAAATGGCTTGCTGGGGCGTCAGCGGGTGACTCAGTGTTTCCGAATCGGAGTACTTGAGTTCAAGCCACACGCTCATACCATTGAGACACGCATAGACATCTGGCACTCCAGCCCGGTATGTCTCAAAAGGACAGAAGCAGAAAAACCCTTTCTTTTTAAGGGATTTTTTTATTAATCCTTTGAACCCTTTTTCATCCATCTCCACCCCGCGGGGCCATACCATTGATCGTACAAAAGACTTTTTTCAAAGGGCTCTTTGCAGCTAGCACATTCCCTTATTTTTTGTGTCAAGATATCACCGGGTTTGTGCACTTCAACCCTGTAAGTTTTACTTCTGCAGAAAGGGCAGCCCACGAGCCTTCGGGACTTCATCTGGTTGGGTGTGTAGAAATATCTTGGGGCAACATGAACATCCCAGCTGATCCACTTGTCTGGTCTGGCAAGTACGTAAATATCCATACTGGAAATGATTTCTTCGTAATAAAAAGTACCTCCATTACTCGACGTCGCCATTGATTTGTCAGCTAGTTTTATGATGTAAGGGGCTGCGCTGAAATGGATGTGGTCCCCCACTCGTGTTGCAATAGCGTGTCTCCTGTTGGAATCAAGGCTTTTCCATCGCATTATTTACCTACCCATCTGATTTTAAGTTTTAATGGCTCCCACCAGTGCTCTTCGTCAACGGCGTGACAATTTCTACACCAAAGGCAATCGTAATCCATTGGCTCTGTGTCATAAAGGCTCTCCAGCGCCCCTTCACCGCACTCTGGGCACATGTCTCCAATGTTAACGGTCATAATTTCTACGTCAAAGACCCCTTTGGGGTGCCGGTAGGGGCTTCCACGGAAACAGACCCAGCCGTGATCTTTTGTGATGAACTTGTTCTCGTATTCTATAGAATATTCGGGGTAGTCGTTGCGGAGCTTGATGATGGTTAGCACTTATTCTCCTTTCCATACAATTCTGTATTGTGCATAGACCCAGTCCATATCCTGGCCACATTCCCAGCAACCTACGTGTATGCTGCCGTCCTTCTTAGAGTACAGGATGAGATCCTCACCGCAATGGGGGCATGGCTCTTCTTCTGATCTTCTGGGCTTTTTAACGATGAAGTCTTGTCTTGGGATGTATTGCAAAGGCAAGTCTAAAACCACTGTCCAGCCATCGTCAGGCGAGNNCTGACATTAGAGTTTCTTGCTTTTATCCTGTAGACCTTCAATTAGCAACTACCCCGACAAAAAGTCCTATTCCAATACCAGCCCCCACACCAAAGACGGTGATGACTGCAGCTTCAAGGGGCGTAATTCTTTTTAGTAATTTTTGGTTTTCGATCGTAAGGTTTTCGACGCGCCTCTCGGACACTGCGAGACTGTCCAGCAATTGCTCTGAGTGGGCAATAGCCTTCTCTGAGAGGCTTACTGCTTCTATGGCAGCAGTACGGTAATTCTCAGCCTGTTTTTCTAGATCGCTTACACTACTTTCCAGGAAAAGCATATAGGCCCACAACTCGGTGAAGGCCTTTTCGGTGAAGATGTAATTGTTGGTTTCGGGGTCTTTGGTGACGTCAGAAAAGACGCTGTCATTCGTCTCGTCCGCGAATGAGTTCAAGCTTGTCCCGGATATCATCAACACTAGGAGGAGACTCACGATTCTCTTCATATTCTTCTCTGCGTTTTTTCAGTTCTATTTCTACTGCCTGATCTATCTCATCAATCTGTTTTTTGATGGTTTTAAGATTTTTCTGTTTTTCTTCTAGCCTTTTGCTTTCTGCTTCGAAAGTAGTTTTGGGAAGCTTTACGACCTCTGTCTTACGCTTCATGCCGAACAACATGGCAAGGCTCAAGGTGACGACACTGCCGCTTACGATATAGCCCCACACACCCACGAGCTCTGCATAGGTGATTACAGCCAGAATCCCTGACCCTACGATCAATCCTGCTATGAGCTTTCCCACTTTTTACCTCTTTGCCTTTCGTACGTTTTTTTGAGATCCGTGAGCGAGTGGAACTCAAATTTGTTCTCAAGGTAACCAGGATACATATCCACATCTGTGACCAGTGAACCCTCTCGACGACGTATCTCGTCTTCTACCTCCTCTAAGAGGATGGGGTCATTGGGCGATTTGTATCTCGCATATTTATAGATCGTTTTCAAGTCTTTCGGCTCTTTTTTCTAAAAGTTTCTCGATGACGTCGAAAGAGTTGGCGCTCAGACCACCGGCCAGCAGACCTAGAATGGCGTAATCGCCCATGTCCCCGCCCTCGATAATGGATGAGCCGGTGATTAGCCCGGCAAGAACACCCAGGACTGGAGGGAGGATGGGAAGGAGATCTTTGAAAGTTTTATTGTCACTGA